>Ga0070734_10000922_pt1 | contig 49511 bp, 43 predicted proteins | sample Coa_R1_8_FD_66444 | JGI IMG/M metagenome (GOLD analysis project Ga0070734, IMG submission 66444) | Surface soil microbial communities from Centralia Pennsylvania, which are recovering from an underground coalmine fire - Coalmine... | ecosystem: Environmental > Terrestrial > Soil > Unclassified ...
CGGCGCCGGCGACGCGGTCATCGGCATCAACCCCGTCACCGACGATCCGAAGACCACGGCGGCGATCCTGAACGCCACCGGCGACTTCATCCGGCAGTGGCGGGTCCCCACCCAGAACTGCTGCCTGGCGCACGTGACGACGCAGATGAAGGCGCTGGAGGCGGGCGCGCAGCTGGGGCTGATGTTCCAGTCGATCGCCGGCACGGAGAAGGCGCTGCGCAGCTTCGGCGTCACGCTGCCGCTGCTCGACGAGGCGCACGACATGACGCTGAAGCTGGGGCAGTGCCAGGGACCCAACGTGATGTACTTCGAGACCGGCCAGGGCTCGGCGCTGTCGGCCGACGCACACGAGGGGGCCGATCAGATGACACTGGAGGGGCGGAACTACGGCCTGGCGCGCCACTACGCTCCTTTTCTGGTGAACACCGTGGTCGGCTTCATCGGGCCGGAGTACCTGTACGACGCGCGGCAGATCACGCGCGCGGGCCTGGAGGACCACTTCATGGGGAAGCTGCACGGCATCTCGATGGGGTGCGACGCCTGCTATACCAACCACGCCGACGCCGATCAGAACGACGTCGAGAACCTCGAGATGTTGCTGACCACCGCCGGGTGCAACTTCTTCATGGGGCTGCCGATGGGCGACGACATCATGCTGAACTACCAGTCGACGTCGTTTCACGACAACGCGACGCTGCGCCAGCTGTTCGGTTTCCGTCCGGCGCCGGAGTTCGAGGCCTGGCTGGAAGAGATGGAGATCATGCGCGACGGCAAGCTGACCGCGCGCGCCGGCGATCTGAGCCTGTTCGGGTAAACGCATGAACGACGGCGCCAGACCGAAGACGATCGCGTGGACTCGGGGGGGGGCGGGGACGCTCTCGGGGTCCCCGAAGACGATCGACCGTAGCCGCGTCGAGGCGCTGGTGCGCGAGGCGCTGGCGCGCGAGGTCGGGGCCGCGGCCGCGGCGGCGCGCGAGGTCGAGAGCGCGGGGGCGCTGCTCATCCCCCCCGACCGGGGCGTCGGCCTGGGTGAGCCCTACGATCCGCGCGTCCTGCCGGGCCTGCTGCAGTCGACGCCCGCGCGTGTCGCCGTCGGCAGGACCGGGCCGCGCTACAAGACCAACACCATGCTGCGCTTCCGCGCCGACCACGCGGCGGCCAAGGACGCCGTCGTCTCCGAGGTCGAGCCCGCGCTGCTCGCCGAGCTGGGGATGTTCGAGCTCGCCTCCAAGGCGCCCGACAAGCCGACGTTCCTGCAGCGGCCGGATCTGGGGCGGACCCTGTCCGACGAGGCGCGCGCCGAGCTGACCAAGAAGATCGGCAAGTCGCCGACGCTGGTGATCGCCTACGGCGACGGCCTGTCGGCGGCCGCCATCAACCAACACTTGAAGACGTTCCACGCCGCGCTGCTGCCGGCGCTGGCGGCGCGTGGAATCGCGCACGCGCCGGCCTTCTTCGTGCGCCGCTCGCGCGTCAAGATCATGGACGAGATCGCCCGCCTCTGCGGCGCGCAGGCGGCGCTGTTCGTCTGCGGGGAGCGCCCCGGCCTCGGCTTCGCCGACTCGCTGTCGGCCTATTACATCTATCAGCCGGCCGCGGGGGCCACCGACGCCGATCGCGAGGTCATCTCCAACATCAACCCGCGCGGGCGGCCGCCGGCCGACGCCGCGCGCGACGTGGTGGCCGCCATCGAGCGCATCCTGCGCGAGAAGAAGTCGGGCGTCGTCCTCAGCGGCGGGTGAGCGCGTGAAGCTCGACCTCCCCCCGCTGCCGCCGCGCGCGCTCGCCGTGCGGACCATCCCCGACGCGGCCCCCGATCTGGCGCGGGTGCTCGATCTGCCGGCCGATCGCCGCGCGCTGGGGATCGTGACCGCCACCTCCGACGACGCGCTCTTCACCGCGCTCGATCAGGGGACCAAGGCCTCGCCCGCCGACGTCGTCTACGCCAAGTCGTTCTACGCCGGCGCGGCGCACCCTTCCGGGCCGCTGTCGGGCGAGTCGATCGGCATCTACGCCGCGCGCGACCCGGCCGAGATCGACGCCGCCCTGGCCGCTTGCCTCGCCTACCTGGAGAACGAGGCCTGGTTCTACGGCGTCGCGCTGGCCGGCGCCGCCACGCCGGTGGCGATCTACCCGCACGTCGTCGCCTCGGTCGGCCGCTACCTGGCGGCGCAGGCGGGCGTGCGCATCGGCAGCGCGCTCGCCTATCTCATCGCGCCGCCGCTCGAGTCGGTGATCGGCCTCGATGCCGCCTGCAAGGCGGCCCGCGTCCGGGTGGCGAAGTGGTTCGGGCCGCCGTCGGAGACGAACTTCGGCGGGGCCTACCTGGCCGGCGACCTGCCCGCCTGCGAGGCCGCCGCCCGCGCGTTCGCCGCCGCGATCGTCGACGTCTGCGCATCGCCGACCTCCGGAGATCCCCGGGCCGTCCGCGCCGACGCGCGCGCCGACGCCCCGGCCGTGCTGGCCACCGCGCCCGACGGGAAGTACCAGGCGCTCGACACCGGCGAGCGCTTCGCCGACAAGCCCGACCACCTCACGCACCTGCGCGACGATCGCTCGCTGGTCCCGAAGACCCACCCGCGCATCGCCGCGCGCGGCAAGCTCGATCTCCTGCAGTCGGCGCTGCTCGACGCGCAGGTCGCGGCCGATGCCGGCGGCGCGCGCGCGCTGGTCGGCGAGCTGGGCGAGATCCTCGAGCTGGCGCGGGCGCTGGTGGGCGCCGAGGTGACCGGACAGCCGGTGCCGCCACCGACGCTGTGGGGGATGACCGCCGATCAAATACGGGACGCCACCCACCACACGCACGAGCTCTACGGCGTCCCCTTCATGTACCCCGACGTACGCCAGGGGCCGGTGATCGCCAAGCTGGCGCTGGCCCGCGCGATCGCGCGCGAGGCCGAGCTGGCGGCGCTGGCCGCCTTTCCCCCCACGGGCGGCCTCGTCACCGCACCGCCCGCCCGCGCCGATCTCGCGCACGCGCTCAACCGGATCTCGTCGGCGCTCTACTTGCTGGCGGTACGTTACGTCGCCGGCCTTTACCAGGGGAGCCGGCCGCCGTTCGGCCCGGTGCGCGGCTGGAAACCGCCCGCCCCGACCGGCGCGGACCGCGCCGGCACGAAGAAGGCGCCGACGTGACGCCGGCCGAGCGGCAGGCCCGCCTGGCCGACGTCTACGACGCGGAGATCCTCCCCGCCTATGCCGCGCGGTTCGTGGCGCTGCTGGCCCAGGCGATCGCGCCCCGCCCCGCCGCGCGGGTGGTCGAGCTCGGCTGCGCGACCGGCGCCCTCACCCAGGAGCTGGCGCGGCGGTTCGACCTCGACACTCACCTCTCCGCGTTCGACGCCTCGCCCGCCTTCATCGCCCAGGCGCGCGCGCGGATCGAGAGCGACGCCGCGGCGCACGCGCAGGTCGCGCTGGCCGCGCGCGCCGAGGTTCCGGCCGCCGTCCCGCTCGACGATCGCTGCGCGGACCTGGTGGTCTCGAACCTGGCCATCGCGGAGGCCCCCGATCCGCACGCGGCGGTCCGCGAGGCGGCGCGCCTCCTCGTGCCCGGGGGCGAGCTGGCCATCTCGGCCCCGCTGCGCGGCAGCTGGGCCGAGTTCATCGACCTGTTTCGCGACGTGCTGCGCGAGAACGGCAAGCAGGAGAGTCTGGGCGCCCTCGATCGGTACCTGACCACCCTCCCCGACACCGACGGGCTCTCGCGCTGGTTGGCGGCGGCCGGTCTCACGCAGATCGAGATCGTCACCGCGCGGTGGGAGATCCTGTTCAAGAGCGCGCGCGAGTTCTTCTACGCGCCCCTCGTCGAGCTGGGACCGCTGGCCGATTGGAAGCGCCTGTCCGGGCGCGGAGACCAGATGCAGGACGTCTTCTTCTTCACCAAGGAGGCGATCGACACCTACTTCAAGAACCGTGTCTTCGCGGTCAGCGTCGTCGGCGCCGTCGCGATCGGGCGAAAATGAAAACGCCCGCCCCGGGGTGACCGGAGCGGGCGTTCATTCGAAGCGTCGAGCGTTCGGCTTAAGCGCCGCCAGCCGAGCCCGCGGTGCCGCTGGTGCCGGCTGCGCCGCCCGTGCCCGCCGCGCCGCTGGTGCCCGCCGCGCCGCTGGTGCCCGCCGCGCCGCTGGTGCCCGCCGCGCCGCTGGTGCCGGCTGCGCCGCCCGTGCCCGCCGCGCCGCTCGTGCCGGCCGCGCCGTTCGTGCCGCCGCCGGACGAACCGCCGGCCGCGCCGCCCGACGAGCCGCCAGCCGCACCGCCGGACGAGCCGCCAGCCGCGTGGCCACCGCCGCCAGCCGCGCCGCCGGTGCCGGTCGTGCCCGCAGCGCCACCGCCAGCACCACCGGTGCCGGTCGTGCCCGCAGCGCCGCCGCCCGTGCCAGTCGTGCCCGCAGTGCCACCGCCGGCGCCGCCCTTGCCGGTCGTGCCAGCAGTACCGCCGCCAGCGCCGCCCTTGCCAGTGGTCCCCGCAGTGCCACCGCCCGAGCCGCCGGTGCCGGTGCCGTTGTTATCGCTGCTGCAGCCGCCCGTGGTCAGGACGGCGAGTCCTCCCGTGAGCATCGCGACAACTAAGAGATTTCGCATCTTCTTGAGCATTTCGAACGATCCTTTCTGGGGGACTTTTTTCGATGAAAACTGGTTGTGGCCTAATCGACGACGCTTTGTAGCACAACCGTTTCAATCCACCAAGTGGTCGTTACGAAACACCTTCCGGCGATTTCCCGAAACGTGGATGCCCGGGCCAGACGGCCTGGGCACGCTCGTAGAACGGCTCTGCGACATCACGATCGCCATAACGACGCGCCATGACATCGCCCGCCGCTAGCAGGAACCCTGCCCGTCGATCGGGCTCGAATGTGGTATCGGCCGCAAGAGCGTCAAGGGCTGAAAATGCCTCCTCCCAACGTCCCTCCACCACCGCCAAGGCTCCAAGAATTTCGAGGGCTTGGCGTCGAGCGGCGTCGGTGCCCCCGTCCGTCAGCGCGAACGCCTCGCGCGCCCGCCGCAGCACCCGCTCGCGCCGCCGCGCCTCCAGGGTCACCAGCAGGCGGGGCTCGAGGTGCATCCCCGCCCAGCTGTCGGCCACGTCGCGGATCCCTGCCTCCGGCGAGTACGAGGGGCCGCGGGTCACGATCTCGCTCAACTTCGCCACCGCCGACACCCGCTGGCCGACGTGGAGGTCGGCCACCGCCGAACGAACCAGCAGCGTCGCGCGCTGCGCGGATTCGAGCGAGGCGCCGTGGCGATCGAGCAGCGCCTCGGTCGCCTTCCAGGCGTTGTCCCACTGCCCGCGGTCGAAGCAGATCGCCGACAGCCGTTCCAGCGTCGGTCGGTACGTGTTGTCGCGCGAGTACGACCGCGAATACAGGGTGAGCGCGCGATCGACCTCGCCGGCCGCCTCGGCGGCCGCGCCCACCGAGAAGTAGCGCTCGGCGGCGTCCGGGATCGAGCCGCCGCGCGCGGCCAGCTGGTCGAGCGCCTCCGCCGCCCCCTGCCAGTTACCGGCGCCCAGGCTGAACCGAGCGCGCAGCTCGAGGACCCGCGCCTCGTCGCGGAGGTGCTTGGCGGCGTCGTCGAGCAGCGCGACGGCGCGGACCGGCGCGCCGAGGCGATCGCCGTGCAGCACCGCCAGCTCGAGCAACAGCGCCCCCTTGCGGGCCGCCGAGGTGGTCAGCCCCAGCTCGCTCTCCAGCAGCTTGGCGACCTCTGAATAGTCCCCTTCCTTCGAGGCCAGCGCCGCCAACGCCGCGATCGGCTCGGCGAGCGTCGGGTCGAGCGACATCGCGCGCCGGTAGGCCTCGCGCGCGCCGGCGTTGTCCCCGGCCCGCGCGGCGGCGCGCCCGCGTCCGTACGAGAGCGCCGCCGCCGACAGCGGGTCGACCTTGACCGCCCGGCGGCCGAGCTCGTCGGCCAGCGCCCGCGCCCGCGCCGTCTCCTCGAACAGCTTCTCCAGCGCCGCGATCGCCTCCATGTTGCGCGGATCGAGCTCGATCGAGGCCAGCGCGTCGCGCTCGGCGTCCTCGCGCCGCCCGCGCTCGGCGAGGGCCCGCGCGCGATCGAGCAGCGCCCGCGCGCGATCGGCGGGTGACGGGGCGACCTGGGCGCGCGCCGTCTCCACCGCCAGCAGGGGATCGCGGCGCACGGCGGCGGCCAGCGCGGGCGGATCGGCGAGCGGCGGCAGCGGCGAGGTGGCCTTCGAGGCGGCGAGCTCGGCGTAGAGGCGCAGGGCCTCGTCCAGCTGGCCGAGCCGCCCGCGCCGCAGCTCCGCCAGGCGCCAGAGCAGCGCGCCGCGGCTGGGCGCGCCCTCGGGCGCGGCCGCCCCGGGCGCCACGGTCGCCGCCCGCGCCGCCGACCAGGCGAGCAGATCGGCGCAGCGCTCCCAGTCGCCCGTCGCCACCAGAAAGCGCTCGGCGGCGGCGGCCGCGGCGAAGTCGCCCGGATCGACCTCCAGCACCGCCAGCCAGGCTGCGGCGGCGCCCGCCGGATCGACGCTGGCCCCGCCCTCGGTCAGGCGGGCCACGTCGCGCAAGATCTGGCGCCGGCGGGCGGCGTCGTCGGTGTGATCGAGCGCCGCCTTCGCCAGCGCCAGCGACTCCGCCGCGCGCCCGGTCGCCTCCAGGCGCCGGCGGGCGTCGTCGAGAACGTTGGGCGCCCCCGGGAACTCCGCCAGCGCCATCAGCCGGACATCGAGCGCCTTCTCGGCCTCGCCGGCCCCCTCGAGCAGCGTCGCGTGCTCGGCCATCACGTCGAGCCGCGCCTCTCCCTGCAGCGTTCCGGCGTCCTTCTCCAGCGCGGCGGCCAGCTCGCGGGTGCGGCCGAGCGTGCGGAGGAGGCGCACCCGCTCGGCGCGCGCCTTCTCGGGCGCCGCCTCCGCCAGGGCCCGTTCGAGCACCGCCACCGCGCCGAGCGCGTCGCCGCGCGCCTCCAGCGTCTCGGCCAGGCGCCGCCCGAGGCGCGCGCGCCGCACGGGCGCGTACTCGGCGGCGTGCGCGGCCCGCAGCAGATCGAGCCGGCGAGCCGCCAGCTGGGTCTCGTCGCTCGTCGCCCGCGCGATCAGCGCCTCGGCCAGCGCCAGCGCAGCGTCGGCGCCGGGATGGCCGGCCAGCGCCTTCTCCAGGTGCGCGAGCACCGCCGCCACCTCGGCCTTGTCGTCGGTCCCGCGCAGCGGGGCTTTCGACGCCTGGGACGGTGGCAAAGCTTGCGACTGCCCGCGGGCGAGCGTGCGCTGCGCGGCCAGGTAGTGCGCCTCGGGCGTGTCGGGGGCCGGGCGCGACGGCGGCGCCGGCGTGGCGACGACGCCCCCGTCGGCGCGCCACTCCGCCGCCAGCGCGCCGAGCCCCGCCTCCTCGGCCTCGGCCGCCAGCGCCAGCAGCGCCGGGCGCACCGCCGCGCCCGCGAGCGCCTCCAGGTGGGTTCGACGGAGGCGGAGCGCATCCTTGACGAAGCCCCCCTCTCGCAGCGCGGTGTCGAGCGTGGCGAGGCGGCCGTTCAGCTCCGGGCCCGGCGGCGACGCCCGCAGCGCCTGCTCGCCGAGGCGCCGGGCGCGGCTCGCCTGACCGGCGCGGGCGTCGGCGAGCGCCCGCTCCCAGAGGGACGGCGCGGGGACCCGCGGGCGACGGGGGCGCGACGGCGCGGGCGCGCGCGCGGCGGCGGCCGGCTTCGCCGGCGGCGACTCGGCGACCGGCTCGGGGGCCTGACGCGCCGACGGACGGGGGCCGCGCCGCGACTTGGCGACCGCCAGATCGACCGCCACGGCCGCGGCCGCCGCGGCGTCCGCCGGCCCCAGCTTCTCGCCGAGGCGGGCCGCCTTGCGGGCGGCGGCGCGGCGGTGGTGCAGGGGGACCCGTTCGTCGCGCGCCAGCCCGAGCCAGGTGAGGGCGGCGTCGCGCGGCAGGTCGGCCCCCAGCTGGGCGTCGGCCAGGGCGGAGACCAGGAGCGGCGAGGGCGTCTTCCCTTCGGCCCTGGTGAAGGTCGACAGCCAGGTCAATCGCTCGCCGGGCGGCAGCGCGCGCGCGAAGCTGAGGGCCGCCGAGGTCACCGCCGCGCTCGGTCCCCCCTCGGTGAGCGCGCGGTCGATCTCGGCCCGCGCCGCCGCCGCGTCCCGCGCGCGCAGGAGCTCGGCCAGATCGACGCGCAGACGGGCCCGGGTCCGCCCGTCGGTGGCCGCCGCAATCGAGCGCCGGAGCGTTTCCTCGCCCGCCCGCACGGGCCGAGCGTATCACGGAGGTGCGGACAGCGGCCGTCTGTTAAAGTGCGCGGTCCATGAGCATGGGAGAGACCTCCGGCGCCGCGTTCGCCGTGCCCGCTTTTGCCGTGATTTTGGGCGGCGGAGCGGGAACGCGCCTCTGGCCCTCGAGCCGGCGGGCCCGGCCGAAACAGCTGCTGTCGCTGGGCGGGCCCGAGTCGCTGCTGGCCGCCGCCGTGCGCCGCGCGCGCGCGCTGGTGGGCGTCGAGCGCACCTTGATCGTGACCGCCGCCGATCAGGAGGCGGCCGTGCGCGCGGAGATCCCCGACCTCCCGCCGGCCAACATCCTCGCCGAGCCGGTCGCCCGCAACACCGCGGCCGCGGTCGGGCTGGGGGCGGTCGAGGCGGCGCGCCGCGCCGGCCCCGGGGCGGTCATCGCGGTCTTCCCGGCCGATCCCTTCATCGGCGACGAGCCGGCCTTCGACCGGCTGGTGCGGGCGGCGATCGCCGAGGCCCGCGAGACGATCACCACCATCGGCGTCCGGCCGACGCACGCCGAGACGGGGTTCGGCTACCTTCGCCTCGGCCAGCGATTGTCACGCGCGGGCGAGCCGGTCCACGGCGAAGCAGTTCACGAGGTCGGCGGCTTCGTGGAGAAGCCCGACCTGCCGACCGCCGAGCGCTACCTCGCCTCCGGCGAGTACCTCTGGAACTCGGGGATGTTCTTCCTCACCGCCGGGCGCATGCTGGAGGAGACGCGCCGGCACCTGCCGGGGCTGGCGGCGCTGCTCGACGCCGCCGTGGCGGCCAAGGACGCGACCACCGCGACCGCGGCCGTGGCCAAGGGCTACCGCGACGTCCCGTCGATCTCGATCGACAACGGCATCATGGAGAAGGCGAGCGGCCTCCGGGTCCTGCCGGGCGCGTTCGGCTGGAACGACGTCGGCAGCTGGGCGGCGCTCCCGGCGGTGCGCGCGCCCGACGGGCGCGGCAACGTGGTGCTCGGCGGCGCGACGTTGATCGACGGCGACGGCAACATCGTGGTCGCCGAGGAGGGGGCGCCCTTCGTCGGCGTGGTCGGCGTGCGCGACCTGGTGGTGGTCGCCACCCGCGACGCGCTGCTGGTCGTCCCCAAGGACAAGGCGCAGGACGTGCGAAAGATCGTGGAGGCCGCCAAGCAGGCCGGCCGTACGGATCTGTTGTAGGAAACGGCGCAAATCATGGCGATGAACCCCCGAGTGTTTCGCGAGTACGACATCCGCGGCGTGGCGGAGACCGACTTCGACGACGACTTCGTGGCCGACCTCGGCCGCGCGGTCGGCGCCTACTTCGCCGACAATGGCGCCCGCCGGGTGACGCTGGGGCGAGACTGCCGGATCTCCTCGCCGCGCATCCACGCCACGTTCAAGCGCGAGCTGCTGGGCGCCGGGATCGACGTGGTCGACGTGGGGATCCTGCACTCGCCCGGGCTCTACTTCTCGGTCTTCCACCTGCAGACCGACGGCGGCGTCATGATCACCGCCAGCCACAACCCGGCCGAGGACAACGGCTTCAAGATCGTCTCGGGACGCTCCACCATCCACGGCGCCGAGATCCAGAAGCTGCGCCAGAAGATCGAGCACCGTGCCTTCCGCACCGGGGCCGCGCCCGGCCGGGCGACCGAGCACGACATCCTGCGCGACTACGTCGACTATGTCGCCGGCAACATCAAGCTGGGGCCGCGCCGGTTCAAGGTGGTGGTCGACGGCGGAAACGGCACCGGCGGTCTGTCGATCATCCCCATCCTCGAGAAGCTGGGGGTCGAGACCGAGGCGCTCTACTGCCAGCCGGACGGCCGCTTCCCCAACCACCATCCGGATCCCACCGTCCCCGAGAACCTGGCGGCGCTCATCGCCCGCGTGAAGGCGACGGGCGCCGAGCTGGGGATCGCGCTCGACGGCGACGCCGACCGCATCGGCGCGGTCGACGGCCAGGGGCGGATCCTGTGGGGCGATCAGCTGGTCATGCTGTTCGGCCGCGAGATCCTGAAGAAGCAGCCGGGCGCCACCTTCGTCAGCGAGGTGAAGTGCAGCCAGGCGCTCTTCGATCACCTGACGGCGCTGGGCGGGCGGCCGATCATGTGGAAGGTGGGCCACTCGCTCATCAAGGCCAAGATGAAAGAGGAGAAGGCCGCGCTGGCCGGCGAGATGTCCGGCCACATGTTCTTCGCCGACCGCTGGTTCGGGTTCGACGACGCGGTCTACGCCGGGTTGCGGCTCGTCGAGCAGCTCACCCATTCGAAGCAGACGCTGGCCGAGGTCTACGAGACGCTGCCGGTGCTGCACAACACGCCGGAGATCCGGATGCCCTGCCCGGATGACGTGAAGTTCGAGGTGGTGCGGCGGGCGGTCGCCTGGTTCCGCGAGCGCTATTCGGTCGTCGACGTCGACGGCGCGCGCGTGCTGTTCAAGGACGGCGAGCGGAACGTCGGCTGGGGCCTGGTGCGCGCCTCCAACACCGGACCGGTGCTGGTGATGCGCTTCGAGGCCGAGAACCCGCAGCGCCTCGACGAGATCCGGACGCTGATGGAAGGTCGCCTGCGGCAGATCATCAGCGACGTCCGCGCCGGCACCTGAGGCAACACCTCAACCGTAGGTGGGCCTCTCAGTGATAAGGGGCACGCCCGGCCCCTTTACGAGAGACCCCGAGGCTTTAGCTTGGCTAAAGCATGAGTCGTCGCGTGGGCGTGTTGGTCGGGATCGTCGCCGCCGTCGGCATCGGAGGCGGCTGGGTGGCGCTGGGGGCGCGCTTCCGCGAGCACAAGTCGGCCTTTCACCTGGAGAAGGCGCGCGTCGAGCGCGGTGATCTCGTCGGCCGCGTCACCGCCACCGGGGCGCTGTCGGCGCTGGTCACCGTGCAGGTCGGCAGCCAGGTCTCGGGGCGGATCGCCAGCCTCTCCGCCGACTTCGGCTCGCGCGTCAAACGCGGTCAAGTGATCGCGCGGCTCGATCCCCAGCTCTTTCAAGCAGCGGCCGAGCAGGCGCGGGCCAACCGAGACGCCGCCGCCGGGACGCTGCGCGAGGCGATGACCAAGGCGGAGAACGCCAAGAAGCAGCTGGCGCGCGCCGAGGAGCTGCGCGGGAAGAACCTGATCGCCGCCGCCGACTACGACGCCGCCAGCCTGCAGGCCAGCTCGGGCGAGGCCGCGGTCGAGACCGCGCGCGGCGATCTGGCGCAGGCGCGCGCCAACCTCCACCAGGCCCAGGTGAACCTCGGCTACGCGACCATCATCTCGCCCATCAACGGCGTGGTCATCTCGCGCAACGTCGACGTCGGACAGACCGTGGCCGCGTCGCTGACGGCGCCGACGCTCTACACGATCGCCGAGGATCTCGGCAAGATGCAGGTGCACGCCGCGGTCTCCGAGGCCGACGTGGGGCGCCTGGGCGCGGGGATGCCCGCGACCTTCGTCGTCGACGCCTACCCCGACGAGCGGTTCAAGGGGGTGATCCGGCAGATCCGCGACGCGCCGCAGACGCTGCAGAACGTGGTCACCTACGACGCGGTCATCGACGTCGACAACCCCGATCACCGGCTCAAGCCGGGGATGACGGCCAACGTCACCTTCGTCTACGCCGAGCGCAAGGGCGTCCTGCGGATCCCCAGCGCGGCCCTGCGCTTCCTGCCGCCGCCGGCGTTGCTGGCCGAGCAGGGGCTGGCGCCCCCGGTCAAGAAGCACAAGAAGGACAAGCCGAGGCCGCCCCTGCCAGGCCCCGGCGGCAAGCTGGCGCAGAGGGCGGCGCTCGACGAGCCACCGGTGCCCGGCGAGGCGCCGAGCCGCACGGTCTGGGCGCTGCGCAACGAGCGTCTGGTCTCGATCCCGATCCAGATCGGCGTCGCCGACGGCAGCTCGGTCGAGGTGCGGGGGGGCAACCTCACCGAGGGCGAGCAGGTCGTCACCGACGCGCTCGACAGGAACGAGCGCGCCGAGGCCAAGGCGAAGGGCAAAGGCGGCCTCTTCTGATGGACGGCGAGCGCGACGCGCCGGCGCTGGTGGAGATCGCCGACGTCACCAAGACCTACCGGATGGGCGACATCGACGTCCACGCGCTGCGGGGGGTGACCATCCGGATCGCGGAGGGCGAGTTCGCCGCCATCATGGGCGCCTCGGGCTCGGGCAAGTCGACGCTGATGAACATCCTCGGCTGCCTCGACCGGCCGACCACGGGCGACTACTGGCTGGACGGGGCCGAGGTGTCGCGGCTCGCCGCCGACGCGCTGGCCGAGACGCGCAGCCAGACGCTGGGGTTCGTGTTCCAGAGCTTCAACCTGCTGGCCCGCACGACGGCGCTGGAGAACGTCGAGCTGCCGCTGGTCTACATGGGGGTGCGGCCGACCGAGCGGCGGGCGCGCGCCCAAGAGGCGCTCGAGCGGGTCGGCCTGGGCGAGCGCCTGCACCATCACCCGAGCCAGCTCTCGGGCGGCCAGCAGCAGCGGGTGGCGATCGCGCGCGCGCTGGTCAACCGGCCGCGCCTCATCCTGGCCGACGAGCCGACCGGGAACCTCGACTCGCGCGCCAGCCTGGAGATGATGGCGCTGCTCGAGGCGCTCAACGAGGAGGGGATGACCATCATCCTCGTCACGCACGAGCCCGACATCGCCGCGCACGCGCGGCGCGTGATCGTGGTGCGCGACGGCCTCATCGAGGAGGATCGCCGGACCGCGGACGCGGCGCGGGCGCCCGCCGGGGCGTCGCCCGATCGGGCGGCGGCGCCGTGACGACCGCCGGAATGCGGCCGGGGGACGTGGTCCGCGTGGCAGGGCGGGCGCTGCTGCGCAACAAGCTGCGCTCTTTTCTCACGGCGCTGGGGATCATCATCGGCGTGGCGGCCGTGATCGCCATGGTGGCGATCGGCGAGGGCGCGCGCGCCCGCGTCGCCCAGGCGTTCGCCTCGATGGGGACCAACGTCCTCATCGTCTCGTCGGGCGCCAAGACGGCCAGCGGCGCCAAGGCCGGCGCCGGCACGCTGCCGACGCTGACTTGGGACGACCTGCGCGCCATCAAGGCCGAGGTGAGCGACGTGAGGTTCGTCGCCCCGCGCGTCCACACCACCGGCCAGGTGGTGAGCGAGGACCGCAACTGGCTGACGGTGGTCGACGGCACCACGCCGGAGTTCTTCGAGATCCGCAACTGGCCGATGCGCCTTGGCCCCGGCTTCTCGCCCGAGCAGTCGGACGCGGGGGCCAAGGTCGTCGTGCTGGGGCAGACGGTCACCGAGCGGCTGTTCGGCGCCAGCTCGGACCCCGTCGGCCAGACGGTCAGGATCCAGAACGTGCCCTTTCAAGTCGTCGGCGTGGCGAACCGCAAGGGGCAGTCGGCCGGCGGCAGCGACTACGACGACGTCGTCTTCGTCCCGGTCCGCGCCTTCCTGACCAACATCCAGGGGAGCCTGCAGAAGTACATCCCCGGCACGATCATGATCGAGGTCGACTCCGACGAGCTGACCACCGCCATCGCCGACAAGGTCGGGGCGCTGCTGCGCGACCGGCACGGGATCGCGCTCGGCGGCGAGGACGACTTCTCGATCAAGAACCTCACCGAGACGGCCTCCCGCAAGGAGGAGAGCACGCAGGCGCTGACGATGCTGCTGGCCAGCATCGCCGCCGTCTCGCTGCTGGTGGGGGGGATCGGGATCATGAACATCATGCTCGTCAGCGTCACCGAGCGGACGCGCGAGATCGGCGTGCGGATGGCGGTGGGCGCCAAGCGGCGGCACATCATGCTGCAGTTCCTGGCCGAGGCGCTGACGCTGTCGGTGGCGGGGGGCCTCATCGGCGTGACGCTGGGCCTGGTGGCGGCGCAGCGGCTGGCGGTGCGGTTCGACTGGCCGATGCTGATCCGACCCGAGGTGATCGCGCTGGCGGTCGGCTTCTCCGCCGCGGTCGGCGTCGGCTTCGGCCTCTATCCGGCGCGCAAGGCCGCGCACCTCGATCCCATCCTGGCGCTGCGGTACGAGTGATGCCCGCCGTCTTTCCGGTCGTCTCCCTGCTCGTGGCGCTCGGCGCCCGTACCGTCACGCTCGACGAGGCCGAGCGCTCGGCCGCCGCCCAGCGCCCCGACATCCGGCTGGCCGACGCCAACGTCGCCGCCGGCGTGGCGCGCGACGTCCAGGCGCGCGCGCCGCTCCTGCCGCAGGTGAAGGTGGAGAGCGAGTACGAAAGGTCGACCGGTAACCGCCCGCAGAAGCCGGGACGGCCGACCAATTACCCGAACAGCTGGACGACCTACAACTGGTTCGACAGCCAGGTCGACGCCACCCAGATGATCTGGGACTTCGGCCAGACGCCCAACCGCTGGCGGGCGGCCAAGGCGCGCGCCGTCGCGCTGGGAGACACCGCGCGCGCCACGCGCCTGGAGGCGATCGCCGACGTCCGGACCGCCTACTTCCGGGCCATCGCCGGCAAGTCGCTGGTCGTCGTGGCCCAGCAGACGCTGGCCAACCGCCAGCGCCACCTCGAGCAGATCCGCGGGTTCGTTCACGCCGGCACGCGCCCGGACATCGACCTCGCGCAGGCGGTCGCCGACGAGGCCAACGCCCGCGTGCAGGTCATCCGCGCCGAGAACGGGTACGCGGTCTCGCGCGCGCAGCTGAACCAGTCGATGGGGATCACCGGCGGCACCGACTACGACGTCGCCGACGAGACGTTCCCGCCACAGCCGGGTGAAGACGCGGCGCTGGCCCCCCTCATCGACGAGGCGATCCGCGCCCGGCCCGATCTGGCGGCGATGGACAACCAGATCCGCGCCCAGGAGCTGACCCTGCGCGCCGCGCACAACGGCTACTGGCCGACGCTGAACGTCATCGCCGGCGCCGAGAGCGCGGGACAATCCTTCGAGCGCACGCACGTGCTCGACAACTTCGGGCAGGTGCAGCCGTACGGCGGGATGACCTGGAACCTGTGGGGAGGCGTCCAGCTGGTCTGGCCCCTGTTCCAGGGCCTGCTGACCCACGGCACGGTGCGCGAGGCCGACGCCACGCTCGACGGGCTGCGGGCGCAGCGCGACGCGCTGGTGCAGCAGGTCTGGGTGGCGGTCGAGCAATCGGCGCTGGCGGTGCGCGCGGCGCGCGAGGCGCTGGTCGCCGCCGGCCAGGCGCTGTCCGGCGCGCAGGCCCGCCTCAAGATGGCCGACGGGCGCTACGCGGCGGGCGTCGGCAGCATCATCGAGCTCTCCGACGCCGAGCTGGCCGCCGCGCTCATGGGTGCCCAGCAGGTCGGCGCCGCCTACGACCTGGCCACCGCCCGCGCCGCGCTCTGCCTCGCGCTCGGCCGAACCTGAACCCCGACGCCGGTCAGGAGCTGCCGGGGGCCAGCATCGCTTCGATGCGCTCGAGCAGGGAGGGTGGGGAGAACGGCTTCTCCAGCAGGTGGGGGCCGGGACGGAGCCCGCGCTCGGCGAGCGCCGCGCGGCCGAAGCCGCTCATGAACAGCGCCTTGACGGCCGGCCAGCGCAGCCGCAGGCGCTCGACGACCTCCGGGCCGCTCAACCCGGGCAGGCCCACGTCGACCAGCAGGAGGTCGAAGGCCTGCCCCTGCGCCAGCGCGCGCTCCTCGGCCTCGGTCCCGTCCGCGGCCTCGGACGTCGCGTAACCGTTGCGGGTCAGGACGCGCGCGATCATGGTCCGCAGCAGCTCGTCATCCTCGACGATCAGGATCGACGCCGCCCGATTGGGCTGGGGCACCTTCCAGGTGTCCGAGCGGTCGAGATCGACCTCGTCCGGCGTCGGCGCGGGCGCGCGCTCGCGCGAGGCACGGCCCGCCGGCGCGGCCCCGGCGCGGGCCCGCAGGGCGGACAGCCGATGCGACACCGTCACGCCGCGGTCGACCGCCTTCAGGATCTGATCGACGTCGTCGCGCGCCGGATCGCCCGGCCGCAGCTCGTCGGAGAGGACGCTGGCGAAGCCACGGATGGCCGAGAAGACGTTTCGCAGATCGTGGAGGATCGATCCGATCTCGATCGACAGCGGACCCTCCGCGCTGGCGGCGTCGCCCGTTTCGTCGGTCGGCCCGGAACGTTTTTTCTTCGCCAAAGGGGGACGCCTTTCGTACAAGACCGCCTCCCCAAGGCGGACGGGCAATTGTCCAGCCCCCGCGCACTTTGTCAATTCATCGCGGAGCCGACGGCGTGTCAGACGTGGCGCGGCCGCGTCAGCCGTGTGGCGCGCGCTTGGGGCCGTGCTTGGCGATCTCGGCCTCGAGCGCCGCCGCCTCCTCGCGCAGGCGCGGGGTCGGCTCGGCGTAGACGTCCTCGACCAGGCTGGCGAGCGGCGGCTTGGGCGGGCGCCCCTCGGCGTAGGCCAGCGCCGCCCGGATCTCGGCGGCGATCTCCTCGCGGGCGCGCGCCTCGAACGCAGCGTCCAGCGCCCCGCGCCCCTCGCCGTAGCGGCGGATGCGCTCGATCGGATCGCGCCGCTCCCAGGCCTTCGGCTCGGTCGGATCGCGATAGACCGAAGGATCGTCCGAGGTGCTGTGGGCGCCTCTGCGATAGGTTCGGGCCTCGATCAGCGTCGGCCCCTCGCCGCGCCGGGCGCGCGCCGCCGCCTCGGCGACGACGTGGATGACGGCCAGCAGATCGTTGCCGTCGACCAGGACCCCCTTCATCCCGTAGGCCAGCGCCTTCTGGGCGAACGAGGGGGTGGCGCTCTGGATCGACGAGGGCACCGAGATCGCCCACCCGTTGTTGCGGCAGAACAGCAGCGCCGGCACCTTGTACAGCGCGGCGAACGTCGCGCTGACGTGGAACGTGGGGGTCGAGGTGGCGCCGTCGCCGAAGAAGGCGAGCGCCACGTCGTCGGTCTTCTGCAGCTTGGCCGCCCAGGCGGTCCCCACCGCGTGCGGGATGTGCGAGCCGACCGGCGAGCTGACCGACACGAAGTTCAGCCGCCGCACCGAGTGGTGGACCGGCATCTGCCGCCCCTTCACGGGGTCGTCGGCGTTGCCGTACAGCTGGCACATGAAGGTCTCGAGCGGGTAGCCCCGGTAGAGCGCGGCCCCGATCTCCCGGTAGGCGGGGTAGAGCCAGTCCCCCATCCGCAGCGCATGGGCGGCGCCGATGTGCGTCGCCTCCTCGCCCAGCGACGTCAGGTAAAACCCGGTTCTGCCCTGCCGCTGCAGAAGCAGCATGCGCTCGTCGAGCAGCCGGACCAGGAGCATGGTGCGGAAGAGCCGGCGCAGCTCGTCGTCCGAGATCGCGGGCTCGCGCTCGGGGTGCACGACTTTGCCGTCATCGTCGAGGACGCGAATGACTTCCAGCTTCACGGTCTACCGCCGGCCCGTATAATCAACCTACCTTCGTCCGTCAAGGAGCCCGCCCGTGCCCATCCACATTCGCGACGTCCTGAGCTTCTCCGGGCGGGACTACATCGTCGAGGGGACCGTCCTCTATCGGCTGGCCGGGAAGACCTCGGTGCTGGCGCGGGCCGTCGACGGGCCGCTCGTGGCCTGGGTCGAATCTCCCGCCGACGACGGCGGGCACCCCCCGGATCGCCTGCTGGTCCTGCACGAGGTGCGCGATCTCGATCTGGCCGTCCCCCCGCCGGAGTGCATCGACTATCACCGGCAGAGTTACGTCCAGCGGCTGGCCGCGCGGGCGACCATCGAGACCGACGGGGCGGTCCCCGAGCACACCACCGGATCGCTGCAGGTCTGGCGCTACCGCGCCGCCGGCGACCTCTATCTCCAGATCGAAGAAGGGGCCGGGCGCGTGTTCATGATGGCCGGGGAATCCGTTCCCCGTGGCATGATCGACCACCTGCCGGGTCGCTGAACGGTCCGGCCCACACGATGAGCGGAAACAGCTTCGGTTCGATGTTTCGGGTGACGACCTTCGGGGAGTCGCACGGCCCCGGCGTCGGCGTGGTCATCGACGGATGCCCGCCGCGCCTGCCCATCACGGTCGAGGAGATCCAGCGCGAGCTCGATCGCCGCCGCCCCGGGCAGAGCCACATCACCACCCAGCGGCGCGAGTCCGACACCGTCGAGATCCTCTCGGGCGTGCGCGAGGGGGTCACCCTGGGGACGTCGATCGCCCTCCTGGTCCGCAACCAGGACCAGCGCTCCGGGGACTATGACGAGATGCGGACCAAGTTCCGCCCCTCGCACGCCGACTACACCTACCAGGCGAAGTACGGCGTCCGCGCCTGGGAGGGCGGCGGGCGGGCCAGCGCGCGCGAGACCATCGGGCGCGTCGCGGCCGGCGTCCTGGCCCGTAAGGCGCTGGCCGCCGCCGGCACGATCGACATCGTCGCCTGGGTGCAGCGGGTCCAGGACCTGGAGGTCGAGGTCGACACGACCACCGTCACCCGCCAGGCCGTCGACGCCAACATCGTGCGCTGTCCCGACGCCGCGATGGCCGAGAAGATGATCGCGCGCATCGACGAGGCACGCAAAGCGGGCGACTCGCTGGGCGGCGTCGTCGAGGCGGTGGCGCGCGGCGTGCCGCCCGGCCTGGGCGAGCCGGTGTTCGACAAGCTGGACGCCGACCTGGCCAAGGCGATGCTGTCGCTGCCGGCGGCCAAGGGGTTCGAGATCGGCAGCGGCTTCGCCGGCACCCACCTGACCGGCAGCCAGCACAACGATCCTTTCTACATGGCCCGGGAACCCTCGGAGGGTTCCCGGCTGGGCAGCGGCAAGGTCCGGACCCGCACCAACCTCTCGGGCGGCGTGCAGGGCGGCATCTCCAACGGCGAGGAGATCGTGCTGCGCGTGGCGTTCAAGCCGACGGCCACCATCCTGCGCGAGCAGGAGACCGTCGACGAGCAGGGCCAGGACACCACCATCAAGGCGCGCGGCCGCCACGATCCTTGCGTGCTGCCGCGCGCGGTGCCGATCGTCGAGGCGATGCTGGCGCTGGTGCTGGCCGATCACTTCCTGCGCCAGCGAGGCCAGTGCGGCTGAAGCGACGCCTTGACCGGGAACCCTGGGAGGGTTCCCGTACCCTCCCGCGACGACTCCGCCGGGCGAAGCCCAGCTCCGTCAAGCGACGCCTTGACCGGGAACCCTGGGAGGGTTCCCGTACCCTCCCGCGACGACTCCGCTGGGCGAAGCCCAGCTCCGTCAGCGCGATCGCGCTGGCCATGATGGCGCTGGCGGGCGCGGGGTCGGGCTGTCACGGGCGGGCGGCCGAGCTGCTGGGCCGCTTCGACGCGGCGATGCCGCCGGCGCCCGCGCCGGCGGCCGAGGAGCCGCGCGAGGTCCACTTCACGTACACCGCGCCCGACGCCGTCACCTTCGACTGGCGCGGCGACGGGACGACGGTGCGGTACTGGGCCAGGGATCAGCCGCCGCGCCTGGCCACCGCGCACATCGCGACGCCGCGGCCGACCTCCTCGCCCGGCCCCTTCCAGGAAGCGGTCGCCGATCACCTCATCCCGGGTGTCGAGTACAGCTACGAGGTCGGTCACCCGGTGAAGCCGATCTCGCGCACGTTCCGGGCCCCGCCGCCGCCGGGCGCCGCCGGGTTCACCTTCGTGGCGGTGGGCGACATGGGCGACGCTGTCGGGCAGCCCGCGGCCGCGTCGGTCGACCGCGACATCAGCCTCGCCGACCCCTCGTTCGTGCTGGCGCTCGGCGATCTTTCGTACGCCGACCAGACCGGCAGTCAGGCGGCGGTCGATCGGCACTTCGACGACGTCATGCTCTGGTCGCAGCGCGCGGCCTACATGCCCGCCTGGGGCAACCACGAGTGGGGCGATCCGGCCCGCGACGATCTGCGCAACTACAAGGGTCGGTTCGCGCTGCCGCACGCGGCCGCCTCGCCCGGCGCGCCCGCCGCCGGCTGCTGCGGCGAGGACTGGTACTGGTTCGACTTCGGCGAGGTCCGCTTCATCATCTATCCCGAGCCCTACACCCACGAGACCTGGGCCGACTGGGCGGCCCGCGCCGCGCCCCTGTTCGAGGAAGCCGAGGCCGATCCGCGCCTCAAGTTCGTCGTGACCGGCGGTCACCGCCCGGCGTACTCGTCGGGGCACCACGGCGGCGATCCGCAGCTGCGCGCGATCCTCGACGGGTTCGGCAAACGCTACCGGAAGTACGTCCTCAACCTGAACGGGCACAGCCACGTCTACGAACGCACCAAACCTCAGGCGCACGTGGTCCACATCACCACCGGCACCGGCGGCGGAGCTCTCGAGCACGGGCCGACGGCGTGCCTGTGGGACGTCTGTCAGGCGCCGCCCTTCACCGCCTTCCGCGCCATCCACTTCGGCTACCTGAAGATCTCGGTCCGTCCGGACGAGCTGGCCGTCGAGGAGGTCTGTGGGCCGCCCGCGCAGGGGAACGAGGACATCCACTGCGCCGAAGGCGAGATCATCGATCAGACGCTCATCCCCGCCGGCGGCCCGCCCATGGACAAGAAGCCGGTCGCACGACGCACCAAGGCCGATCCGCTGTTTCATTGATCGGCTACGTCCCGCCCGCGCCGGGCGGTGTTACGCTTCCGAGGAGAGGATGCCGGAGGTCGCTCCCCTTTCATTCTTCACGCTGCCGAACCTGCTCAGCCTGGCGCGGTTGCCGCTGGGCTGCCTGTTCTGGGTGGCGCTGGGACCGACGCCGACGCACGCGGCGGCGGCGCTGGGCGTGATGGCCGCGGCGGCGGTGACCGACGTGCTCGACGGGAGGTTGGCCCGCCGGCGGGGCTCTGATCTGGCCGGGGTCGGGTCCTGGCTGGATCCCATCTGTGACAAGCTGTTCGTGGGAGCCGTGCTGGCCGCGCTGCACTTCGAGCGCGGCGTTCCGCTGAGCCTGCTGGCGCTGGTCGTCGCGCGCGAGCTCTTGCAGCTGCCGATGTCGCTCGTCTACCACGCCGTCCCGTCGCTGCGCCGGTGGCTGCGCTACGACTTCCGGGCCAGCATCCTGGGCAAGGCGGCGACGATCGCGCAGTTCCTGGCCATCGCCGCGCTGGTGCTGGGGTTGCCCGCGCGGCTGCCGATCTACCTGGCGTTCGCGCTCGGGACGGTGGCCGTCGTCGACTACTCGCGACGCGCGGTCGAGATCGGCCGCGCGCGCACCGCCGCCCCCAGCCGATGAGCGGCCCGCCCCCGGCGCGTCGGTTTCTGCCCCCGCCCGGCAGCCGCCGCTACCACCTGCTGCTGGGCGCGGTGGCGCTGCTGGTGCTGGGACCGCTGGGCGGCATCACCGCGGCCTACATGACGTTCAGCCTGGGGTTCAGCGTCGGCGCCCAGGTGCTGGCCGGAATCCTCGGTAGCGTCGTCACCTACGGGTACGGCGTCGAGGGCAAGCACGGCGCCAACTACATCCAGACGATGGCCGCCTCGGTCGCCGACCTGGCCGGCATGTGCGTCCTCATCCAGGCGATGGTCTGGCTGGGGATGCCGCTGCCGGCGGGGTGGAAGCTGGGGCTCTACTTCGGCTGCATCGGCATGTTCGGGATCGGCGTCGGCATGCTCTACACGCCGATCCTCGTCGATCGCCTGCAGCTGGAGTTCCCCTCGGGCCACGCGGTGGCCAACATCCTGCGCGCGCTGACCGACAAGCAGCTGCTGCGGCGATCGATCGGCAAGCTGGGGGGCGGAACGGGCGCGGGCATCGCCATCGCGGCGCTGGTCTCGCGCGCCGCCTGGCTGGAGCAGATCGGCATCTCCGCCTCGACGGTCGGCGCCGGGCTGATCGTGGGGGCGCGCATCGGCGTCCCGGCGGCGGTGATGGGCGGCGTCGGCCAGCTGCTGGTCCCGCACCTGCGCGCCGCCGGCGCCCTCGGCCCCCACGATCCGTTCCGCAAGATCGGCTTCTTGGTCGGGTTGGCGATGATCATGGGCGCCGCGATCGTCGACCTGGTGGTCATCGGACGCGAGGCCGTGCGGCGGGTGCAGGCCCGCCGCGGCGAGCGCGCGCCGGCGCCATCGGGCGGCCTCTCGAGCAGGCGCCTCGTCGCCTGGGTCGTGGGCTGGGGCGCCGCGCTGGTGCTGGTGGCGACCGTCCTGCTCGGCCAGCCGATCGGGTACGTGCTGTTCGCGCTGGCGCTGGTCTTTCTGTTCGTGTTCATCAACGGCATCTCCACCGGCATCTCCGACTGGAACCCGATCTCGAGCGCCTTCGTCGTCGCCGTTCTCCTGATGTCGGCGCTGGGGCTGCGCTCGCCGATCGTGGCGATCATGGCCGCCAGCGTGCTGCTGGTGTCGACCAACGTCGGCGTCGACATGCAGCAAGATCGCTCCACCGGCTGGCGCCTCGGCTCGAACCGCGCCGTGCAGTTCCGCTATCAGGCGGTCGGCATCCTCGTCGGCTCGGTGCTCTGCGTGGTGCTGGCGCAGCTGTTCATGAGCGCCTACCCGGTGCTGAAGGTCGACACCTTCAGCCACCCCGAGGCGCGCGTCGGCGTCTGGCAGTCGGCGATGACGTTCAAGTTCGTGGGCGCCATCCGCGGCATGGGTCACCTGGCGCCTTACCAGGTGACCGCGCTGGAGATCGGGTTTTCGATCGGCTTCTTCGTCGAGGTGCTGCGCAAGCTGCTCAAGCGCTGGCAGGCCTACGGCCGCTTCGTCGCCTCGGGGCGGGCCGGCTTCGCCGTCGGCTGGCTCGTCGACGCCGTCGTGCTGTCCAGCCCCTACGCCTCGTCGACCGGCGGCTTCCTCGAGCTGTCGACCGCCGCCTGGTTCGCCGCCGGCAGCCTGCTGACCGGCGCGCTCTCCCCGCGCCGCGCGCCCGTCGCGCCCGAGGAGAAGGGCGACGCGCTGCCCGAGGACATGAGCACCGCCTCGCTGATCGGCGGCGGCCTCATCGCCGGCGAATCGCTCTACACACTGGGCGCCGCGATCGCGGCGCTGCTGGCGTTGATGTAGGTCCGGCGCGCCCTCTCGAGACCCTCGACGGACGCGATCAAACCCGCTAGATCAATCGACCCCTGACCTCCGCCGCTCGACAGGAGAACGCCCCGACGGTCCGCCTGCGCGCCTGGCAGCAGGCGGCGCTGGCGCGCTTCGAAGCTCATCCGGGGCAGAGCTTCCTGGCGGTGGCCACGCCGGGCGCGGGCAAGACCACCTTCGCGCTCACCGCGGTGCAGCGGGCGCTGATGCGGGGCCTCGCGCGCCGGTTCGTGGTGGTGGTGCCGACGCAGCACCTCAAGGCGCAGTGGGCGTCGGCCGCGGAGCCGTTCCTGCTGCACGTCGACCCGGACTGGTCGGCGGCGGCGGGCGCGCTGCCCTCGGACGTCCACGGCGTCGCCGTCACCTATCAACAGGTGGCCGCCAACCCGCAGGCGCTGCGGCGAATGGTCGGGCGGGCGATGGTGATCCTGGACGAGATCCACCACGCCGGGGACAGCCGCGCCTGGGGCGACGCCGTGCGCACCGCGTTCGAGCCGGCGGTCCGGCGGCTCTGTCTGTCCGGGACGCCGTTCCGCTCGGATCAGAGCGCCATCCCGTTCGTCAGCTACGAGGGCGAGCTGGCCTCGGCCGACTTCGAGTACGGCTACGGCGACGCGCTCACCGACAGAGCCGTCGTCCGCCCGGTCTACTTCCCGCGCATCGGCGGCCACATGGAGTGGGCCGCGCCCGGCGGGATCGAGTACGCCGCCACCTTCGAGGACCCGCTGACGCGCGAGCTGGCGAACCAGCGGCTGCGCACGGCGCTGTCCGCCGAGGGCGACTGGTTGCCGGCCGTGCTCGAGCAGGCGAACGCGCAGCTCCAGCACCTGCGCGCGCGCGACCCGCACGCGGGCGGCCTGGTGATCGCCATGGATCAGGAGCACGCCCGCGCCATCGCCGCGCTCATGCACGAGCGGCTGGGGACGGCGCCGGTGGTGGCCACCTCCGACGCGCCGGACGCCTCGCGGAAGATCAGCGCCTTCGCCACGGGCACCGTCCCCTGGATCGTCGCCGTCCGCATGGTCTCCGAGGGGGTCGACGTGCCCCGGCTGCGCGTCGGCGTCTACGCGACGAACACCGTCACCGACCTGTTCTTCCGCCAGGCGGTGGGCCGACTGGTCCGCTGGGTCGCCGGGCTGGGGCGGCAGACCGCGTACATGTTCATCCCGGACGACAAGCGGCTGCGCGCGTTCGCCACCGGCATCGCCGAGCAGCGCCGTCACAGCCTGCGCCGCCCCGAGCGCGACGACGACTTCGGCGAGCGGCGCGACGACGCCGACGGTGCGCCCGAGGCCGCCGAGCCGGCTGAGCCGGAGGACGGACAGCTCTCGCTGTTCACGGCCCTCTCCGCCGTGCCGCTGGATGAGCACGGGCGCCCGCTGCACACCGAGCGGGTCTACGACGATCCGAACGCCGACGACACCATCCCCGACTACGTGGTGGCCGGCGTGGCCGGTCCGGCCGAGCCGATCCCGGTGGCGCCGGTCCCGCTCCCCGAGCCGGAAGAGGCCGACACCGGCGCGCCGGGGTCAACGAGCGCCGCCCCCAAGCTGAGCCCGGCCGCGCGACGGCGCCAGCTGCGCGAGGCGAACGCCGCCGCGGTCGTCGATCTGGTCCACCTCACCGGCCGCTCGCACGCCGAGCTGAACGCCGAGCTCAACCGCAAGGTCTCGATCCGGAAGATCACCGAGGCGTCGATCCGCCAGCTCGAGCTGCGCCACCAGGCGGCGCTGAAGATGATGCAGAAGCGGTTCTAGCGTTCGGCCTCAGGGCCCGGCGATCGGCAGGTGGTGCGTGACCTCGGGCGGCCCCGCCAGCAGATGGCCGAAGTGGCTGCGCCATTCGGGGAACAGCGGGCCCTGGCGGAAGCCCTCGGTGTGCGCCTCCAGCGTCTCCCACTCGATGTGCAGCACGACCGTGTCGGGGTCCTCGATGCCCTGGTAGAAGACGCTGCCCAGGTAGCCGGCGGCGCGCGAGAGCACGGGACGCGCGGCGCGCAGGCCGTCGGCGAGCTGCTGGGCCGCGCCGGCCTTGGCCTTGAGAATCGCGAGCTCGACGACCATGCGCGACGATCGCATCAGCGATCGACGGCGGTCAAGCTGGTTGGTAAGGTCGGCGCTCCACCCCCGGTCAACCATGAAGATCCTGCAGTCCTGCACGCACCCCCGCTGGTTCGCGGCCGGCGCCCGTGATCTGCAGGCGTTGCTCTCGGATCACCTGCACTGCGAGCGGAAGGCGGCGGAGAACGCGCTGGCGCTGGTGCGCCGTTACCCGCACCGGGGCGAGTCGGTGACCCAGCTCGGGCGCCTGGCGCACGAGGAGACCAGCCACGTCATCCAGGTGGCGGCGCTGCTCGGGCGGCGCGGCTGGACGCCGCGCGCCGATTCCCCCAACCGCTACGCGCGGGCGCTGCTGGAAGAGGTGCGCGGGCACGAGCCCGAGCGGCTGCTCGACATGCTGCTGGTGGCGGCGTTCATCGAGGCGCGCTCGCACGAGCGGCTGGGGCTGCTCGCCCGCGGGTTCGGCGAGGACGGCGAAACCGAGCTGGCCGACTTCTACGCCGCGCTGGGGAGCGCCGAGGAGCGCCACGCCGAGATCTTTCTGGAGCTGGCGCAGCCCCTGGTACCGGCGGACGTCTTCGCGGCGCGCCTCGAGGAGCTAGGGCAGCGCGAGGCCGAGATCCTGGGCGCGCTGCCGCACGACAGCCGCGTTCACTGAGCTTCGAACGCGACGGCGCCGCCGATCACCGTCGAGGTGATCTGCAGATCGGCCGACCAGAGCGCCAGGTCGGCGCGGCGCCCGGCCTCGAGCCGTCCGCGATCGACGAGACCGAGTCGCGCCGCGGGGACGCCGCTGGCCATCGCCAGCGCGTCCTCCAGCCGCGCGCCGCCGAGCGCCACCATGACCCGAACGGCGCGGTCCATGGTCAGCGTCGACCCAGCCAGCGTCCCATCGGAGAGGCGCGCGCTCTCGCCGTCGGAGATGATCGTCTGCCCGCCGAGCATGTACTTGCCGGCCGGCGCTCCGGCGGCCGCGACCGCGTCGGTGACCAGCGCGACGCGGTCAGGTCCCTTGGCGCGCAACGCGAGGTTCAGCGCCGCCGGGTGGGTGTGGACGCCGTCGGCGATCAGGGTGACGGTCAGCCGTTCGTCGGTGAGCGCGGCGCCGGCCGCTCCCGGCGCGCGGTGCTGAAACGGCGACATGGCGCTGAAGAGGTGCGTCACCAGCGTCGCCCCCGCGTCGGCACCCGCGATCGTCTGGTCAAAACTGGCGTCGGTGTGGCCCAGGCTGACCACCACGCCGGCCTCGACCAGACTCCGGATGAAGACCAGCCCGCCCCGCCGCTCGGGCGCCAGCGTCACCAGGCGCACCGCGCCGGTGGTTAGGAGCTCGTCGAGGACGTCGTCGAGCGTGGCGTCGGCGGCCGCGATGGCGCCGGGGTCGTGCGCCCCGCCTCGGGCGGGCGAGAGGAACGGCCCCTCGAGGTGCAGCCCGAGGGCCGCCGCGCCGGGGGCCGTCCTGGCGACGGCGAAGGCGGCGGCGGTGTCGCGGTAATGGGCCGCCGTCGCGCTGACGACCGCCGGCAGGAAGGCCGTCACGCCCGTCGAGGGCAACCGCTCGGCCAGAGCCCGCAGCGCGGTCGCGGAGCCCCCCACCTCGAACCCGAAGGCGCCGTTGCACTGCAGGTCGACGAGGCCCGGCGACACGATCGCGGCCTGGAGGTGCGGCGCCGGCAGCTCGCCGGCGGCGTCGGTTCGGACTTCCACGATCCGATCCCCCTCGACGACCAGCGCGCCTTCCACCAGCCGCCCATCGAGGAGCAGACGTCCCCTGACGGAGAATCGGTTGTGGCCTTGCGGCGATTCTGTTTTCATCGGGCGGCACTATTCTAGGTCGCAACCCTCTCGGAGGCTGCATGCGCATGCTCCCCGCCCCGCTTTTGACCCCCGCGCTCGTCGCCGGCGCGCTCGCCCTGCCGCTTCTGGCGGCGCTGGCCCGCACGTCCTCGGCCGCGCCCCCGACCGCGCCGCCGCCCGGCAGCGCGGACGCGGGGAAGGCCTTCCCCTTCCCGGTCACCGAGAAGACGCTGCCGAACGGCCTGCGCGTCTACGTCGTCGGCTACGACTCGCCCGGGCTGGTCGCGTTCTACTCCGTCGTGCGCACCGGCAGCCGCAACGAGGTCGAGCCGGGCAAATCGGGGTTCGCCCACTTCTTCGAGCACATGATGTTCCACGGCACCGAGAAGTACTCGCTCGACGCCTACAACGCCGCCATCAAGCAGATGGGCGCCGATTCGAACGCCTTCACCTCCGACGACCTGACCGTCTATCACATCCTGGCCGGCAAGCAGGCGCTCCCCAAGATCGCCGAGATCGAGAGCGACCGCTTCCAGCACCTCACCTACCAGGAGGCCGACTTCCAGAAAGAGGCGCGGGCCGTCCTCGGCGAGTACAACAAGGGCGCCTCCAACCCGATGCAGAAGATGTACGAGGCGCTCTACGACCACGCCTTCACCACGCACACCTACAAGCACACGACGATCGGCTTCCTGAAGGACATCGAGAACATGCCCCACGAGATGGCCTACTCGCGGCAGTTCTTCGACCGCTACTACCGCCCGGAGAACGTCGTGCTGCTGGTGGTCGGCGACGCCGATCCGCAGGAGACCTTCAAGCTGGTCGAGCAGTACTACGGCGCCTGGAAGCCGGGGCCACCCCACCCCACGATCCCCGTCGAGCCGCCCCAGAAGAAGGAGCAGCGCGCCGACCTCACCTGGCCCGGCCCGACGCTGCCGATGCTGATCGAGGGGTATCACGCGCCCGCGTTCTCGACCACCAACGTCGACGTCCCGACGCTGGACGTGCTGGCCGAGCTGCTGTTCGCCGAGCGCGCGCCCCTGTACAAGAAGCTGGTGATCAAGGAGCAGAAGGTCGAGTCGCTGGCGGGCTCCAGCGATCCGCACGTCGATCCCAACCTCTTTACCGTCTTTGCGCGCGTCAAGAACCCGGCCGACCTGGACTACGTGGAGAAGGCCATCCACGAGGAGATGGTGCGCGTCGCGAAGGAGGGGGTCGACGACAAGACGCTGCACGACGTCCTGTCGCACGTGAAGTACGCCTTCGCCGCCGAGCTGTCGACGGCTGACAAGACCGCCACCACCGCCGCCGAGTTCGTGGCGCTGACCGGCCACCTGCAGTCGATCAACGAGTACTTCGCGCTCTACGACAAGGTCACCAGCGCCGACGTCAAACGGGTGGCCGCCGCCTACTTCCAGCCGGCGAACCGCACCGTGGTCACCCTCAAGGCCGCCAAATGAGGTGCCGCAACCTCGGGAACCCTGAAAGGGTTCCGGCGCCCTCCCGCGACGGGCTCCGTCGAGCTAAGCTCGGCTTCGCCCACGCGATCATGGTCCTCTCGCTCATTCTATTCGCGGCGCGCGCGGCGCTGGGCGCGCCCGCTGACGCCCCGGCCAAGCCGGCCAAGGCCGCCAAGACGCCGACCAGCGTGGGCGGCACGCGCACCGTCTTCCTGCCGTCCCCGTCGAGCCCGCTGTGCGCCATTCGCCTGGTGTTCCAGATCGGGTCGGTCGACGACCCGGCCGGCAAGGAGGGGCTGGCGGCGCTGACCGCCGAGATGATCGGCAAGGGCGGCAGCAAGACGCACACCTACGCCGAGCTGCTCGACGCGCTCTACCCGCTGGCCGCCCAGATCAAGGTCTACGGCGACAAGGAAACCGTCGTCTATGAAGGGATGGTCCACCGCGACAACCTGGCGCGGTTCGCCGAGCTGCTGGCCGAGCAGGTGCTCTCGCCCCGCTTCGCCGACAACGATTTCACGCGCAACAAGCAGGACGCGCTCGACTACGTGGCCAAGACGCTGCGCGGGAACGCCGACGAGGACCTCGGCAAGCAGGCGCTGGCCACCATCCTCTACAAGGACCACCCTTACGGGCGGCCGACGCAAGGGACGGTCGCGGGCCTGAGCGCGATCACGCTGGACGACGTCAAGAAGTTCTACGCCGGGCACTACGCGCGCAGCCGGCTGGTGGTGGGCGTGGCCGGCGGCTACCCGGCCGGGTTCGCCGAGGCCTTCGCCAAGCGGTTCGCCGCGCTGCCGGCCAAGGCCCCGCCGCTGCCCAAGCTGCCGCCGGCGCCCGCCGTCAAGCAGACCCAGCTGCTGGTGGTCGAGAAGGAGGCGCGCGCCAACGCCATCTCTATCGGCCACGCCCTCGACATCACGCGCAAGGACCCGGACTTCTACCCCCTGACGGTGGCGCGCTCGTACCTCGGCGAGCACCGAACCTTCAACGGCGTGCTGATGAACCACCTGCGCGGCGCGCGCGGCCTCAACTACGGCGACTACGCCTACATCGAGAACTTCATCCAGGACGGCTGGTCGACCTTCCCGGTCCCCAACGTCCCGCGCCGCCAGCAGCACTTCGAGATCTGGCTGCGCCCGGTGCCGCCGCAAAACAGCCTGTTCGCGCTGCGGGCGTCGCTGTGGGAGACCAACAAGTTGATCCGCGACGGCATCCCGCAGGACGGGTTCGAGGCGACGCGGACCTTCCTGACGAACTACGCGAACCTCTGGACGCAGGACGTGTCGCGGCGCCTCGGCTACGCGATCGACGCGGTGCTGACGGGGAAGGACCTGGTCAAGGAGCTCCTGGCGCGCCTGCCCAAGATGACCAAGGCCGACGTCGACAAGGCGGTGCGCAAGCACCTGACGCTCGAAGGGCTCAGCATCGCCATCGTCGCCGACCACGGACAGGCGCTGGCCGACAAGCTGACCAGCGAAGCGCCGACGCCCATCACCTACGACACGGCCGGCACGCCGGCCGACGTCCTCGCCGAGGACAAGCTGATCGAGAAGTTCCCGGTCGCGATCAGCAAGGACGCCGTGCGCGTCGTGCCGGTCGATCAGATGTTCGAGCGCTAGCGCGCGCAGATGTTCGAGCGCTGGCGCGCGCAGATGTTCGAGCGCTGGCGCGACGGGCGCGTTGCCGCGCGCCCGTCGCCAGGGTCATCTCAGGCGTCGGTCGAGTAGAAGAACTCCTCGCGCGTGATCTTGCCGTTCTCGACGGTGAAGAGGCCGACCTCGTCCATCTTCATGCGCTTGCCGCTCGGCTTGTTGGTGACGTCGAAGTTGAAGCGCACGGCGAACCGATTTTCGTTGGGGAACGGTCCGCTCACCTCGGCGCTGTGCACCGTGTTGGTCTCGCCCCAGCTCTTGCTCTTGGCGCGGATGCCATCCAACCCCTTCACCACCTTCTCCATCCCGGGCATCGCCGCCGCCTCGACGCTCACCGCGTCCTTCGAATAGAGCTCGTTGAGACAGGCGTCGTTCTTCCCTTGCTGACAGAGCGTCACGTACCGCTTCCCGATCTCCTGCGTCGTCATCGTGTCACCTCCACGGGCCGTGATCGTACGAGACGATCGCGGCAGGAGCGACCCCTAGAAACGTCGAAGCATCCAGGAAGCTGGCGCGCGCGCGCCGTCCCTCACGGCGCGCGCAGGCGGGCGACCCAGACCTGGTACTGCGTGCTGGTCGCGAGGCGCGTCCCGCCGACCACGATGCGATCGTGGCCGATGAAGGCGACGCTGCTCAGCTCGGGATCGTCGAGCAGGTGGTACTGAAACTTCCGCAGCGGGTTCCCCTGCAGGTCGGCGTCGTAGACCTGGAACCCCGAGGGGAGCGCGCTCGACCAGGATCCGTAGCCGACGGCGCAGAGCGACGTGCCGTCGCTGGCGACCCGCGACTCGTTGCCGATGCCCGAGACCACGTAGTCGGCGTTGATCAGCAACGTGCCGGTCGCGGGATCGTACTTGCGCAGGATCGGCTGGTAGTCGCACTGCTCGCCCAGGAACCAGAGGCCGCCCGCGCCGTCGACCGTGGTCGACCAGCCGTTGGTGTACGACCCGGTCATCTGGCAGCTCGACTTGTTGGCGAAGAGCACGGTGAACAGGTTGACGCCCGCCGCGGTCCAGCCGGTGAAGGTCCCGGTGCTGGCATAGATGCCGCCCGAGTTCGCGATCTCGTTCCGCCCCGCGATGTAGATGGCGTCGTTGGCGCCCACGGCCACGCCAACCGTGTCGTCGTTCGCCCCGGAATCATACTTGCTGAGGTCATATCCCCCGGCCGGAAGATAGCGGCGGAGGATCGCGGTGTAGCCGGTGCTGGTGTACGACTCGCCCACCGCCACCAGACGTCCCTGCGAGTCGATCTTCGCGTCGCGCCAGCCGGCGTGGCCGGTGGTGGTGTAGAGCTCGGTGTGCCCCCAGGAGGTGCCGCCCACGCCTCCCCAGCGGACATACCCGCTGGCGTTGCCGGCCGTCCCCGCGAAGTAGACGTCGTCCGACGCGTCGATGGCGATCGCTTGATAGGCGGTGCCGCCCGCGAGGGGATCGCTGTCCTGGCCGATGAAGTTGCCGTTCTCGTCGAGCCGGAGGTGCGTGGCCACATAGTTGCTCTGGGTGTTGACGGCCACGTGGATCACGTTCGCCGAGTCGACGGCCACGGCGGCGCCGAACGATCCGACGGGACCGAGGTACTGCCAGACGATGTCGGGGTCGGCGGGTGCATCGACGCCCCCGTCGCGGGCCGAGCCGCCGGCGCCCGCTGTGGCAGAGCCCGCGCCACCCCCCTGCCCGCTGCCGCCGGCCTGGCCGCCGCCACCGCCAGCCGCGCCCGCGCCGCCGCCACCGCCAGCCGCGCTCGCGCCGCCGCCCTGTCCCGAGACACCGCCTTGACCGGCGCCACCGCCCTGCCCGGCGATACCAGCGCCACCGCCGCCGGCCACGCCCGCACCGCCGCCTGCCGTGCCCGCGGCGCCACCTTGCCCCGCAGCGCCACCTTGCCCCGCGCCGCCACCCGCCGCGCCACCTGCCGCACCCGCGCCGCCACCCGCCGCACCCGCGCCGCCACCTTGCCCCGCGCCGCCGCCCTGCCCCGCGCCGCCGCTCGCCGTGCCCGCGGCGCCACCTTTGCCGGAGACGCCGCCCTGCCCGCCGCCGCCCGCCGCGCCCGCGCCACCACCCTTGCCCGAGGCACCGCCGCGCCCCGCGCCTCCCGATCCGCCGGTCGCCTCACTCTGCCCCCCACCGCCGTTCGAGCACGACGCAACGATCAGCACCACTGCGGACAACCAAGAGAAGCGAAGAAGCGATTGCACCTTGCCCGCATCGTATCATCTGCGAGCGGTGCTAGGTTTCCGGCCGTGACGACCTTCCCCGCGCCTCCGGAAGCACCTGCGTATCCGGCCGAGCTCTCCTCGGCGCTGGCCGCCGCGCTGGACCAGCGCCGCGCCGCGCCCGGCGGATACCGCCCGCGCACCCATCATCTGGTCGGCGAATCCCCGAAGTACACGAACCGGCTGATCCTGGAGTCGAGCCCCTACCTCTTGCAGCACGCGCACAACCCCGTCGACTGGCGGGCGTGGGGCGACGAGGCGTTCGACGAGGCGCGCCGTCTCGGCCGGCCTGTCTTCCTGTCGATCGGCTACGCCACCTGCCACTGGTGCCACGTCATGGAGGGCGAATCCTTCGAAGACGAGGAGATCGCCGCCTTCATGAACGGCCACTACGTCTGCATCAAGGTCGACCGCGAGGAGCGGCCCGACGTCGACGCCGTCTACATGGCGGCGGTGCAGGCGCTCACCCAGTCGGGGGGCTGGCCGATGAGCGTCTGGCTGACGCCCGAGCGCGAGCCGTTCTTCGGCGGCACCTACTTCCCGCCGCGTGAGGGGGCGCGCGGCGCGCGGCACGGCTTCCTCGAGCTCCTGCGCGACATCCACCAGACGTACGTCGCCGACACCGCCCGCGTCGGCCGCGCGGCCGAGGCGCTGGTGCGCGCGGTGCGCGCCCAGATGGAGCCGTCCGCGCCGGGCGAGGCGGCCGCCCGGCCCGGCGCCGCGCTGATCAGCCAGACGGTCGGCGTCTACAAGCGGCTCTTCGACGAGGCGAACGGCGGGCTGCGCCGCGCGCCGAAGTTCCCCTCCAACGTGCCGATCCGGCTGCTCCTGCGCGAGCACCGGCGGACGGGCGACGCCGACGCGCTCCGGATGGCGACGCACACGCTCGAGAAGATGGCCGGCGGCGGCATGTACGACCAGCTGGGGGGCGGCTTCCACCGCTACTCGACCGACGCCGAGTGGCTGGTGCCGCACTTCGAGAAGATGCTGTACGACAACGCGCTCCTGGCGGTGGCCTACGCGGAGGCGTTCCAGGTCACCGGACGCGCCGACTTCGCGCGCGTCACGCGCGAGACGCTCGACTACCTCCTGCGCGAGATGACCGCGCCCGAGGGCGGCTTCTACTCGGCTACGGACGCCGACTCCGAGGGGGCCGACGGTGTCTCGGCCGAGGGGAGGTTCTTCGTCTGGTCGAAGCGCGAGATCGAGCAGCTGACCGGCGCCGACGCCGCCCGCTTCATCGCCCACTACGGCGTCACGGCCGGCGGCAACTTCGAGGGCGAGAACATCCTGCACGTCGCGCGCCCCGACGAGGACGCCTGGCGCGCGCTGGCCGGCGCGCGCGCCGCCCTCTACGCTGTGCGAACCCGGCGCCCGCCGCCCCTGCGCGACGAGAAGATCCTGGCCGCCTGGAACGGCCTCAGCATCTCCGGCTTCGCGGTGGCCGGCCGCGTGCTCGGCGAGCCGCGCTACGTCGCCGCCGCCGCGCGCGCCGCCAGCTTCGTGCTCGAGCGGATGCGCCCCGATGGTCGCCTGGTGCGCAGCTGGAAGGACGGCCGCGCGGGCGTCGCGGCGTTCCTCGACGACCAGGCCTTTCTCACCGCCGGGCTGCTCGACCTCTACGAGGCGACGTTCGAGCGGCGCTGGCTGGAGGAGGCCCTGGCCCTGGCCGACGACACCGAGCGGCGGTTCGCCGATCCGGCCGGCGGCTGGTTCATGACCGCGGGCGATCACGAGCGGCTCATCGCGCGCGAGAAGCCGGCCTACGACGGCGCCGAGCCGTCCGGCGTCTCGGTGGCGCTGCTGTCGGCGCTGCGGCTCGCGACCTTCACCACCGACGAGCGCTGGCGCGCCGTCGCCGACCGCGCCTTCGCCAGCCTGGCCGGGACCCTGGGTGAGAACCCGCTGGCCCTCGCCGAGGGTCTGCTGGCGGTCGATTACGCCGCCGGCGAGGCGCGCGAGATCGCCGTCGTCTGGCGGCGCGACGCCGGCCCCGAGAGCGCGGCGCCGCTGGTCGACGTTCTCCGACGGACCTTCGTCCCCAACCGCGCCCTGGCCGGCGCCTCGGAGGCCGATGTCGCCGCGCTGGGGACGACGGTCCCCTGGATCGCCGACAAGACCGCGCTCGACGGCCGGGCGACCGCCTACGTCTGCGTCGAGGGCCGCTGCGACCTTCCGGTGCACGACGCCGCCGCGCTGGCGGCGCGCCTCGGCCGCCCGGGCTAGTGGACCGCGGCCAGCTGGTCGGACAGTCTGGGCGCCGCCTCGCGCAGCTCAGCGAGCGACAGCCGCAGGATGATCGCGTCGCCGGCCGCGTTGATCTGACCGGTCGGGACGTCGATCGTGTGCGGCCGCCAGAGCGCCTGCCAGAATGACCACCGCACCTCCATGTCGGCGGCCGCGTGGCGCCCGATCGCGATCCGCAGCGTGTCGACCAGCCACGTCTCCATGTCGACCAGGGCCGCCCGCACCCTGCCGACGGCGCGCCCATTGGCGTCGAACACCTTCTTCCACCGAAGGTCGTTCAGTCTGGTGTGCATCTCCCCTCCTCGCCTCAGCTCCCGTTTCCCGGAACGTCAAGACGAAAGCTAAGGCTGGGCCCTGAGGGGGCAATGCGCGGCGCGGCGGCGACCTCAACCGTTGGTCTTGGCCGCAGCGGGCAGACCGTAAGCGCCGCGGGCCAGGTTGCGGCGGATGGCCGCCGCTTCACTGATGACGCGCCAGAGATCGTGCCAGGGGCGGACGCGCGAGCGGCGGTCGTCCTTCCAGGCCACGGCGATCTCGGCGACCGGGTGACCGAGCCGCCGCGCCAGGGCCAGGACCTCGAGGTCGAACGCCCAGCCGTCGATCGTCGCGCGCCCGAACAGGTCGGCGGCGGCCGCCGCAGTGAAGGCCTTGAACCCGCACTGCGTGTCGCGCACGCCAGGGACCAGCGTGCGCCGGATGAAGAGGTTGACCAGCCGGCTCCAGAGCCGCCGCCACAGCGGCTGATCGGGCGGCGGCGTCCCCGGCACGTAGCGCGAGCCGATGGCCACCGCGGCGCGGCCGGCGGCGATGGGGCCGAGCAGGCGCGGGATCTCGTCGGCGGGGGTCGACCCGTCGGCGTCGCACATGAGGACCACCGCGCCCCGCGCCGCCAGCATGCCGGTGCGGACGGCGTGCCCCTTTCCGCGGTTGGGCGTCGTCGGGATCACCTGCAGCGCGGGGCAGCGCGCCGCCAGCGCCCGACAGAGCGCGACCGTCCCGTCGGTCGATCCGTCGTCGACCACCAGGATCTCGAACCGCCCGCCGCGCGTCTCCAGGAAGCGGACCAGGTCGGCGAGCGTCGCGCCGAGGCGCTTCTCCTCGTTGTAGGCCGGGATGACGACGGTGAGGTCGATGCCTGCGGCGGCCATCGGAGCGGTGACGGCCGCGGCGGTCATCCGAGCACCGGGAGGTTCTTGCCGGGCGAGAGCGGCCGCAGCGCCTCGTGCGTGACGTCGTCGGGCGCGACCGCGTCGACGCTGACCTGCATGCCGAAGAGGCCCGCCTTCCCGAGCGCCCTGCTCGTATCGGCCGTCAGCGGAAGGCCGTTGGTGCACGAGAGGTTGCAGCGTCGCGTGACGACCAGGTTCACCATCAGCGGGCGGTGGGGCTCGAACAGCGCCCCGGCCGCCAGGCCCGGCAGGGCGCGCCGCTCCAGGCGGCCGAGCGGGTTTCGGTGGAGGCGCGGCGTGGCCGAGAGCGTCGCGGCGTCTGCGTTCGTCATGCACGGACGTCAACGCAAACGACGTTCCAAGCTCTCCCGTGCAACTCGAGGCCGGCTGCGGCGCGCCACGCGCCGCGCAGTGGTGCGCGCGAGCGACGCAACTGGTGCGCCGCCGCACGTCCGGCGTGCCTCACGCGCGGTGGGACCTCCCCGGGGGCCGGTGGAATCCCGACAGCCCCCTGCGGAGTCCGGCGGCGACGACCGCCCCGCGCCGGCGTCGGCGCCGCCGCTCAGCTGACCCCCAGCCGCGCCCCCAGGCCTCGCCGCTCACAGCTCGTACGGTGAGGGGCGGCGCAGGGAGAACAACGCGGCGGAGATGGTGTCCGCGGGGACGCCGAACCGCTCCGCGAGCGCGCGCATCACGACGACGCCCATCCGACCGCCGGGGGGCGCCAGAACGGCCGCCTCGAAGCCGTCGGGGCCACCTTCCGCCGGCACCTCGCCGCGGCGGCGGGCCTCGCGCGCCGCCAGCGCCCGCCGGACCAGCGCGTGGTAGCCGTCGACCCAGGGCATCCAGGCCTCGGCGGCCGCGGCGTCGTCCGCCGCCCGCGCGCAGGCGTCGGCCCGTCGCGCCAGCTCGGCGGCGCCCAGCGTGTCGAGCTCGCGCAGGCAGCCCGGAAATTCGGCGGCCAGCGCACGAAGCTGGTCACGCGTCGCGCCCGGCCCGTCGCCGTCGCGCCGCCCGCGCCAGGCCGCCAGCTGCTGGTACTTGCGCGCCAGCGCACGAAGCGAGGCCGCCGGCAGGGCATTTGCGTCCGGAACCACGCCTCAGTGTCGCCGGCCGGTTACAATGCGCAAGCTGGATGCCCGCCGCCGCCCGCCTCGCAACCCTCGGCCTCGCCGCGGCGCTCATCGCCCTCGCTCCGCCCGCGCGCGCCGACGACACGCCGGCTCCGGCACCCGCCCTGGGGACGATAGACGGGTTCACCGATGGGATCTTCCTGCGCAGCCGCGACGGGGAGGTGGTCCTCTTCCCCGGCGGGCGGCTGCAGGTCGACGGCGCGTTCTTCCCTCGCCAGACGCCCAAGAGCGGCGTCTTCATCAGGCGCGCGCGCGTCGAGCTGCGCGGGTGGCTGGGCCCGCTGTTCTACTTCGACGTCGCCGGCGACTTCGCCCCCGGGCCACCGGCCGGCGCCGACGTGGCGCCGAGCGTGCTGCCCACCGCCGACGAATACCTGGCCTTCGCGCCGTTCGGCGACCGGCTGATCATCCAGGCCGGACAGTTCGACGCCCCGTTCACCCTCGAAAACCGCACCTCGGACGCTTATACCGACTTCATCGAGCGGGCGATGACCGCCCGCACGCTGGGCGCCCCGCTGAACAAGGAGGTCGGCGTGATGGCGCACGGCCTGCTCGCCGAAGGACGTCTCTACTACTCGGGCGGCCTGTTCAACGGCGAGGGACCGGGGTTCCGCAACCTCGACAACCAGACCGACTCGATCGGCCGGGTGGTGGTGACGCCGCTCGCCGCCAGCTCCGGCGCCCTGCGCGGGCTGGCCATCGGCGGCTCGGCCTGGTACGGCAACCACGTGCTGGGCCCGGTGGCGCCCGTGCAGGCGACGCCGGGCGGGATGGTCTTCTTCGAGCCGCACTGGACCGCCGGAGCGACGATGCTGGCGTACGAGCTACATGCGCAGGGGACCGCCACGGCGTTCGGCGGCGAGCTGAACCTGCCGATCGGCGATCGCTTCGGCCTGCGCGGCGAGGTGGTCTGGAAGCGGCAGCACCTGATCGAGACCTCGGCCAGTCCCGGCGCGCCGACCGGCGACGCGACGCTGGAGGGGATCGCCGGGTACGGCGAGGTCTGGTTCTGGATCTGGGGCGACGCCCGGCTGCTCCCGCCGCCCGGGCTGGAGCTGCCGCTGCGTGTGGGCGGCGCGAGCCCCGCCGGGTCGCTCCTGACCGAGGGGCTGGAGGTCGCGGTGCGCGGGGAGCTGCTCAACGAGAACCTCACCAGCGGCGACACCGCGCTCGGCGATCCGGGGATCTCCACCACCCGCGTGACCACCGGGACCCTCGGCCTCAACTACTGGCGGGGCCGGTTCGTCCGCCTCTCCGCCAACTACATCGTCAACGAGTGGAGCGGCACCTCGATCACCGTCATGGAGCTGGCGTCGCAGGGCAAGCTGGAGCAGGAGTTTCTCCTCCGCTTCGCCGCCTCCCTGTGAGGGCGCGCCCCGACCGCGACCGGGGCTAGCCGCGCAACCCCCGTTCGGATATATAGCGGCGGCAGATGAGGCTCCTCCCGCACGACGCGTCTTTCTTTTCCTACTTCGAGCAACAAGGGCAAAAGACGGTGGAGGGGTGTCGGGCGTTCCTGGAGATGGTCGAGAACCCGACCGATCTCGATCGACGCGCCGAGCGGATCAAGCAGATCGAGCACGAGTGCGACGAGATCACCCACGCCGTGGTGGCGGGGCTGCACAAGACGTTCATCACGCCGCTCGATCGCAATGACATCTACCGGCTCATCACCAAGATGGACGACATCATGGACATGGTGGAGGCGGCGGCCGATCGGCTGGCCCTCTACGACGTCCGCCAGATGACCACCGAGGTGGCCGAGCTGGCCCGCTGCCTGGTCTCGGGCGCCGAGCACGTGCTGGGCGCCGTCTCGGGCATCCGCGACCTCGGCAAGTCGGACGGGATCCTCCAGCACTGCATCGAGGTGAACCGCCTGGAGAACGTCGCCGACGCCATCCTGCGCAGCGCCCTGGCCCGCCTCTTCCGCGAGGAGAAGGATCCCATCACCGTCATCAAGTGGAAGGAGATCTACGAGACCCTCGAGTCGGCCACCGACCGCTGCGAGGACGTGGCCAACATCATCGAGGGCGTGCTCCTCGAGAACAGCTGAGACGGATCTACCCCGATGCTGATCATCGTCGCGATCGTCGTGATCGCGCTGGCCTTCGACTACATCAACGGGTTCCACGACGCGGCGAACTCGATCGCCACCGTCGTCTCGACGCGCGTCCTGACGCCGCGCCAGGCGGTCGTGTGGGCCGGGTTCTTCAACTTCATCGCCTTCGTCATCTTCCCGCTGCACGTGGCGCACACGATCGGCAAGGGGATCATCGACCCGGCGATCATCACCGACGCCGTCCTCCTGGGTGCCCTGGGGGGCGCCATCGCCTGGAACCTCATCACCTGGTGGTACGGCCTGCCGTCCAGCTCGTCGCACGCGCTGGTGGGCGGGTTGCTGGGCGCGGGGATCAGCAAGGGTGGCTTCGGCGTCGTCCAGCAGAGCGGCGTGCTCAAGACGGCCATCTTCATCGTCGTCTCGCCGGTGCTGGGGCTGGTCCTGGGCGGCGGGATGATGGTCCTGGTGGCCTGGCTGTTCCGGCGCTCGCACCCGGGGCGCATCGACCGCTGGTTCCGGCGGCTTCAGCTGCTGTCGTCGGCCCTGTTCAGCCTGGGGCACGGCGCCAACGACGCGCAGAAGACGATGGGCATCATCATGGCGATGCTGATCGCCAAGGGAAAGATCGGCCCGCACGCCGAGCTGCCGCTGTGGGTCATCCTGGCCTGCCAGTCGGCGATGGGCCTGGGGACGCTGACGGGCGGCTGGCGGATCGTGCGCACGATGGGGATGCGCCTCACCAAGCTCAAGCCGTTCGGCGGCTTCTGCGCCGAGACGGGCGCGGCCGGGATGCTCTTCCTGGCCAGCGCGCTCGGCGTCCCGGTGTCGACCACGCACACCATCACCGGCGCCATCGTGGGCGTCGGCTACGTCAACAAGCCGGCCGGCGTCCGCTGGGCGGTCGCCCTGCGCATCGTCTGGGCCTGGCTCTTCACCATCCAGTCCGCCGCCCTCATCGCCGCCGCCCTCTACTTCGGTCTGCGCGCTCTCGGCATCTAGCTTCCTTCCGGCTCCGCTCTGCTCCGCTCCGCTCCGCTCGGCTTCCGGCGGGGGGCCTGGGGAGAGATATCTCTCATCGGCTCCGCGAGAAGGAGTCCTCGGCCGCAACGATCAAAGCGGCCTGCGGAGCTCCGCCGATGAGAGATATCTCTCCCCAGGCCTCGGCGCGTTCAGCCTCGGCTCCGCTCGCCCAGTGACCCATCTTGACCGGATCTGGGGGCCAGCGGAGCGGAGCGGAGCGGAGGGAATCAGCGGGCCGCGCGCCGAGGCGAGTCAGCCGCCGTGGCACGCACCACGCGCAGGGGAGCCGTCGGCGTCGCCACCGTGACCGGGGCGGAGGCGGCAACCGGGCGGTCGTCGCGCTCCTTGATGCCGTCGACCGCGAACCGCAGCTTGCGCTCGGCCAGCGACTCGAAGAGGTCACCCTTGCGACGCGCCGCCCACAACTCGAGCTCGGGATCACCGTCCGCGTCGACGCGCACCTCGACGGTGCGGGTCGAGACCGAGCAGCGCACGGCGCGCACCAGGCGGGCGTGCGTGCGATCGAGCGCGTCGGCGACGCGCAGGATGGCGGTCAGGTAGCGGACGCGGCGCGCGTCGGCCTTCGAGATCCGCTTGAGCGCCCCGTGCCCGCGCTGCGGGACCGCCTTCCTGTGGTGGCGCGCGGTCAGCGCGATGATCTCGACCTCCGAGCGCGAGAAGCCGGTCATCGCGTGACTCTTGATCAGGTACTCGGTGTGCCGGTGGTGGCGATGCGGCGAGATGTAGAAGCCGATGTCGTGCAGCAGCGCCGCGTACTCGAGCAGCTCGGCGTCGGCGTCGGCCAGCTTGTGCAGCCGCCGCGTCTGGTGAAAGATCGACAGCGCCAGCCGCGCCACGTGCGACCCGTGGTCCTCGCGGAACTGGCATCGTCGCCCCAGCTCCATCACGCTCCGCCGGCGCAGGTCGGGAAACTCCTCGACCAGCAAGATCCCGGGGCGGTTCGAGGCGACGTAGTCGGCGATGATCCCCTCGCGCAACGCCGTCTCGCACAGCGTCGCCTCGTCGGCGCCGGCCAGCTCCAGCGCCGTGCGGAACACCACCGCGCCCGCGTAGATCGTGTCGGCGCGCCGCGCGTCGAGCCCCGGCAGCTTGGTGCGCGCGGCGAGGGTCATCGCCCCCAGCTTCTGCTCCAGCGCCGCCAGATCACCGACCGCGATGGTCGACTTCCCGCTCCCCCCCTCGGCGCGCAGCAAGCCGCCCAGCGCCGAGGCCGTCCCGGAGGTGAAGGCCACGAAGTCGAAGCCCATCGCGCGCACGCGCGAGATCACCGGGTCGAGCACCGTCCGCACCCGTTCGGTGAGGTTGGCGCGCTCGCGCGAGCTGGGCGGATCCGAGCAGGGGCAGCTCTCGGTCAGCCGGATGACGCCCAGCTTCAGCGACGACGAGAAATACAGCTCCTGCGCGTCTGCCAGCACGATCTCCAGCGACCCGCCGCCCAGGTCGAACAGCGCGACGCGCCGCTTGCCGAGGTCGAGCGACCCGCGCGCGCCGAGATAGATGAGGCGCGCCTCCTCGTCGCCGCGGATGACCCGGATGTCGATCCCCGACTCGTCGCGCGCCGCCCGCACGAACTCGCCGCCGTTCTGCGCCTCGCGCACGGCGCTGGTCGCCACCGCCACCAGCGCGTCGACCTTGTGGCGGTCGGCGATGCGGCGGAGCGCGCGCAGCGCGTCCAGGCCGCGGCGGAAGACCTCGGGCGCGATCACGCCCTTGTGCAGCGTCGAGTCGCCCAGCCGCACCATCTCCTTGGCCCGGTCGAGCACGTGAATCCGCCCCCCGGTCTCGACGTCGGCGACGATCAGGTGGAACGAGTTCGATCCCACGTCGAGCGCGGCGATACGCATCCCTGTTCAGGGTAAACCTTTACCCGCAACACCGCAGCAACATCCGGGTGAACATCTCGGCACCTCTCGGGTTGCAGAGACGGGCGCCCGGTGTGTCAAATGGAACCATGATGAGGTCCCACCTGCTCTCCTGTGCGCTGGGCCTGCTGGGCCTTGGGATCTTCGTTGGGATCCTGGGCCTGGCCGGCGCCGCCCACGCCGAACCGGTCCGGCCGCTCGACCGGCCGGGCATCGACCTCGCCGTGCGGGTGGGCTACGCGATCCCGTTCGGCGACATCAGCGGCGACGCCGGGAACGGCCTCGCCAGCCGCGTCGACAGCGCCGTCCCCTTCGTCCTCGAGGCCGGCTACCGGTTCGACGCCGCGTTGACCCTGGGCCTCTATTTCCAGTACGGGTTCCTGCAGATCAACGACAACTTCTGCGGCGCCAACAACGATTGCTCGGGCTCGGTGATTCGCCTGGGGATCGAGGGGCTCTACCACTTCGACCTGCACAAGCCGATCGTCCCCTGGGCCGGCCTGGGCGTGGGCTACGAGTGGGGGAACATCGACACCTCGAGCGCCCTGGGCAACGGCTCGGAGAGCGCCAACGGCTGGGAGTTCCTGACGCTGCAGGCGGGCGGCGACTTCCACCTCCTGCCGCAGATCGCGGTCGGGCCGTACGTCAGCTTCTCGGTCGCGCGCTACGGCTCGGGCTCGGGCCGGTTCGGGAACATCAACTTCTCGGGCGACATCACGAACCCGGCCGTGCACGAGTGGCTGCAGCTCGGCGTGCGGGGGTCGTTCGGGCTCTAGCCCTCTAAGCCGGCGTCTCGCGCCTTCTCCAGGCGCTTGCGCTCGTTGTGGTCGAGGAAGCGCTTGCGGATCCGCAGGGCCGCCGGCGTCACCTCGACCAGCTCGTCGTCGTTGATGAACTCCAGCGCTGCCTCCAGCGAGAACACGCGCGGGGGCGTGAGGAAAAGCTTCTCGTCGGCCGCGGTGGTGCGGATGTTGGTCAGCTTCTTCGCCTTCGACGGGTTGACGATGAGGTCGTTGTCGCGGGCGTGCAGGCCGATGATCTGCCCGGGGTAGACCTTGATGCCAGGGCCGAGAAACAGCTGCCCGCGCTCCTGCAGGTAGAAGAGGCCGTAGGTGTTGGTCTCGCCTGCGTCCTGCGAGATGAGGACGCCGTTGGCGCGCGAGCGCAGCACGCCGGCGAACGGGCCGTAGCTGCGGAAGTTGTGGTTCAGGATCCCGGTGCCGCGCGTGTCGGTCAGGAACTGCGAGCGGTAGCCGATGAGGCCGCGCGCCGGGCAGTGGTACTCGAGGCGCATGCGCCCCTCGCCGGCCGGCCCCATCTCCTGCATGCGGCCGCCGCGGCGCCCCAGCTCTTCGATGACGGCGCCCGAGTAGGCCTCGTCGAGATCGATGACCACCTCCTCGTACGGCTCGAGCTTCTCGCCGTCGTCGCCCTTCTTGAAGATGACCTGAGGCTGCGAGACCATCAGCTCGTAGCCCTCGCGGCGCATCGTCTCGATGAGCACCGACAGGTGCAGCTCGCCGCGGCCGAGCACGTCGAACGTGTCGGGCGAGGGGGTCTCGACGACCCGCAGCGCGACGTTCGACTTGATCTCCTTCATCAGCCGGTCGCGCAGGTTGCGGGAGGTGACGTACTTCCCCTCCTGCCCCGCGAACGGGCCGTTGTTGGACATGAACTGCATCTTCACCGTCGGCTCTTCGATCTCGAGCAGCGGCAAGATGGTGGGGCGGGCGATCTCGGTGATCGTCTCGCCGACGGTCAGGTCCTCCATGCCGGTGACGGCGCAGATGTCACCCGCCGCCGCCTCGCTGAGCTCGAACCGCTTGAGCGACTGGTAGCCGAGCAGCTTGGCGACGCGGAACTCCTCGCGCGAGCCGTCGCGGTGCGCGCAGAGGAGTCGATCGCCCGGCTTGATCCGACCAGAGTCGATGCGGCCGATGGCCACGTAGCCGAGGTAGTCGTCGTAGTCGAGCGTCGTGACGTGCATGGCCAGCGGCGCGTCGACGGCGGCGACCGGCGGCGGCACCACCTCGACGACCATGTCGAGCAGCGGGCCGAGGTCCTTGCGCTCGTCCTTCAGATCCTTGACCGCCCACCCCTCGCGCCCCGAGGCGTAGACGATCGGGAAGTCGAGCTGCGCGTCCGTCGCGCCCAGCGCACAGAAGAGATCGAAGGTCGCGTCGACGGCGCCCTCCGGATCGCAGCCCGGGCGGTCGATCTTGTTCACGACAAGGATAGGACGCAGGCCCAGCGCCAACGCCTTGCGGGTGACGAAGCGGGTCTGAGGCATCGGCCCCTCGAACGCGTCGACCAGCAGGCAGACACAATCGACCATCTTGAGCACGCGCTCGACCTCGCCGCCGAAGTCGGCGTGGCCGGGCGTGTCGACGATGTTGATACGCGTCCCCTTCCAGGTGATGGCGGTGAACTTCGAGAGGATGGTGATGCCGCGCTCGCGCTCGAGATCGTTCGAGTCCATCGCGCAGTCGGCGACGACCTCGCCGGTGCGGAACTGCCCCGCCTGCCGGAGGAAGCCGTCGACGAGCGTCGTCTTGCCGTGGTCGACGTGGGCGATGATGGCGATGTTGCGAACGTCGCGCCGGACGGGCTTGTCGCCTTGCGGCGCCGCGTCGTCGGCCGTGACGGGTGGTGCTGAAGCGGTCATTTGGGCCGCAAGGTGTACTCGGCCCGGCCCCCGAGCGCAAGCACCCCGTCCGTTACGGGGTTGCAACTCTGCCGCCGCCGGGCCGATGATGCGCCCGTGCATCGGGCGGTGGCGGGGCTCCCGCTGGCGGAGAAGGGGCTGGTCCTCGGGGCGTTGCTCGCCCGGATGCCGGCCGCCTCGTTCGCGGCGCGCTTTCCCGGCGCCCCCGGCGGCCGGGCCGCGGTCGAGGCGCTGGGGGCCGAGCCCCGCCCCGTGCGGGCGGCGGTCGTGGCCGAGCTGATGGCGCTGGTGCGGGCGCCGGTCCCGGCCGGCGTCGAGCGGATCCACCCGGGATGGCTGCGCGAGCGCCTCTGGCCCGAGCCGTCGCCGGTCATTCGCGCCGCCACCCTGGGGCTCCCCCCCGAGGTGCGCGAGGTCGCCCGGGCGCTCCTGCGAGAGCGCGACGACGGCGACGACGGCCCGGCCGAGATCTCCGCCGCGGGAGCCGCCGAGCTGCGCCGCCGCCTCTTCGCGGGCTTGGTTCCGCTGGCCGGGCCGGGCGCCCCGACCGGCCCCGAGGCGGCGCCGCTGATGGCCCTGCCGCTCGCGGCGGTCGAGCAGGCGCTCGAGCTGCGCGGGGCCGCCACGCTGGGGGCCTCGCTGCGGGGTGCGCCCGGCGAGGTCGTCGCGAGGGCCGCCGCCGGCCTCGGCGAGCGCCTCTCGGGCACGCTGGTCGCCGCCGCAGCCCAGCCCGGGCCACCCGAGGCGCGCGCCGCCGCCCGGGTCCTGGCCGCCCGGGCCGCCGCGGCCAGGCCCGCGGACCTGGCGGCCGACCTTGGTGCGCGGGCGCTGGCGGCGGCGCTGGCCCGGGAGGGGGCTGGGGCCGTGCAGGCCGTGGCGCAGCGGCTGCCACCACCGCTGGGACGGCGCTTGTTGAGGTTTGCCGGGGTGACGGGGTAGCGCCGTGGGCCGCGTCGTCAAGGGACACGTCGTCCCCAAGGTCCTCCTCGACGCGCGCGTCGAGGCCGACGCGCTGCTGGCCCGCGCGCGCGCCGAGGCGGCGGCGATCCGAGGGGAGGCCGGCGCCACGCGCGAGGACGCCCGCCGGGAGGGCTTCGCGGCGGGGCGCGCCGAGGGGCTGGCCGACGCCGCGGCGGCGCTGGCGGCGGCGCGCGAGGAGGCCGCGCGCCTGGTCGAGGCGTCGCGGCCGGTGGCCCTGGCCCTGGCCAGCAAGATGGCCGAGAGGATCGTGGGACGCGCGGTGGCGCTCCAGCCCGAGACCATGGCCGAGATCGCCGGCGAGGCGCTCGCCGCTTGCAGGCCCGGCGCCGGAGCCGCGCGGGTTCGGGTTCACCCCGACGACCTGGCGGCGGTCGAGGCGCGCCGAGGGGCGCTCGCCGAACGCGCGGGGGCGGTGCCGCTCGAGGCGCTCGAGATCATCGGCGACGAGACGGTGGGACGCCACGGATGCGTGATCGAGACGCCGCGCGGGATCGTCGACGCCCGGCTGGCGACCCAGCTCGCGGCGCTCGAACGCGCGGTGGCCGAGACGATGACAGAGACGGCCCGTGGCTGACCGGGGTCCGATTCCCGCGCTCGATCTGGGCCAGGCCCTCGCCCGGCTGGAGAGCGCCTCGCCCCGACGCGAGTCGGGGCGGGTGACCGAGGTGACGGGCCTGGTCGTGCGCGCCAGCCTGCCGGGCGTCCGCATCGGCGAGGTGGTGAGCGTCGGGACCTCCGGCCTCGAGGCCGAGGTGGTGGGGTTCCGGGGTGACGAGGCGGTGCTCCTGCCGCTCGGCGAGGCGACGGGCATCGGCCCCGACGCGCTCTGCGCCGCCACCGGCCGCGCGCTGTCGATCGGAGTCTCCGCCGGCCTGCTCGGGCGGGTGCTCGACGGGCTGGGCCGGCCGATCGACGGCGGCGGCCCGGTCGCAGGCTCGGTCCCCTGGCCCGTCGATCGCCCGGCCCCCGAGCCGCTGTCCCGCCGCCGCGTGACCCGGCCGCTGCCGCTGGGCGTCCGCGCGCTCGACGCCCTGCTGACCGTCGGTGAGGGGCAGCGGGTGGGGCTCTTTGCCGGCTCGGGCGTGGGCAAGTCGACGCTGCTGGGGCAGATCGCGCGCCAGACCGAGGCGGACGTCAACGTCATCGCGCTCTGCGGCGAGCGTGGCCGCGAGGTGGTCGACTTCCTCGAGGAGTCGCTGGGCGAGGCGGGACGGCGGCGCTCGGTCGTCGTCTGCGCCACCAGCGACGCGCCCAGCCTGGTGCGGCTCAAGTCGGCGTTCGTGGCCACCGCCATCGCCGAATACTTCCGCGCCGAGGGGCGGCGCGTGCTGTTCATGCTCGACTCGGTCACCCGGGTGGCGCGCGCGCAGCGCGAGGTCGGCCTGGCCGCCGGCGAGCCCCCGGCGCGCCAGGGCTACCCGCCCAGCGTGTTCGCCCTCCTGCCGCGGCTGCTCGAGCGGACCGGGAACGACGCGTGCGGCTCGATCACCGCGCTTTACACGGTGCTGGTCGCCGGCGGCGACATGGAGGAGCCGATCGCCGACGAGGTGCGCGGCATTCTCGACGGTCACGTGATCCTCTCGCGCGAGATCGCCGCCCGCAACCACTGGCCCGCGATCGACGTGCTGCCGTCGCTGTCACGGCTGATGAACGCGGTCGCCGATCCCCAGCATCGCGCCGGCGCCGGCCGCCTGCGCGAGCTGCTGGCCGCCTACGAGCGCCAGCGCGACCTCATCCTGCTGGGGGCCTACCAGCGCGGCTCGGACCCGCTGACCGACGAGGCGATCGTGCGCCAGGGCGCCATCGAGGCCTTCCTGCGCCAGCGGACCGACGAGGCCGCGCCGTTCGACGAGACGCGCGCCCGGCTGCTCGCCCTCGTCTCTTGAGGTAAGAACAGGGCCAAGGAGAAGAAGACGATGAGCGCCGAAGCCGACTGCCTCTTCTGCAAGATTGTGCGGGGCGACATCAAGTCGTCCATCACCTACAGCGATGACCGCACGGTCGCCTTCAAGGACATCGGCCCCAAGGCGCCGCTGCACGAGCTGGTCATCCCCCGACAGCACATCGCCTCGCTGGCCGACGCCACGCCCGCGCACGTCGAGCTGTTCGGTCACCTGATGGTGGTCGCCGCCCAGCGCGCCAAGGAGAGCGGCCTCGCCGCCAACGGTTTCCGCGTGGTCATGAACGCCGGCGCCGACGCCGGCCAGTCGGTCCACCACGTGCACCTGCACGTCCTGGCCGGCCGGCCGATGGCCTGGCCGCCGGGCTAGCGCCGCGGCGGCCAGACGTCGCCCGGTGGGCGCTTCAGCAGCCGCCCGACGGGCAGGTCTGGTATCCGTCGATGATGATCGAGTCGGCGCCCTCGACCTCGGTGCCGGCGTTGGTGAGCGGGCCCCAGGCGTTCCAGTCGGTGAAATGGAACGTGTTCGGGTTGTAGAACGCGCCCGCGAGATCGCCGGGCCAGTAACTTTGCACCCGCATTGACCAACCAAAATCACCGAGGTCCATGGCATATCCTGCTTGCGGAGCGGCCCCAACGTTGTCGAAGCAGATGATGTTCCCCGTGGCGTTCGGCTGGTCGTAGACCCAAATCGACTTCGCGAGGCAACTGGTGTCCTGAATGAACACGTACTCGCCCCCGGAGGTGGGCGTTCCCGACGGCGCCGGGTGCACGCCATTCTTCGAACGGGTGGTCGCGAGCGCGGCGATCTCGTCGGCAGTGAGCCAGGTCACCGTCGAACTGGAGGTTCCGTCCGCGTTCCGATTCACCACCGTCTCCGAGAACATCCCCGGGTGGCCGTCTTGTTGAGTTCCATCACACCCAATCACCCCGACCGCCATCAAAGCTGTCGCGCCCATCACCAACGCAATGTTTTTCATGAAGCCTCCTTCGAATTACCTCTACGGACCACGATCCACAGTTGGTTGAACGAAGATTGGCAACGTTCCTGCGACAATGATTCGCAACCGGCGGCGCCTTGACGCAATGACATACGGAATGTACGGTTCGGCCGTCGTTGCTCTCGGGGGGAGGGAGTGCGGGCGTGAGGAGGTCCGGGGATGCCACAATCGGCAAGGCAACGTCAGCTCGAACCGAGGGCCGTCGAGGCTGGCCTGGAGACGCTCCAGGTCTTCTACCAACGACACGTCCAGGACGTGCGCGCCACGGTCTCTTACGTGCTCCGTCGGTCCCACGGCTGCGCGAGCGACATCGACGATCTCGTGCAGACCTCGTTCCTGCGGTTTCTGGGCGCCATGCGCGGGGGCAAGATCGATCCCGGCTCGAACGTCGGCGGCTATCTCAGCACCATCGCCCGCCACACGGCGCACGACTGGATGGTCACCTGTCGCCGTGAACGGCCCACGCCCGAGGTCGGCGATCGCCTCTGCGATCAAGACGAACACGAGGCGCACGACGTGACCGCCGTGCGGGCCTACCTGGCCGCGCTTCCGGACGACGTGTTGAACGTCTATCGCTTGCGCTTCGATCTCCAGCTGTCGCAGCTGGAGGTCGCGCGCCGGCTGTCACTCTCGCGGCAGCGCGTCCGCACGTTGGAGCGTCAGCTGCTCCAGGGCGGGCGCCGCGCGCTGCGCACGCCGCCCCCGACCTCCGGCGGCGCCTAGTAGCGGATGTCGACCAGCGTCTTCTTGCGCAGCTCGCCGAGGTAGATCTTCGTCTGTCGCTCCATGTCCTTCTGGCGGAGCTGCATCCGGATGTCCTCTTTCACCTCGTCGAACGGCTTGGGGTCCTTGACCTTGCGGTCGACCAGCTTGATGACGTGGAAGCCACGGTCGACCCGGATCGGGCCGCGCACCTCGCCCACCTTCATGGCGAAGACCAGCTCTTCGATCGCCTTGGGGAGCATGTCCTTGCCGAAGTAGCCGAGGTCGCCGCCGTCGGCGCGGGTCGCCGCGTCGTCGGACGCCTCGCGCGCCAGCTTGGCGAAGTCCTCGCCCCCCTGCGCCCGCTCGAGGATCTTCTGGGCCTGGGCCTGCTTCTCGGCGACGGCAGCGGCGTCGGCGCCGTCGGGGATGGCCACGAAGACGTGGCTGGCCCGCACCTGGACGTTGCTGCCGTCCTTCATGTGCCGGTCGTAGTAGGCGCGCACCTCGTCGTCCGA
>Ga0070734_10000924_pt1 | contig 49399 bp, 34 predicted proteins | sample Coa_R1_8_FD_66444 | JGI IMG/M metagenome (GOLD analysis project Ga0070734, IMG submission 66444) | Surface soil microbial communities from Centralia Pennsylvania, which are recovering from an underground coalmine fire - Coalmine... | ecosystem: Environmental > Terrestrial > Soil > Unclassified ...
TCTGTGGGTTAAATGCGAAGAGCCCCCGGCTTTCGCCTGAGGGCTCTTTTTGTGTCTGGTTCTATTTTAGCGGGTGGAGGGGAATGATTCGGCACGGGGATGTGCTTTTGAATGTGGGAGATAAGTGGGCCGGGGGCTTGACAAGGTTTTGGGCTGGGATAGGAAGGCATACTCCAGGGGCTAAAGCCCCTTTTCTTGCTCGAGGAGAGAGACCCAAGGCTGAAGCCTTGGGGTACCTCGATGCAACGGCAACTGCAAATGCAACGGCAGAAGCGAAATACTGGGATTCTTCGCTGCGCTCAGAATGACGAGCAAGACAACTACAACGGCAACAGCAACAGCAGATCCCCTTCGGGGATGACAAACAAGAACTGCCACTGCACTGGACCGCAACAGCGACTGTAGGGTACTGCTACAGCAAAGGCTGAGGCATCTGCGATGGGGTTATGCGGTGCAGTCTTTGAAGTATTGAAGGGATTTTTCGAGGCCCTGGCGGAGGGTGATCTTTGGCTCCCAACCGAGGAGGTTTCTAGCTTTGGTGATGTCGGGACGGCGACGGGTGGGGTCGTCCTGGGGGAGAGGTTTGCGCTCGATCGAGGACTTGGAGCCTGTGACGGACAGGATCTCGTTGGCGCACTCGAGGATCGTCCACTCGACGGGGTTTCCTATGTTGACGGGCATATGCTCGGAGGAGCGGGAGAGGCGGACGATACCTTCGATCAGGTCTGACACGTAACAGAAGCTGCGGGTTTGGGAGCCGTCGCCGTAGATGGTGAGTGGTTCGCCGCGGAGGGCCTGGATCATGAAATTGGAGATGACGCGGCCGTCATTGGCCTGCAGACGGGGGCCATAGGTGTTGAAGATGCGGACCAGATGTGTGTCGACGCCATAGTAGTGGTGATAGGCGGTAACGGCGGATTCGGAGAAACGCTTGGCCTCGTCGTAGACAGAGCGCGGGCCGATGGGGTTGACGTGGCCCCAGTAGGTTTCGACCTGGGGGTGGACTTCGGGATCGCCGTAGCACTCGGAGGTGGAGGCGTGGAGATAGCCGGCGTTGTATTTGCGAGCTAGATCAAGGGTGTTGATGGTCCCGGCGGAGCCGACGAGGAGGGTTTCGACGCCGAGACGGGTGTAGTCGACTGGGCTGGCGGGGGAGGCGAAGTTGAAGATGTAATCGACGGGACCAGGATCGAAGGGCTTGCAGATGTCCTGCTCGATGAGGCTGAAGCTGGGCTCGTTAGCGAGGTGGGCGAGATTGGCGTGGTTTCCGGTTGAGAGGTTGTCGAGGCCAACGACGGTGTGGCCTTCGGCGAGCAGAGTGTCACAAAGGTGAGAGCCTAGAAAGCCTGCGGCTCCGGTGACAAGAATCTTCTGAGACTTCATTCGCTACCTTTCAAGAGAGCAATTCCCGGTCACTTCATTTGAACCCTCGCGGAGAGGCGCGGACAAGAAGCGTCTCCGGTGACCGTGGAGGATCGAGTCTAGTTGTGCGACGAAGCCGATAGCTCACGCACCGGATGGGCTGTGGGGCGACCTACGCTGAGATAGGTAAAGCCGTTTTCAGTCATGACGGCAGGATCATACATATTGCGGCCATCAATGATGATGGGATAACGGAGGGCCTGATTAAGGCGCTGGAGGTCGAGCGCGGCGAACTCAGACCAATCGGTGAGGATGAGCAGCGCGTCGGCGTCGGCCGCGGCGGCGTAAGCATCATCGACATATTTGAGATTTGGGCCAGCGGGGAGGATCTCTTCGGTGCGCTGGATGGCGGCCGGATCGAAGGCGGTAATGGAGCAGCCCTCGCCGAGGAACATTCGGACGAGTTCGATGGCGGGAGATTCGCGGATGTCGTCGGTCTCACCCTTGAAGGCCAGGCCGAGGACGCCAAGCCGCTTGCCGCGCAGAGTCCACAGGGCGGAGCGAACTTTGCTGAGGAAGCGGCGCTTCTGTTGGACGTTGATTTTCTCGACTTCGGTAAGGAGGCTGAAGTCGATGCCTAGCTGCTCGGCGACGGAGCGGAACGCGGCGACGTCTTTGGGGAAGCAGGAGCCTCCGTAACCGATGCCGGGGCGCAGGAAGCGGGGGCCGATGCGGCTATCGAGGCCCATGCCACGGGCGACCTGCTCGACGTTAGCGTTGGTGGCTTCGCAGAGGTTGGAGACGGCGTTGATGAACGAGATCTTGAGGGCGAGGAAGGCGTTGGAGGCGTGCTTGATGATCTCGGCGCTCTTTGTGGAAGTGAGCAGAAAGGGTGGGGGCTGCGAGACGCTGCAGACACCGGGGATACCGCTGGTGCGCTCGTAGTACTCGCCGCTGGTGAGGGGAGCGTAGATGGCGTTGAGGACGGCGGCTGCACGTTCGCTGTCAGCGCCGACGACGATGCGGTCGGGATGGAGGAAGTCGCATACAGCGGTGCCTTCACGGAGGAACTCAGGGTTAGAGACGACGTCGAAGAGGTGCCGGGCGACGCCGTTACGTTCGAGGGCGCGGCTGATCCACTCGTTGGTATAGACGGGAACGGTGCTCTTTTCGACGATGACCTTGTAGGTGTCGATGGAGCGGGCGATCTCGCAGGTGACGGCCTCCACGTAGGAGAGGTCCGCGTCACCGGTTTCGCTTTGCGGCGTGCCGACGGCGATGAAGATGGCCTGGCATTCGCGGGTGGCCTCGGCGAGGTCGGTGGTAAAGCGGACTTTGGTGTTGCGGTAGCGTTCGAGGAGCTCGGGGAGATGGTTCTCGTGGATGAGGGTATCGCCACCGCGGAGAGCGGCGACCTTGCGCTCATCATTGTCGACGCAGATGACGTCGTGTCCCATCTCAGCGAAGCAGACGGCAGCGACCAGGCCAACATAACCTGATCCGACTACAGCGATAGGAATGTGTTTGCTCATAGGCGAATGTCGATGTCCTCAAGGTCAGAATAGCTGAAGATTGGTTGAATTCTGCTTAATTAGGACGCAAATTGGAGGCCATAGGGGTGCCTTGACACTAACGGGGGATATTCTTCCCGATATAAAGGTGTCAAGTTAGACTAAAGCCAATGGGTCTAGAAAATCCGCAGCAGCCGGGGCCGGGCGCTCCTGAAACGAATCCTACCGGGTTCAGCACGACGGTCACTGATACGACGCTGTCTGAGGCGCTGATAACGCTGCGGAAACGGCGGTGGATCCTCATCACTTCCGTGGTATTGGGTATCGCCTACGGAGTTTACAAGGCTGAGACGCAGCCGAAGCTATTTGAGGCCTTCGGGCGAATTGAGGTTCGGTCGGGCTCGTCGAATGAATATCGTGTGAGCGCCGTGCAGGGCTACGCTTCCGATACAGCAGCTTCGAAGATGCTGACCGAGGTTGCGATCCTGCAGAGCGATTCGTTGATGCTGACGGTCGCGCGCGAAATGGATCTTTCGAATAACCCTGAGTTTCTTGAGGTGAAAGGGCCGGTGTCGCATACGACGCTGGACGACGCGGGGGTACGGCAGTCGACAGTGCACCGACTGCAGAGCAATCTACACATCACGCTAGTACCGAAAACGGACATTATCCGAATCAGCTACACCTGTCTGAGCGCGAAGCTGTCTGCCGACATCGTGAACACGGTCATCGCTACCTATGTTCATCGCAGCTACCAGACGCGGTTCGATTCGACGCAACGGGTATCGCAGTGGCTCTCCGGGCAACTGGACGATCTGAAGCAGCAGGTGCAGACGTCTCAGGAAAGGATGATGGATCTGCAGCGGCGGCTGGGAATGCTGGGCTTCGATCCGTCTCATAATCAGATCAGCACATCGCTGGAGGATCTGTCGAAAGCGGCCGGGGATGCGAGAATCGCGCGGATCGTTGCGGAGTCGCGGTATCGCATGTTGGCGGGGATGGACCCTAACACGATGGAGGGGTCGATTGAGACAACGCCGGGAACAGCGCCGGGCGAGCTGAATCTGCTGCGTGGACAGGTTGCCAGCGCAAAGGCGAACTACGCGCAGATGGAGTCGACGCTGGGGCCGAATCATCCACAGGCGCAGGCGCTGAAGGCTCAGATCGACGAGTTGGAGAAGGAGATTGACGCGGAACAGAAGCGTCTGCTGCTACAGGCCAAACAGAACTATGTCGTCGCGCGAACGAATGAAGATCAGACATCAGCGGCTCTAGAGAAGCAGAAGTCGGACGCTTACAAGTTGCGGGATGATCTGGTGGAGTATACGGTGCGGCAACGGGACTTTGAGTCGAACCGCACCCTCTATGAAGGACTGCTGCAACGACTGCGTACGGCCGGCGTGCAGGCGGGACTTGAGTCGCTGGAGATAGACGTTGTGGACCAGGCGCTGCCGCCGGCGAGCCCCATGCTTCGGCCTCAGTCGACGATCATCATGACGTCGTTCGTGTTTGGTCTGCTGGGCGGCATCGTTCTAGCGTTTTTGATGGAGAGCCTGGATACGGGGCTGCGCAGCGTTGCGGAGATCGAGAGCATCACGGAGCTGCCGTCGCTGGCTGTTATTCCGCGGTCGCGACGTGCAGGGGTGTCAGAGGCCGCGATGTCGACGGCGCAGCGCAACATCAGTGTGTTGACGCAGCCGAAGTCTCAGTTTGCCGAGGCCTTCCGTTCCCTACGGACAGCGTTGCTGCTCTCGAGCGCTGGACACCCGCCGAAGTTCATCCTGTTTACCAGCGCTACGCCCTCTGAGGGCAAGACGACGACGGCCAGCAACTTGGCGTGCATTCTGGCGCAACGAGATGCGCGGGTCTTGCTGATCGACGCCGACCTCCGCCGGCCCAACGTGCACCATCGTTTTGGGTTGAACGGCAAAGTAGGCCTGACAACACTGCTGACCGGCGCCAGCAAACTGAAAGACACTGTGCAGAACATCCCCAATGTGCCCAATCTGGACATCCTGCCGAGCGGGCCTGTTCCGCCGTTCCCGTCGGAGATGCTCAGCTCGGAGGCGATGGATGCATTCCTGAACCACTGCGCTGATCTTTATACGCATATAGTGATCGATTCACCACCGATCCTGTCGGTGACTGATGGAGTTATTTTGGCGCGCAGGGCCGATGCAGTCGTGCTGGTGATTCGTCACGGCAAGTCGAGCAAGCATGTCGTGCGGCGGGCCCGGGACATGCTGCTACGGTCGGGCGCACCAATTACAGGCATCGTGCTGAATGCGGTGGATCTGAGTTCACCGGAGTACTACGGGTACTACGGGTACTCGGGATATTCGTATTCAAGCGTGGACTCGGAGAGCTGGGAGTCACAGACGGTCTCGGCGAGTAGCAACGGCGCAGGTGGGAGAGTCTGAGCGAGATGAGACAACGGCAGGATCTTCTTTGGGGCGATGAACCGCGGACTAATTTGCGGAACCGCAGGGGCCTGGGCTTGGTAACAGCGACTTCCCTGCTGCTGTTAAGCATACTGTGCGGTTCGGCCGAGGCACAGTTCAGCGGGCCAGCGTTGGGGGCCTCTGTTCCGGTCAACTTGCCGGTGACGCCGACGACCGATCCGGCCATCCTATACCCGACCGGGCGGGACATTCGTTTGGGGGAGGGTGACCTTCTCACGATTCATCTTTACGGGGCGCCAGATTATGCTCCCCCTGTCCGAGTGAGTCTCGACGGATCGATCCAACTGCCGCTTATCGGAGTCGTGCGGGTCGAAGATCTTACGATCCACCAGGCTGAGAATCTGATTGCGGAGCGCTTGAAGGGCGCGGGGATGTATCGGAGTCCGCAGGTGACGATTCAATTGACGGAGTCGCCGAATCAGAGCGTCACCGTGACTGGAGAGGTTCATGGAGTCGTTCCTGTACCGGGACAGAAGCGACTGTTCGATGTGCTGGCAGCTACAGGAGGATTGCCCCCTACAGCCAGTCATACCGTGACGATCAGCCGACCGGGAGTCGCGCAGCCGATTGTGGTCGATCTCGGTTCGGATCCTATGCTGAGTAAGCAGGCCAATGTACCTGTATTCGCTCGGGACACGGTGATTGTCTCTCGTGTGGGCGCGGTGTATCTGTTGGGGGCGTTCAAGACCCAAGGAGCGATACCGATACAGCAGAACTCACCGCTGACGCTGATGCAGGTGGCGGCGATCGGCGGAGGACCGGGATTCGAGGGCAAATACAACGATTTGCGAATTATTCGTATGGCCGGGCTGGATCGCAAGGTGGTCCACGTTGACATCAAGAAGGTGATCAATGGCAAAGAGCCCGATCCGGTATTGCAGGCCGATGACATTATCTTTCTGCCCACTGATTCAATGAAGGCGGCGATCAAGTCGGGAGGGATCTCTACCTTGATGGGCATTGCTTCAATTCTGATTGTCGCCGCTCGCCCATAGCGACGGTTGCCTAATATGCCGTACGAACCTGCTGCCTCGAGAACCGCAATCCTATGGCCTCCCTCCCCTCCGGAACGACGAAGAACAAAGTAAAACTTGCGTATCTGGTGAGCCACCCGATTCAGTATCAGGCGCCGTTATTGCGGCGGATAGCACAGGAGCCTGATATCGATCTGACTGTGTTTTTCGGCTCGGATTTCTCTGTTCGCGCGTATCAGGATGAGGGGTTCGGGGTAGACGTAAAGTGGGATGTTCCACTGCTGGATGGTTATCGTCACGAATTTCTACCAGTGATCCGAGACAATGGGACGCAAACCGTCACGACGCCTCTCAATCATGGCATCACGAGCCGGCTTCGCGGACATGGTGGAGCACCACCATTCGATGTGCTCTGGGTTCACGGTTATGCGATGGTGAATGCGCTGCATGGAATCCTTGCGGCGAAGTCACTGGGGATTCCTGTGCTGCTACGCGGCGATATGTGGCTCCGAGATCGCCCGAGAAGCGGAACAAAACTCGTGCTCAAGAGGTTTTTCTTTGAGGGCTTGAAAAAACTGGTGGATGGAGTTTTGTCAGTCGGGACGCTGAATGAGGCCTATTGGCGTCACTATCTTGGCGATGATGTTCCGCTGTTCCTGATGCCATATGCGGTGGACAACGATTCCATTCAGGAACGAAGCGTCGAAGCGCGGGCAGGACGAGACGAGCTAATGCAGGAACTCAATCTGGATACGGGGCGACCTGTCATTCTCTTTGCATCGAAGCTGCAACGCCGAAAGCACTGCACCGATTTATTGGAAGCATATAAACGCCTGGTGATTGACTGGACGGATGGTCCGACACCCTATCTGTTGATTGTTGGCGATGGAGAGGAACGAGCAGCGCTGGAAGAGAAGGCGGCACGGAGTGGGTTGGATGGCGTTCGATTTTGCGGTTTTCGCAATCAGTCTGAACTGCCGAGGTTTTTCGACATCTCCACTGTATTTGTGCTGCCGGCCCGTCACGAACCCTGGGGTTTGATTGTGAATGAGGTGATGAACGCAGGAAGGGCGGTTATCGTCTCCGACGATGTTGGGTGCCAACCAGATTTGATTACGGACGGTGTGGAAGGGTACGTCTACCCGGTTGGCGATGTGAATGCACTGACTGAGGCGTTGAGACGCACACTGAATTCTCCCGAAGCTACAGCAGAGATGGGCCGGAGGGCGCTGGAGAAGATCAGGACCTGGAGCTTTGAAGAGGATGTTTATGCTCTACGTTCTGCGATAGCACAGGTGACTCACAAGATTACGGCGTGATGAAGCGACATCTCCAAATAGAAAGGAATACGGGGGCCTGAAAATTATCGAGATGCATTGCGAGATCCCTGTTCACGTATGAAACTTCACTCTTCAGAGACGGCGGACGATACGAGAAAGGTGAAGCTCGCTTATTTGGTGAGCCATCCGATCCAGTACCAGGCACCTTTGCTACGCCGCATCTCTGAGGAACCTGATATCGATCTGACGGTTTTTTTTGGATCGAGTTTTTCGGTTCGGGAGTATACGGACAAGGGGTTTGGCGTTGGAGTGAAGTGGGATGTGTCTCTGTTGCATGGTTATCGCTACGAGTTTTTACCGACGATTCGAGATGGTCAAAGGACGGGTATGACGTGTCCGATGAACTACGGCATCCTTAGCCGTTTGCGAGGCAACGGCCGCAAACCAAGGTTCGATGCACTTTGGGTGCATGGGTATTCCACGGTGAATGCGATGCATGCGATCCTGGCTGCGAAGTCGCTGGGGATACCGGTGTTATTGCGGGCGGAGTCGTGGCTAAAGGATCGTAAGCGGAGTGGGAGGAAGCTCGCGGTGAAGCGGCTCTTCTTCAAGGGATTGGGAGAGCTGGTCGATGGAGCCATGCCAATCGGGACGCTGAATGCAGCGTATTGGCGGCACTATCTGGGAGATGACTTCCCTCTTTTTCCGTTCCCTTATGCGGTTGACAATGATTACTTTCAACGACGCAGCCGGGAGGCGCGGGATGGGCGTGCAAAGCTCCTGGAGGAATTGAAGCTGGAGCCTGGGAGGCCGGTGATCCTGTTCGCCTCAAAGTTGCAGAGCCGCAAGCGGTGCGGAGACCTGCTGGAGGCTTACAGGAACCTTACCGTCGGACCGAGTCACAAGGCTCCTCCTTATCTTGTGATTGTGGGGGATGGGCAGGAGCGAGCGGAGTTGGAGAGTCGCGCTAAGGCAAGCGGTCTGGATGGGGTTCGGTTCTGCGGGTTTCGGAACCAGTCAGAGCTGCCGGGATTCTTCGATCTTGCGACGGTGTTTGTTCTGCCGTCGCGGCATGAGCCGTGGGGCTTGATTGTGAATGAAGTTATGAACGCGGGACGGGCAGTGATCGTGTCGGACGACGTGGGCTGCCAACCGGACCTGGTCACGGATGGAGTGGAAGGGTGCGTTTTTCGTGCAGGTGATGTTACTTCGCTAACGGATGCGCTGCGAAGAGTGCTGGCGACGCCGGAGACCGCGATGAGGATGGGAGAGCGAGGGCTCGAGAGGATCAGGACGTGGAGTTTTGAAGAAGATATTCGGGGCGTCAGGCAAGCACTGGCCGAGGTTACACGGAAGATCACAGCATGACGGTGGGAGTGCCAATGGTGTCAATCAGGGAACGAGGAATCTGCTGCTATGCTCGAGGACGGTAATCAATAGCTAATGCGTATTTTGCACATTATCGCAACGTTAGACCCTGCGGCGGGCGGTCCAGTCGAGTCGGTGCGGGTGCTGTTGAGCTATGGCCCGATCGGGTATATGGGCGAGGTCGTCACGCTGGACGATCCGGACGCGCCATTTCTGAAGAACGTCGGGTTTCCGGTGCATGCTCTCGGGCCTACGCGGACCGTCTATGGCTTCAACACCAAGCTGCTGCCGTGGCTGAAGACGAACCGGGACCGCTTTGACGGCGTGGTCGTGAATGGGTTGTGGCAGTACTGTGGCTTTGCCGCGTGGCGGGCCCTGGCGGGAAATACGCCCTATGTCGTGTTCACGCACGGGATGCTGGATCCTTATTTCAAGCATGCCTTCCCGATGAAACATATCAAGAAATGGCTGTATTGGATTCCTGTGGAGTACAGGGTTTTAAGGGATGCCTACCGGGTTCTGTTTACCTCGAAGGCGGAGAAACGACTGGCAGAGGAGAGCTTCCATCTGCACCGCTGGAATCCCTACGTAGTGCCCTATGGCGCGAGCGGGCCTACGGGTGATCCGGAGTTATTGAAGGAAGCGTTCTTCGAGCGATGTCCCGGAACCAAGGGGAAGCGGTACCTGCTGTTTCTCGGACGCATTCACCGAAAGAAGGGGTGTGATCTGTTGATCGATGCTTTTGCCAAGATCGCCTCCAAAGACCCTGAGCTTTACCTGGTAGTGGCCGGCCCGGATCAACAGCAGTGGAGCGAGCGACTACAGCAGACTGCGGCGAGTAAAGGTATCGCCGGGCGCATTTTTTGGCCGGGCATGGTGACGGGAGATGCGAAGTGGGGAGCTTTTTTTGCTTCGGAAGCGTTTATCCTGCCGTCTCACCAGGAGAACTTCGGGATTGCGGTTGCCGAGGCTCTGGCATGCGGCAAGCCGGTGCTGCTGGCCAACAAGGTAAACATCGCAGAAGACATTGCCGAAGATGGGGCAGGATTGATGGAAATGGACACCATGGAGGGGACACTGCAGTTGCTGGAACGGTGGATCGCCATGTCCCCCATCGAGCGAGACGAGATGGCAGAACGAGCAAGTAGCTGTTACCAACGGCGATACGATATGCGAGAAAACGCCAAGGCCATCATCCGGTTGTTTGAAACGGCTACCGTTACGTCAGAGGTAGCAACACTGACGAAGTGATAGAGGACAAATGCCGAGGGAGATTCATTACAACGCGACTGAGCATATTTCGGAGGAGACCGCAGCAGACCCATATCTTCGGCCCGCGTTTTCATTGAGCGATCGTCTGAGGCGGCTGGTGTGGAATGCCTGCTGGATCGCGCTGTATCGCATGTCACCGAGGCCGTTCCATGCGTGGCGGTCGTGGCTACTGCGCGTTTTTGGAGCAACGATGGGGGCTAACTGCCACTTCTATCCTGGATCAAAGGTGTGGGCACCATGGAACTTGATATGCGCCGATCAGGTAACCGCCGCCGATGGAGCCGAGATTTACAACCCTGCTCCAGTGAGCTTTGGGTCACATGCCATCCTGTCGCAGGAAGCCTACGTGTGCGGGGCGACGCACGACTACGATGATGAGAGATTTCCGCTGATCGCTTTTGCAATGCACATCGGGCCGTATGCGTGGGTTTGCGCTCGCGCCTCCGTGGCCCCTGGAGTGAATCTTGGAGAAGGAGCTGTGCTGGGGCTGGGTTCAGTTGCGACGCGCAGCCTTGATGCCTGGGGCGTTTATGCGGGAGTACCTGCCCTGAAGATCAAAGACAGACACCGGTTTCTCGATGCTATGGACCACAGAGAAGAGCCGGCAGCCCTGCAAACACTTGTTTAAGGGGTAGGAATCGGCAAGTCTTCAGAAGTCTTAGAGTTTTCTAGCCGCGCAACTTTGCGAGGAGGTCCGTAGGGTGGACGGGCTTGGCAAGGATCTCAAACTCGTGACCCTGCGCGCGGGCTTTCTCAAGAAGGTCGGCCGTCGCAGCCTGACCGGAGAAGAGCAGGATTTTGCACTTGGGCAGGCGCTGCCGAGTGATGATGGCGGCCTCTATGCCGGTCATGCCGGTCATAATGACGTCGCTGATGAGCATGTCAGGTTGAAAGCTGTCGAGCGACTCGATAGCCTTCTCGCCACTGAACACTGCACGGGCTTCAAATCCTGCTTGATTCAGGATGATCGCGAGAGTGTTGGCAATCACCTGTTCGTCGTCCGCTACGAGTACTCTGGGTTTTGACGTGGTGGTGGACGTTGTATCTGCCATGCTGAAATTCCCCAAAAAGTTAAGAATCAAAAATCAGATGAATTACGGTCAGTGCGGGCCCTGTCAGACTATTTTTGCCTACACAGTAATGATACGCTGACCGCAGAGCTTAAGACTGGTAAGTCATCACAATTTCAGCAGATACACCCAATATTGTTACAAGTTGAATCTTATGCAATCTACTATCATACGTGCTGAACGAGTCGAAAAATATTATGCGCAGCCGAGCGAGAACCGGATCCAGGTAATCTCGCCTACGGACCTCTCGATCAGCGAGGGTGAGATTGTTGCGCTGCTTGGGCCTTCGGGTTCCGGTAAATCGACTCTGTTGCGTATGCTTACGGGGCTGTCAACCCCATCGGCAGGCGAAGTGTACTGGCACGAGAAACCGATTGCAACCGCAGATGTTAATGTTTCTATTGTGTTTCAGAGTTTTGCCCTGTTTCCCTGGCTTACTGTGTTTGAGAATGTCGAGGCGCCGCTGAAGGCTCGGGGGATGGATCCTGCGGAGAGACGAAAGCGAGCGCTGAAGATACTGGATACGGTTGGTCTGGATGGATTCCAGGCGGCATATCCGAAGGAATTGTCGGGTGGAATGCGTCAACGGGTCGGCTTTGCGCGGGCGCTGGTGGTCGAGCCGGAGGTCCTGTTCATGGATGAGCCGTTCTCTGCCCTTGACGTGCTGACGGCTGAGAACCTGCGTAGTGAACTGCTGGAGTTGTGGCAGAAAAAAACGATTCCGACCAAGGCCATTTTTATCGTTACGCACAATATCGAAGAGGCGGTCCTGCTGGCCGACCGGATCGTTGTGCTGGGAAGAAATCCGGGGCATGTCCGGACGGACTTCAAAGTTGCGCTGCCGCATCCCCGGGACCGCAAGGGAGCCGCGTTTACTCAGTTGGTCGACTATATCTACAAAGTGCTGACGCAGCCGGATTCGCAGCCGCCGGCGTTGCCATTGACGCCTGCCGGAAAGCCGGTTCGCGACCAGCGTCAGATGCATTACCAGATGCTGCCTCATGCCAGGCCAGGCGGTATCGCCGGATTGCTTGAGCTGCTGCTGGACCACAATGGCAAAGATGATATTTATCGGCTGGCCGACGATTTGGCGTTTGAGATTGACGACTTGTTGCCTATTGTCGATGCCGCGCAGTTGCTTGGATTTCTGAAGGTGACCGAAGGTGATGCCGCGATTACACCGACTGGCGCCGAGTATGCGAACTCGGAGATTCTGCGGCAGAAAGAGCTGTTTCGAACAGCAGCGGTGGAGAATGTTCTGCTGCTGCGGCAGATTGTGCGGGCGATTGAAGCCAAGAGCGACAGAAGCGTTCCCGAAGAGTTCTTTCACGACATGCTGGATGAGCAGTTCAGCGAAGATGAGACGCAGCGACAGATGGAGACGGCGATCAACTGGGGTCGTTATGCGGAGTTGTTTGATTTCGACGCATCGCGCAGGAGGTTCATCCAGCCGGAGAAGCTGCATCACGATACCGACGCAGGTGTGACGCCGGGAGTTGAGGCGTGATGAATTTTCCGGAGAGCTTCAGCAATATTCCCGGGCGCGAGACGCTAGCACGCTCGCAGGTGCTAAAGCGCAGTTGGCCGGTGGTACTTGACCTGTGCGTTGCAGGTATAGGGTTGGCGTGCTTCTATGCTGTCGTACGGATTGCGAACTACTGGTTTGGACATCCTGTTCCCGAGATTGTCATTTCACTTAGTCCGCGGGCACTGCCGCTATATGCGTTCTATTCGGTGGTTCGGATCGGACTGGCTTATTTATTGAGCCTTGTGTTTGCCGTGGGCTATGGCTATGTCGCCGCTTACAGCAAACGTGTCGAAGCACTGATGATTGCAGGGTTGGATATTCTGCAGTCAATTCCGGTGCTGAGTTTTTTGCCTGGCGTGATGCTGGCCATGGTGGCGCTGTTTCCGACGCGGCAAATCGGCGTGGAGATGGGAGCTATTCTGCTCATCTTCACCGGCCAAGTGTGGAATATGGCGTTCAGTTTCTACTCGTCGATCAAGAGCATTCCGCGTGAGTTGAGTGAGGCTTCAAGTATCTACAAGTTTTCACGGTGGCAACGGCTGGTGCAACTGGAGCTTCCGTATGCTGCAATCGGGCTGGTGTGGAATTCGATGGTTTCGGTGGCGGGCGGGTGGTTTTTCCTGATGGCCTGCGAGATGTTCGTTCTGGGGACGCGGGACTTCAGGCTTCCGGGACTTGGGTCATATCTGCAGACGGCTGCGGGCACGGGGAACCTGACAGCCATCATGTGGGGACTGTTGACGATGATTGCGATCATCGTCGCTACGGATCAGTTGATCTGGCGACCAGTGATTGCGTGGAGCGATAAGTTCAAGTTTGAGCAGGTGGAGAGTACTGCCCGGGTGCGTTCTCCGTTGCTGCACTTGCTGCAGCACTCGCGTGCGCTTCAGGCGATAGAGAGAAGTACAGTGCGTCCTCTAAGTGAACGGATTTACCGTAGTCTGGCCGAGGCACGGCAACAGCGCGCGGCGAGGATGATGGATGAGGATGCGACCTCGGACTCCGGCCGGGATGGAGTTGCGACATGGTTACGAGGAGCTGTGCTACTGGCTATTGCGGTTGCGGTGGTGTATGCCGCGTTTCGTGCGTTGGGTCTGTTGCGGCAGGTGCAGGGATCTGAATATATCCAGATTCTGAAGGGAGCATTTGCGACGTTTCTGCGGGTCAATGTATCGCTGCTGCTGGCCTCGGCGTGGACGATTCCTGCCGGGGTGGCGATTGGGTTTCATCCCAGATTGGCGCGCATTGCACAGCCGATTGCGCAGATCGCGGCTTCGGTTCCGGCTACTGCACTGTTCCCCGTCCTGCTGTTGGCGCTTGTGAGAATGGGCGGTGGACTCGGGATCGGCTCGATTGCGCTGATGATGCTGGGGACGCAGTGGTACATCCTATTCAACGTAATTGCGGGGGCGATGGCGATTCCTTCCGATTTGAAGGAGGTGGCTACGCTGTTTCACTTTACGACGGCTCAGCGCTGGCGGACAGTGATTCTGCCGGGAATCTTTCCGTTTTTGATTACGGGATTGGTGACTGCTTCGGGTGGAGCTTGGAATGCGAGCATCATCGCGGAGTATTTTCATCTGAAGAATCAGACGCTGCAGACGGTGGGGCTGGGCGCCCAGATCAGTGCTGCAACCGATAGCGGACAGTTTCAGATTCTGCTGCTGGCGACGATCGTGATGGCTCTGATGGTAGTGACTATCAACAGACTCGTGTGGCGGCCGCTGTATCGACTGGCTGAGACCCGGTATAAGCTCGGAGGTTGAGGCGGGCTATTGGGGTTTGAGTGGTGGCTGTCGTTTGAAGGCGAAGATGATGGCTAGCAGGGGCGGGGCCAGCAGGACTCCCCAGAATGGAATGATGAGGCCGAGTACGATCGGGCCGAAGAAGGCTGCCCACCAGGGGACCCTCGTTGTACGATGCAGGACGTAAGGGCCGATGACCAGGCCTTCCAGAATTGCGATGAGGCCATAGAGACCAAGCACCAGTCCTAAGCGCCACTCGTCATGTCCGCTGAAGGCTACGGCGAGAACCGGGCCGATGAGGGCGATCATGCTGCCGAAGGTGGGGATGATCTGAAGTATCCCTCCCAAGAGCGCCCACATCGGAGCGAAAGGGACGCCGATGAGCTCGAGGCCGATGAGCCAGAGTACGCCGATAATGAGAGCGTCCAAAATGGCTGCTCGCCACCAGTTCATCAGTGCGCTGCCGGCTGTCCGGAAGGGAGATTCGGGGCGTCCGATACGGCTGTTCGTATTGTTCTCTGTGTCCATATGGAATCCATACCACCGCGAATCATTGTGGTGCATCTGAATTGCTGAAGACAGTGCACATAGGCTACAGGCATCAGTTTGATGCTACTGGAGTGATGTGCGGGTGGCTGTCCATCGAGCGAAATGGAGAACAAACGAGATGGCTGTGATGATGCAGGCTTTTTACTGGGATGCGCCTATCCAAGAAAAGAAAGAGGGCGAATGGTGGAATCATGTCGCCGAAAAGGTGGAGGATCTTGGTAAGGCGGGTGTGAATGCACTGTGGTTACCGCCGGTTTCGAAGGCTTCTGACCACCGGTCGAATGGATATGACCCGTATGACTATTTCGATCTTGGCGACTATGACCAGAAGGGTGGAACCAAGACGCTGTATGGGAATCGGGCCGAGCTTGAGGCCCTGATTGCGAAAGCTCATGCGAACAACATTGGCCTGTATGCCGACATGGTGATCAATCACAATTCGGGCGCAGATGAGGAAGAGACGAATCCGCTGGATGGTCAGAAACGATGGACGAAGTTTAAGCCGAAGAGTGGACGATTCCCGCGAGACTGGAATTGTTTTCATCCAAGCCGGTATGAAGAGTTCATGATTGAGGGGGAGAACTATGCGGGATTTCCGCACCTCTGTCATCGAAATCCTCTGGTCTATGCGGCGATGTACGACTATGCGCGCATGCTGATTGAGGAATTGGGATTTGATGGGTTTCGCTTCGATTTTGTGAAGGGCTTCGGCGCCTGGATGATTGGCAGGCTGGCCAAGTATCGATATGTCAAGGATGGTGCCGAATTTACTCCATATGTGGTGGGGGAGTATTGGTCAGGCACGGAGGATATCGATGCGTGGCTGGAACACGTGAATCAGTTGACAGATAACCAGATTGCAGCGTTCGACTTCCCTCTACGCTACAAGCTCAAGGATGTGTGCGATACGCCAAACTATGATCTCCGCAATCTTACAGATGGAGGAGCGGTAGTCATGAAGCGGCCTCTGCATGCTGCAACGTTTGTCGACAACCACGATATGGGTGACAACGTCATCGTCAACGACAAGATGATGGCTTACTCATTCATCATGGTGCATGAGGGGTATCCCTGCATCTTCTGGTATGACTACTACAACAACGGGCTGGCGCGGCCGGGTACGCCGAACGGTATCGATGCGCTGATTAAGGCACATGATAAATACGCCGGCGGTGACTCGGAGATTCTTCATGCCGATCCGGACCTGTACATCATGCAGCGTGTGGGATGGAAGGACGAGAAGACCGAGCAGGCGGGGCTTATTTACGTGCTGAACAATCTGGGGGACAAGTGGTCGGGGACGTCGGTTAAGACCAAGTGGCCGAACCAGAAGTTTGCACCGATTGCGTGGGACGGGCATGATACGGCCCATCCAGATGAACGTACTACGGATGACGAGGGCAACTCTGAGTTCCCTGCTCCGCCGCGAGGGTTCGCAATCTACGCTCCGGTTTAGTGTGCTCTGGAGGTGTCCTGGGCCGTTGGACGTGATGTGCTGAATGCTATTCTTAAGGTATGAAATTTGGCGTTCTCGTGTTTCCGGGATCCAATTGCGACCATGATACTTACCATGTGGTCGAGGCGCTGGCAAAGCAGCCGGTGACGTATCTTTGGCACGCTTCAGAGGATCTTCAGGGCTGCGATGCGATCCTGGTGCCTGGCGGGTTTGCTTATGGCGACTACCTGCGGACGGGCGCGATTGCGAAGTTCGCTCCGGTGATGCAGTCGGTAGCGAAGTTCGCGAAGAGTGGTGGGTTGGTGCTGGGAATATGCAACGGATTCCAGATTCTGTGTGAGGCTGGGCTGTTGCCGGGTGCACTGATGCGCAATGCAGGTCAGCACTATATCTGCAAGCAGACTTATCTTCGCACTGAGACAACGGGCTCTCCTTTTACGCATCCACTTTCGCGTGGACAGGTGCTCCAGATGCCGATTGGGCATATGGAGGGCAACTACTTCTGCGATGCCGATACGCTGGCTGCGCTGAAGCGGGATGATCGAATTGCGTTTCGTTATGTAACTGCGGATGGTGCGATGACGGCTGGAGCGAATCCAAATGGGTCGCTTGAAAATATTGCCGGGGTGCTGAGCGAGGGGCGCAACGTATTGGGGATGATGCCGCACCCCGACCGGTCGAGCGAAGAGTTGCTTGGGTCGGCGGATGGGCTGCTGCTGTTCAAGGCGATGGCTGAGTCGCTGGCGGCTGCACAGTAGTATCGGTGGTAATCTAGCGACGATGATTGATATTCACCATCATCTTTTGTGGGGGCTGGACGATGGTGCTTCCGACTTAGAGACCTCATTGGCCATGGCGCGGATTGCGGCCAGGGATGGGATTACCCATATCGTCTGCTCGCCACATGCGAATGGGCAATATGTTTACGATCCTCCGGTTGTTTCCGAAAAGATCTTTGAACTGCAGCGGCTTCTGGATCGGGAGCAGATTGCTCTGAAGCTCGGCCAGGGGTGCGACTTTCACATGAGCTACGAGAATATTCAGGAGGCCAAGGCTGAGCCGGGACGGTATAGCATCAACGGGCTGGGCTATCTGCTGGTCGAGCTTCCTGATTATGGTCTGCCACAAGGGCTGACGGAAGTTTTTTACCAACTACAGCTGGCTGGGTTGACCCCGATTCTGACGCATCCGGAGCGCAATCCTACGCTGCAAGCCGACCAGAAGCGCCTAGTAGATTGGCTGCGGGGCGGGGTTCTGGTGCAGGTGACAGCCGGGGCCGTTCTGGGCAAGATGGGTAAGGCGGCGGAGAAGATGGCGCATCAGCTTCTGGCGAACCGATGGGTCCACTTTCTGGCGACCGACGCACATAATGTGACCTCTCGTCCGCCCAGGATGCGTGAGGCGTTCGATATTGTCGCGGAGAAGTATGGGCCGGACTATGCCCATCTGCTGTGCGTCTCGAATCCTTTGGCCGCTTTCATGGGTAAGCCCATGCCTGAGCAACTGGAACCGCTGAATCTGTATTTGGACTCCCCGGGCAAGAGCTGGTGGCGTCGATTGATTGGGTGATATCCCTCCTCTCTTCTTCGGGTAAAGAATCTATTTTTTCAATAATTTGCGCATTGTTATCTTTTGTTTACTTAAAGATAAAGTCCCCCGGTTTGGACCGAGGATTATTGAGAAGCGGGTTTTTCCGCTCCGGTCGAAACGACAGGTTTGGGGTGGTGGTCTTCAAGACAAAAACAGATCCCTACGGGATGACAACAAGAAAGGCAACAACGGCAACGACGAGAACGGCTGAGATGACGAGTTTAGGTTAGAGGCCTAGACCGCCGTCGACAGTGAGGAGTTGTCCGGTGATAAAGGTGGGGGCTGTGGCGAAGAAGAGGGCGGCGGCAGCTACGTCAGCTGCTGTTCCGTTTCGCTGCATGGGGGTCTTGTGGATGAAGTGCTCGTAGGCTTCGTTGATCTCGCCCTGGACGATCATCCCGGGAGCGACGCAGTTGACGCTGATATGCGGAGCCCAGGCCTTGGCCATCGTTTGGGAGAGCATGTGCAAGGCCGCTTTAGAGGTGCAGTAGTGGCCGTGGGTGGCCCAGGGGTGTGAACCGCCGAGTGAGCCTATGTTGATGATTCGTCCACCGACTGCGCGGAGGTGGGGGTAGGCTGCTCTGGCCATCAGGAAGGGCGCGCGCGCGTTGGTGGCGAACATCGCATCCCATCGTTCGACGGAGATCTCTTCGAGGGCGGCAGATTCGAAGACGCCAGCATTGTTCACGAGGATGTCGAGGCGACCGAATTCTTCCACTACGGCTGATACGGTTTCGTCGATGCTTTGGGGGTCGTGGAGATCGCAGCGGACGGCAAGTGCGTCGACGTCATGTGCGGCAAGATCGCGGACGGTGGACTCGGCCTCGGACTGCGAGCAGAGATAAGTGATAGCTATATTAGCCCCACTCTCCGCGAGAGAGAGGGCGATGGCACGGCCGATGCGCTTGGCCGCTCCGGTGACGAGCGCAGTCTTACCTGTGAGGGGCCGTGTCATCGTTTGATTATTGGTTCGGCGCGGGCTTTGCAGGTTGTGTTGAAGGGGTTGTCTGGCTGGCCGGCGGGGTCTGCCTCTCTGGCTCCTGTACGCCGGGTTTGCGGGTAGATACCTTGCCCGAGTTGTCGACGTAGGAGGAGACCTGTTCCTGCGGACGAATCATGGAGACCTGGATCTCCCGGTTGGACTCGTCGATCTGGTAATCCTCGGCGAACGTGGCGAAGCCGTTGGCGATGATCTGGACGCGAACCACGCTGCCGGTAGGAATGATGTCTACGATCGCCTTTCCGTCCGGATCGGTCTTGACCTCAAGACTGCCCTCGTCCTTGCCGTCCTTGGAGGGGTTAAGGATGACGGCGGCGTTCTGGATGGGCTTGCCGTTGGACTTTTTGGTGACCTGGATTTCGATGTGCGAGGTAGCCGGTGGCGCCTTGTACTTCCGGCCACGGTTGACAGGCTTGTCCTGCCCCATAGCCGGCCAGGAAGAGAGGAGCACGATACCTAAGATAACGACGAGGTGGAACCAGATAGAACGACGCGACAGCATGGATAACATTCTACGACGATCTGGACGGAATGCAGCAGCAAACAAAGGGCTCGGAGGATAGGGGCAGAGCAGTTGACGATGAAACCGTAGGCAGGTTTCGATCGAATTCGCGGTTTTATGGGTGGGAAAAGAAAATGGCGGCAAAAACGGTATGCTTGCGTGACTTTCACTCACATTTCACGGAGACGGCTTGACAGGGAGGAACGGGTGGCCTATCGTTAGCAATCGGAAGGCTAGAGTGCTAACCGGCCGTGAGCTTTGAGCTGTGAGCCCTGGGCCAAAGGGTTCCAAGGCGGCGGTTGGCGAATTCCACCAACTTCTTTGTGGCTTGACTCGGCGTACGTGGCCCGAGCTTGCCGCGCAAGATAAACGCGGACGATCTTCGTCTGCCAAATCGCACCAAGGAGATGTAAGCAATGGCGACAACATCATTTACACCACTGCACGACCGGATTCTGGTTCGTCGCGTGGAAGAGGGCGAAAGCATTCGTGGCGGCATCATCATTCCTGATTCCGCAAAAGAGAAGCCGCAGCAGGGCGAGGTCATCTCGGTCGGCAAGGGCAAGTCGAACGACGAGGGCAAGGTGTTTCCGCTCGACGTGAAGGCCGGCGACAGCATTCTGTTTGGCAAGTACTCGGGGACAGAGATCAAGCTCGATGGCGAAGAGTTCCTGATCATGCGCGAGGAAGAAGTTCTCGGAATCCTTAAGAAGTAGCACTTCGTGCCGTATACCGCGGCTCGCCGCATAATCGGCGCTTCGGGCGCCTCATTCAAACAAATCTGATCGGTTGATTGACCGAGAAACAGGAGTAACACAATGGCAAAACAGATTCTGCACGGAGAAGATTCGCGGCAGGCGATTCTTCGCGGCGTCAATATTCTGGCTGACGCAGTGAAGGTGACGCTTGGGCCGAAGGGTCGCAACGTTGTTATTGAGAAGAAGTTTGGTTCGCCGACGATCACCAAGGACGGCGTGACGGTAGCCAAGGAGATCGAGCTGTCGAATGCGCTGGAGAACATGGGCGCACAGATGGTTCGCGAGGTTGCTTCGAAGACCTCTGATGTGGCTGGCGACGGTACGACTACTGCTACGGTTCTCGCCCAGGCGATCTATCGCGAGGGTGTGAAGACGGTTGCCGCCGGTGCGAATCCGATGGCGCTGAAGCGCGGCATCGACAAGGCTGTCGAGGCCATCATCGGCAAGCGCGATGAGAATGGCGTTGCTCAGGGCGGTGCGTTGAGCGCGTTCTCGAAGCCGGTTTCGGGCGACATGATTGCCCAGGTGGGAACGATCTCGGCCAACTCGGACGCGCAGATCGGCACCATCATTGCCGAAGCGATGAAGAAGGTCGGCAAGGACGGCGTGATCACCGTCGAAGAGTCGCGCACGATGGAGACGCAGCTGGATGTGGTCGAGGGTATGCAGTTCGACCGCGGCTACCTGTCGCCCTATTTCGTGACCGATGCGGAGCGGATGGAAGTTGCTCTCGAGAATCCTTACATCCTGATCTACGAAAAGAAGATCTCGTCGATGAAGGACCTGCTGCCTCTGCTGGAGCAGATTGCTCGCACCGCGAAGCCGCTCGTCATCATTGCTGAGGACGTGGACGGTGAGGCGCTCGCAACTCTCGTGGTCAACAAGCTGCGTGGCACGCTGAATGTCGCTGCGGTGAAGGCTCCTGGCTTCGGCGATCGGCGTAAGGCGATGCTGCAGGATATCGCTATCCTGACGGGCGGCAAGGCGATCACGGAAGACCTCGGCATCAAGCTCGAGGGCGTCAAGATCGAGGACCTGGGCACTGCGAAGCGCGTGACGATCGACAAGGACAACACGACGATCGTTGACGGCGGCGGTAAGGATGGCGACGTCGAAGGCCGCGTGAAGGAGATTCGCGCTCAGATCGACAAGACCACCTCCGACTACGATCGCGAGAAGTTGCAGGAGCGCTTGGCTAAGCTGGTTGGCGGCGTTGCCGTCATCAAGGTTGGCGCTGCAACCGAGACCGAGATGAAGGAAAAGAAGGCTCGTGTCGAGGATGCGATGCACGCAACCCGCGCTGCTGTTGAGGAAGGTATCGTCCCGGGCGGCGGAGTGGCGCTGGTTCGTTGCGCTGCTGCTGTCGAGGATGTCATCAAAGGCCTGGAAGGCGACGAGAAGATCGGTGCAACGATCATTCGCCGTGCGCTTGAAGAGCCCTTGCGCATGATCGTCTCGAACGCGGGTGAAGAGGGCGCTGTGGTGATCGGCAAGATCCATGACTCGAAGGAGAACAATTTCGGCTACAACGCCGGAACGGGCGCCTACGAGGACCTGGTGAAGGCTGGCGTCATCGACCCGACCAAGGTTACGCGGACGGCGTTGCAGAACGCGGCTTCGATCGCTGGCTTGATGCTGACCACCGAGGCCATGATCTCGGAGATTCCTGAGAAGAAGGAAGCTCCGGGCGGCGGCCATAACCACGGCGGCGGCATGGATGGAATGTACTAAAAAGCTTTGAGCTTTCGGCTTTGAGCTTTGAGTGGCCCCCCTTTTCGGGGGGCCTTTTCTTTCACGGGGGGGACTTTAGGAGGCCGTGTAGCATCTTGCGGATTTCTATTGTTTTGGTTGACAGGTTTTGGTGTTGCTCTGGTTGGATGTAGTTAAGTCGTGGACTAGTTGGAGTAGGTATTCGATTTCGGAAGTTGAGCCTTTGGCTATGGTTAGGAATCGGACTAGCTCGGCTTCGCCGTCGCGGCCGCAACTTTCGGCTATGTCGGTTGGGGTGGATGTCCCGGCTCTCCTCATTTGAGAGGCCAAGCCGAATAGTTCGCTCTTTGGTAGTGATTCTGTGGCTTGATATCACCTCAGGGTGAGGTGGTGGGATTGCTTCCATACTCCAGGGTTCTGAAATTTCCACTCATTGGCCTCTGTCCTGACGTCGGTCGTCTCTGAGGTCGACTGGGTTCGCTAATGATAAAGCGGTGGTCTGCCTGAATTTAGCCTATGGCAGCTTTGCCCTTCGTGTAGCGGTTGTTGGCAACCGGAAAAAGCCTTTTGTCACCCCTAGTCTTTCGGAGACCAAATTTTTGCCAAGCAAATGTGTTTTTCATACTTGACAATTGTATAGAGGCTCTCATAACGTACGCGGCCAAGGGAAAGCGTATGGATGCGTGCGTTTCCTAAGAGCAGCTTGTGCTGGGTGAGGTGAGGCTGCCATTTGATTTGGGTCGCTGAGCGATTAGGAGGCAACGAAAATGCTATACCGCAAAGTTCTTTCCGCTTGCTTAGGTGTCGTAGTAGCTTTGGCGCCGGCGATGGCGTTTGGACAGCGAACGACAGGCGTCATCAACGGTACGGTCAGCGATTCGTCCGGGGCTCTGGTTGTGGGTGTCGCGGTTACCCTGACCAATCAGGATACGGGCATTGTGACCCGTGCAACGACGAACACGACTGGGGCGTTCGTGTTTTTGAATGTCGATCCGGGGCCATACGCGCTGACGTTTGCCAAGCAGGGATTCAGGACGATCTCGATACAGCCTTTTACGCTGACTGTTAACCAGACGCTGACGGAGAACCAGATGATGACGGTGGGGGCTACATCGGAGACTGTCGAGGTCGATGCCAGCCAGTTGGGCATCATGCTGCAGAAGGGATCTTCAGAGTTGGGGACAGTGATCCAGACAAAAGAGATTCAGCAGTTGCCGCTGAATGGGAGGAACTTCACTTCCCTGCTGATTCTTTCGCCTGGGGTGACGCCTGTCTCTACGGCGCAGGGTTCGGGCATCAGCACGACGGATGCGGGCATCACCGCGATTCCGGGCACGGCTTTCTTCAAGGTGTCGTTCTTCGGACAACAGAATCGACAGACGTTTTACCTGATGGACGGGATCGTGAATACGGACCTTCGCGGAGCGATCTACGGGTTTCTGCCGATCATCGATGCAATGAGCGAGTTCAAGGTGCAGTCGCACATCGACAGCGCGGAGTATGGCGTGGTGACGGGCGGCATTGTGAATATGCTGTCGAAGTCGGGCACAAATCGATTCCATGGTTCGGTGTGGGAGTTTGTACGGAATAACATCTTCGACGCACGAAACAGTTTTACGGACTTCTGCGCGGTTGGGAGATGCCCTGCGGGAACGCCAACAACCGCACCCGCTTCGCCAGGACACTATACGCAGAACCAGTTTGGCGCGGCCCTAGGTGGACCGATTCTGAGGGACAAATTCTTCTTCGAGGGTGCTTATGAGGGTTGGCGCTACTCGAAGCCCACGCTGTCGACGACGCTGGTGCCGACAACGCAGGAGCTGGGCGGAGATTTCTCGAACAGCGCGTGGTCGTTTTACCAGCACAAACTCTATAACCCCTACTCGACGGTATGCGCGGGAGGAAAGTGCACGGTGCAGCAGTTCCAATGCGACTCGAGCGGCAATCCATTGGCAGCGGCGAACAATGTGCAGCCTGCGGGAACACCGTGCCTAAAGATTCCGTCGTCGATGTTAAATTCGGTGATGGTGCCCTACCTGCAGTCATACTTCGCTGCGGCGAACTCACTGTCGACTGAGCCTACGGGGTACAACTTCGTAGAAAATCGACCTCAGATTGATAACAACAACTCGTACCAGGTCCGACTGGACTTCCACTTCACTGACAAGAACTTTGGATTTGCGCGCGTCAGCCAAATGTGGGTGTCTGACACGCAGCCAGTGGCCGGAACGATCGCGTCGAACGTATCGAATTATCACGCGTATAACTTCGGCGGCGGATTTACGCATGTATTTACGTCGAACGTGCTGATGGACGTTCGCGGCGGCGCTATGTTGAAGCCGTATGTGTTCAATCCAACGGTATCGAAGCTTGGATCGGCCGGTGCGACCTCGGCGGGATTTCAGAATGTTGAGCAGTATGGCGGCATGTACATCACTCTGGCCGCGCCTTACAGCACAAGTGATGTCGGAAGCTCAGGAGACTCGGAGCGCGGCAATCCAGTGGTGAATGCCGGCGGCAGTGTGTCGTGGGTTCATGGCCGGCACACGATGAAGGCCGGAGTGGACTACATCTATCAGAACCGGCTGCAGCGCAATTTATACCAGTCGTTCGGCTTCAGCGATTCGCAGACGAGCAATGTCAACCAGACCAATACCGGAAACTCACTGGCCTCCGCCCTACTGGCAACGCCGGCGACGTTTACAGCGCAGACGCCGAGCTTCGCGGAAGACTACTTCAACATGCAGCTGTGGGCCGGGTATGTACAGGACTCGTGGAAGATGACGCCTAAGCTGACGCTGAACTTCGGTCTGCGGTATGAGTTTGTTCCTCAAATCAGCATGCTGGATAATCGGCTGGCAAATGGGCTGGATATCCCGAACCAAACTTATACGATCTCAGCGTCGTCAGTTGCAGCTTGCACAACGCCATTTGCGAATCCGTGCATACCGGGCGGCATTGGAGCAGTACCGTTCAACAACCATATTGTGTTCGCAAATAACCAGCAGCAAGTGGGGCCGTCGATCAGCGACAACATCGCACCGAGGGTCGGCTTTGCGTATGCCTGGGGCGACAAGACGGTAGTCAATGGCGGTGCAGGCATCTTCTACGACAGCATCACAGCACGAAGCCAGTGGGTGCAGAACAACATCGAAGGGCCGACGTGGCCGTGGACCACCGGCATCTCAAATCAACAGACGAATATTCAGCAGAACAGCTTCTGGCCCGGCAGCTCCCAAAATCCGTTGACTCTTATTACGAACCTCGTGGGCAATTTTCCGAACCCAGTGGTGGCCTCAAGCCCATGGCTAACGACCGGCGGCGGCTATGTGTCACAACCGAACTACAAGAATCAGCGGGCGGTACTGTATAACCTGCAGGTGCAGCAGCAACTGGCGCCGACCACACTGTTCTCGCTGGGCTATGCAGGGTCGAAGAGCACGCGGTTGAACTACACAGGCTTTGCCAACACAGGGCAACATGCATCGAATCCGGCGACCACGACAGCCGCGCAGGTCGATGCTACAAAGTACATGCCGTGGATGGCTCCGGGTTGGCACTACTCGCTCGACAACGGCTATGCGAATTACAACGCTCTGCTAGTGGAACTGCAGCGGAGATTCTCGAACTCACTGAATACGATCATTTCGTATACGTGGTCGAAGTCGATGGATAACAGCAGCGGATGGTTTGCCGCAGAGAATGGCACGGGCGGCGGCTCGGTGGTGCAGAACTACTTTGATCCGCGTAACGCGTATGGCATCTCGTCGTACGACCTGCGGCACTATTTCTCGTGGAGCACGCTCTATGTGCTTCCGTTCGGAAAAGGCCAGAAGTGGCTGCAGAGCGGATTCGCATCGTATGTGCTTGGCGGATGGAGGGCAAACTACCTCTTCCAGATTCGCTCGGGGCAGCCTTTCAATCTGAACGTGGGTGGCGATCCGGCGTTCATCTCGGGAAACAACGGGTCGGTGACTAGCTACTCACGTCCAAATGTTGTGGGGAATCCACTGCAAGGTGGATGCGGTACGACGCCGATTGGCACGCGAGGAACGAATGGCTACTGCATGATCAATCCGACGGCATTTGCTGTGCCGGTGGGATCATTCGGAAACATGGGAAAGATGCCGTTCCGTGTGCCGTCGTCGAATGGCATGGACTTTTCTCTGGTGAAGGAGACACCGATCTGGGAGAGCGTGAATCTGGAACTGCGGGCAGAGTCGTTCAATGTGTACAACGTTGTGATTCCTGGGAATCCGGGGACTACGATCGGGACGGCTTCGGCAGGTTTAGCGACGACTCAGGGCAACACTCCACGCGAGCTGCAGTTCGGCGCGAAGATCATCTTCTAAAGGGCTTACTCATGGCTTTAAATCCCATTCTTTAAGTTTCTTCGCAGCGGTGCCGAACTGGCCCAGTTGGTAAACGGCCGCGCCGGCGGCAGAGAAGGTGAACGGTGCAAATGGTTCGGTGAGCATCTTATCGAGGTAGTCGCGTGAGGCAACGCCAGTGGTGACGTGCGGACTGAAATGCTCGCCGGAAGACTTCGGAACGAACGAAGAAACATATTCGATCAAGAGTGGGTCGATGACGGGATCATCTGGCGTGGTGACGAACGCGGCTGAGGTTCCGGTTTTCACCGTGAATGGGGTCACGGCGGCGATCACATCCTGTTGTAATTTAAGCAATTCAGGGGTAGGCCTCGCAACAATGCCCGCAAGGCCAATGTCCTTGCTCGGGATGTAATAGTATTTGAAGGCTTCCAGCTTCATGTCGGTCACATCGGTACTGGCGAACACCTTACCGACGGCGGCATAGACCTCGTCAAGCTCAGCAGAGCGAACGAACCGCTGGGCTATCGTGATGTGCGGACGGTGAGTCTCATCCAGGCTGAACCCTTTCGGGAAGACTCCGAGCAGACGGGCATTATCTGCGGCCGAATGTTCGAGCATCGTAGCGTCAGGCTCCAACAGGATGTCAATGGCCGTGACCGGAGTGTTCTGGAATGCGAAGATCGTATTCCAATCGTCCTTCATGCTGACGACAGTCCACCCCTTCGCATTTGCTTCGTCGAGCGCTTTGTCGAGCTTGCCGACGGATGATTTGCGATCGTAGGCGTACTCGCGCTCACCATCCGTGTGGTGTACCAGAAGCATGAAACGAGGGCCGGGGCCAGCAGCAGTCCATTCGAGCATCTGCTGGTCGCCATCGGAGTTGCCGAAGGCTGCAATCGGACGTCGGCCGATAAATGTGTCGATCCCGACGGGCTTACCGGGGCCATCGTCGACGAAGCTGATCTCGGGCAGGCGCATGATGACAGGCTTTCCGTCCTGTGTCTCAAGCTCCGTCTTCATGGTGGTGCCGACGACCTGATCAGGTGGAATGCCGTAAGTCTTCTCGGTCCAGGGGCGCATGAATCCGACCTCGCCGCCGGACACGATGAAGGTCTTGAAACCGTTGCTGCGAAGATACGCGAGTAGCTCGACCATGGGTTGATAGATCAGTTCTGTATAGGGGTGGTTGAACTTTCGATCACGTGCCTGGGCGATCCAGTCGGAGACTGTCTGCTCGAATTGCTCGTTGGTCATGCCTGTGCTGGTTGCGACGACGACCTGAAAGAGTCCCTTCTCGCCTGTGGCGGCAACGGCTTTCATGTCACCTTCAAGAATGCCTTTGAACGGCTGCTGCGTCTTCCACTCGGGATGCTGGGGAGCCATCTGTTTTACGCGATCAAAGGCGAAGGCTACCTGGGTGTAGATGGGAGACTCAACCCATAGAGTGCCGTCGTTGTCGAAGGTTGCGACACGGTCGGCTGGAGGCACGAAGTCGGGGCCACCCTCTTTGGTGACACGGTCTACGAAGGCGATGATGGCTTTCTTGGGTGCGGTATCGTTCCAAGAAGGAAGCGGATCCGATTGAGCCCATGCCGGGCAAGAGATAGCAATGGGCAGGTAGATGTAGAGCAGAACGCGCAACAACTTCTTCATCGGATCCCTCCTGAGAAGATAGATCGTTCAGTGCACTATGAATCGATCAGGTTTGCGGGGCCGATTTCACGCAACGAAAACCGAGGTGGTTCGTGCCGGTGGTAGTCTCACCCTTGCCGCGGGTTCCAACCATATAGCGGGAGCAGTACTGGTCGGTGCAAAGATACGAGCCGCCGCGCATGGAGTGTTTCTGCACTCCGCGCTCTTCTGGATCGAAGGAGGAGTCGGGACCGGTAGGGTTTCGGGTTACGCCGCCCTCGGAGGCTAGTTGGCTGTAATAGTCAGCGCGGTACCAGTCGGAGGTCCACTGCCAGACGTTGCCGGCCATGTCGTAGAGGCCATATCCGTTGGGTGGAAATTTGGTGACGGGTGATGTGGCTGCGTATCCGTCGTCGTCAGTGTTCTGGTTGGGAAAATGACCCTGGAAGGTGTTGGCCATGTACTTACCATCGGGCTGGAAGGTGTCGCCCCATACGAAGGGTTTGCCAGTGAGACCTCCGCGGGCGGCGAACTCCCACTCGGCCTCCGTGGGGAGACGCTTGCCAGCCCATTTGGCGTAGGCCTGCGCGTCGTCGTAGGAGACATGGACGACGGGATAGTTCTCCTTGCCCTTGATGTCGCTGCCGGGGCCGGTCGGGTGACGCCAGTCCGCTCCCTTGACGTACGTCCACCATTGGAAGTGATCGTTGAGGGAGACCGGGTGATCGGGGGCGGAAAAGACGACAGAACCGGCGACCAGGTTCTCGGGGGGTGCGTCGGGGAAGTCCTCAGCTTTGGGGGTGCGCTCGGACTGGGTGATGTAGTGGGTGGCGGCGACGAAGCGGGCGAACTCGGCGTTGGTGACGTCGGTCTTATCCATCCAGAAGCCGTCGACGTAGACGCGGTGGATGGGCCGGGAGTCTTCCGTGGCCTTCATGCCTACGTGGTCGTGCTCCATGTCCGGTGGGTTCTGGGCCCCCATAGAGAATTCACCGCCGGGAATCCAGACCATGCCCGATGGAGCTTTCTCCGTGGGCATTGTCTTGTTGGGGATGGTGGGGGCGAAGGCGACGGTTCCTGATGCCATAGGCATTGCGGCGGGCGCAGGCATGGCGTTAGGTGTAGGTCCTGGCGTGGCTTTTACGGCGGATGTGACTGACGATGGAAGGACAGGTGCGGCCACGGCGGCGTTGGTCGAGGAGATCTTCCAGATGGCTGCACTCGCGATGGCGATGACCAGAAGTGCGAGTAGTACGAGGTGATGCGTCTTGTATCTGGAAGAGGGGGCCGGTTTTACAGCTTTATTTGCTTTCGGCATCAGGCTCCTCGTAAAGAAAGCCCTTAGACGGCAACTAACTTATCTTCGCGCTGTCACCCTCGGGGAGTAGAACCGCCTTGAGAGCAAAATTTATCACGGGGCGTTCAGCCGGTGCAATCAAGTCGAGAAGCGGGAAATTCATGGCTTTGTAACAAAGGGTGGCTGCCTGGGGGCTTTAAACTTGCGGGCATGGGCGATCAGGCGTTGACGTACAGCTCCAGCGAGACCGGCCGGGAAGGTTTTGTCTTGATGAAGCTGGTTGGCCCGTTGGTGCTGCCGAACATCTTTTCCCTTCAAACCGAACTGAAGACGAACAAGCCACCGGTCATGATCTTCGATCTGAGCGAGGTTCCTTATATGGACTCGGCAGGAATCGGGGTTTTGATTAATTACTACGTTTCGGCGGAGAAAAACGACCGCAGGATGGCCCTGGTGGGGGTTAATGAACGGGTGGATGCTCTGTTGGTACTGACGAAAGTTCAGGGATTGCTGCGGAAGTTTCCAACGGTGGAAGAAGCCGTAGCTAAGGCTTGAAAGTCGGCTTTCAGTGTAAGGTTTTGAGTGCTGCAATGATGCGTGTCTTTCAGCTGGCACGTTAACCGGCAGAACTACCAACACGGGAGCCACAATGAGATTGTCGCGACGGGAGTTTTCAAAGCTGGGGGCATTGGGGCTGGCATCACGGGTACTGCCTGCGATTGGTCAAGATGGGCAACGCAAGGTGGGATACTGCGTGATCGGGTTGGGTCGCATTGCCGACCACTTTATGCGAGGGGTGAAGCAGGGGTCTACGTCGCATATCACTGGACTGGTGAGTGGGCATCGCGATAAGGCAGAGCGGATCGCGGCGCAGTACGGTGTGCCTGCGAGTTCGATCTACAGCTATGAAGATATGGACCGCATGAAGGACAACAAGGCGATTGATGCGGTCTACGTCGCGCTGCCGAACAGCATGCATGCCGAGTACACGATTCGGTCGGCCAAGGCGGGCAAGCATGTGCTCTGCGAGAAGCCGATGTGCGTTTCGGTGAGTGAGGCAGAGGCAATGATCGCGGCTTGCAAGGCGGCGAATGTGAAGTTGATGATCGCCTATCGCTTGCACTACGAGCCGATTACGTTGAAGACGATTCAGATGATTCGGGATGGGGCGCTCGGGACGGTGCAGGCGATCGATAGTGCGAATGGTTTTAACATTGCGCACGGGGAGTGGCGGACTACCAAGGCGTTGGCTGGGGGTGGGCCGCTGATGGATGTGGGGATCTATTCGCTGAATGCTGCGCGGTATCTGACGGCTGAGGAGCCGGTGGGGTTTACGGCGGTGGTTTCGACGATCGATCATGATGGCCGCTTCGACGAGGTGGAGGAGAACACTGCGTGGACGATGCGGTTTCCATCGGGTGCGCTGGCGAGTTGCAGTACGACTTACGGCGGTTCCATGCCTGGTTATTACAAGGTTTTTGGATCGAAGGGGTGGTTGGAGGTGGGTTCGTTTGGGTATGAGGGGTTACGGTTACGGGCTAACTTCTCGGTCGGGGGTAAAGGAACGGCTTCGATGGTTATAGATGAGACCAATCCTGAGAGGGACCCGAAGCAGTTTGAGCGCCAGGCGGATCATTTCACTGAGTGCATTCTTCAGAACAAGACTCCGAGGACCCCGGGCGAGGAAGGTCTGCGCGACATGCAGTACATGCGTGAGATCTACCGTGCGGCCGGGTCAGTGCGCTCTAAGCTCTGAACTATGGAGTGATAGCCGTTCCTGGGCGGATCTCCTGGGCAGCTCGAACCTTCGTGCCAGGCAGGTTGGTCGAAAGTTTGATTCGAACCATATTTTTGTTGCCAGGTGCTTCGAAGGTGGCGACGTACGTCTCGGCAATCGCTCCCCGGAACTGCTTGAGGAAAGGTCCGATGGAGACGGGGTTGCCGGTTCCCTGATAGTAGGTGCGGCCGCCGGTGCCTTCTGCAACCTCAGACAGGTAGCTTTGCCCGCTGAAGCTGGCGGCTTCGCCACGAATGCCAGAGTCGCCGTAGTAGATCGAGTAGACGGCGATGCCTGCGCGCTGGGCGTCGGCGACAGCCGCATCAACGTAGGTGCTGTTCTGGTTCAGGGGGCTGACGCTCCCGTTATACGGGTCAACGCCGTTGGTGAGCATCATGACGAAGCGGGCCTTGGGGGTTTGGATCGAGTCCTCCCGCTCGGGCGCTCCAGGCCAGTGCTTGGTGAAATCGGAGAGGCAGAAGTAAGGGCTCGCGCTGGCGCCCGCGGTGCCCATCGGGATACGGAGGTTTTTGGCTGCACTGGCATAGTCAGTGGTGAATTCCTGGGCGGGCACGACGCGGCCGTTTTCCATGTAGCCGATGAAGATTTCGGTCCCCTGCGGAAGGGTCGTGATGAAGTTGCGAATGTCGTCGAGTTGGCGACCTACGCTAGTGCGGAGACCGTCGTCGATGAGGAGGGCTACCTGGGCTCCGGTGGGCGGGATGGGGGCAAGGCTCGTGAGAGGAGTCGCCCGGTCGTTGACCTTAATGATGATGTTTTGCGAAGTTGGGGTCTGGGGGGATTTGGAATCCAGAGCAATGAGGGCCTGAGTACGGGTGGGGCCTTCCTGAGCTGGGAGAAGTGTTGCAGTGAGTAGTGTTGCAGCCAGCAGATATTTGGTCATTTCATTCCCTTTCAACTAATTAGACGCTGGATGCAAGAGCTTGATTCATCAGGTCCAGTACTCCCCACCCCCACACTTATTGCGCAAAGTATTCATAAAATGATACTTAGCTTTGGACTTCTGTTCTTATAAGTACCTTCTTCGGGTAAAGTATTGCAGACGGATGGTTATAAAGAGAAAGGCCTCGGATGTCCGAGGCCTTTCTTTTCTGTTCTCTTTCTATTATAGCGGATGGATAGGATTAATTAGGCATATGCAAATTATTGATCTGTAAATGTTTGACTTGTTTGTTGACTTGACAAGCTTTCTAAGGAAAGTTCGTGAGTAAGCCGGAAAAAACGTCAAAAAGCACTCGGGTCGCTTCGCTCCCCTCGGAAATACGGGGGTTCTTCGCTGCGCTCAGAATGACAAGCAAAAACACCGCGACTGCCGGCAAGTACACCAGCAAGTGTCCTGCTTCGATGATTCGTCGGTCTCGTGCTCAGGGTGTGCCGATGGCGGCTGGAGTACTGGGTGGAGGATTGTTTGCGGGAGTCTTGGTGAAGGCGCGCAGGAGTCCTTCGAGGAAGGCGAAGAAGACGTCTACGGCGTAGCCGACGAGGAAGGCTATGGCAAGCGGCGGGATGGAAGCCTGGTCGGTAATGGTGATGTTGTTGAAGAGTCCGACGACGCCTCCGCCGATTGCCGCGATGAGGAAGCGGGCGGAGTTGGCGGCCGATGGGGTGAAGGTCCGGTTGCTCATCTGGTCTTCGAATGTGCGGAGGAGGTAGGCGCAGGTGCCGAGGAGGGCATAGAGGACAGGGAGGATGCAGGTGGAGAGGGCTCCGTAGAAGACGGAGACGTCGGTGATGAGGGTCTGGGCGAAGTAACGGACATCTTGATAGGTGTTGGTGATGTTGTCGCGGGCGGCGATGGGATCGGGTATGCCTACGGGGAGCTCGAAGCGTCTTTTCCGTTCTTCCGGGCTGAGTGTGTCTTCGAAAGGAAGTCTCTGGCGAGGCACGATAAAGCGGTTGAGCTTGCGGGCCCGGGCGTTGATGATGCGGACGAGGGAGGCATACTCCTGCAGATCGGAGATGACATCGGACGCACTGACGCCTTTGGGAAATTCGAAGGCCTGGCCGGCGGGAAGCGGGGGCCCGAGTTCAGAACGAAGCTTGACGGCGAGAGCGTTGGCGCGGGTGATGTCATCGCGGAGGGTGTTGGAGACAGCTGAGGTGACAAAAGTGGCTACGGAGGCAGGGACGATGACGCAGGCCAGAATGATGGCCCAGATGAGGTAGGTGTGGACGGTGGGGCGAGTGTCGTTGTGGTAGGCCTTGAGACTTTCGGCGGTGACGGGCTTGAGGCGGGCGGCGAGACTGGTGAGTGCGGCGAGCAGGTTGGCGGCGACTTCCTCAGTCCAGCCTTCGGTAGAGGCAGTTCGGGCGCGCAGGATGGCGCCACGGGTGTCGGGGGTAACGTCGATGCCGATCTCGGCGGCGTACTTGAGGAGGCGCTCGGCGTCACAGAGGGCGTCGTTGAAGTAGGCGGGAGATTTTTGGGATTCCAGGAGCCCGGTGGTAGCAGAATGCGTCATTGCTGACAGCCTCCACGGCACGAAGTGGCCTTTCAGAGCGAGACCGCAATAGTACCTGAATGATGGCCAGGGGCAAATGGGTTTATGAGTAGTGTGAGGAGAAGGCGCGGGTTGGGAAACAGATTTCTCCGCTCCGCAGCTCACGATGAAGCTGTGAGCTGCTCTGGTCGAAATGACAAGATTTTGGAGCGAGGGGCGGCGACTGTTTGTTAGTCGCCGCCGATTCTTACTTTCAGGCCGGCTCGGACGGTGAATGGGAGGCTGGGGTAGCCTATTGGGCCGATGTTGTGTTGGGAGATGAGATTGCCCAGTTCGGTGAAGACGACGATCCGGGGGCGGAAGGCGTAGGTGCCGTAGAGGTCGAGCTTCGCGTAGCTGAAGTCGAGGTTGCGGTTGGGTAGCAGGAGGGAGTTTCCGAAGTTGGTGTCGAAGCCGTCGAGGAAGGTGGAGTCGTCGGCGCGGCTGGCCAGGGCTCCTTTAAAGGCTGCGGTGTATTTGGTGCCGGTGTATTGGGCGGCGAAGAAGCCGGAGTGGGGTGGGCGGCGGAAGGGACGGGCTCCGACGAGTGGGCCTTCGGCTCCAATGGGGATGCCGGGGAAGTTGGGGTTGTTGTTGGCGAAGCCTTTGCTATAAGCGTCGCTGGTGAAGGAGTGGAGGACGACGGCGTCGAGGTAGGTGTAGCCTCCGCGCAGCATGAGGTGGGTAAAGGGCTGGTACTGAAGTTCGGCTTCGAGACCCTGGGCACGGAAGGCGAGTGAGTTGAGGTAGGGGGTGAAGACGGAGGTCGCGACGCTGGGGGGGAAGCCGAAGTCCTGAATGAGGGCTCCTGCGCCTACGCCTTCGAGTTGGTGATCGAAGATGTTGTGGAAGTAGCCGGCCTGGAGGATCAGCTTCTGGCCGATGATGTTTTGGTCGATGCCGAGGTCGTAGGTGCGGGAGCGCTGGGGGCCGGGAGGCGTGACGTTGAACTCCGCAATCGCGGCTGTATTGCCCGCCTGTTGAAGTTGCGTGTAGAGGCTGGCGAACTCGAGGGCGAGGGTGGGCTCCTGGACTCCAGTGGCGTAGTTGGCACGGAGCTTGGTGCCGTGGAGGTATCCGGCGCCGGGACGGATGGGAACGTAGGAGAGGCCGATGCGCGGGGTTCCGGTGATGCCGTAGAGGTGGTTCTTCTCGATGCCGCCGCCGAGGGAGTAGAAGATGCGGTTCATGATGTCACCCTGAAACTGCAGGGTGTATTGGTAGTTGGTGCGCTGGGTGGTCTCCTTCTCGTACGAGGTAACGAAGCTGCCGCGCTCGTTTTCGTAGCGGAAGCCGAAGAGGGCGGTGACGCGGCGGAGGAAGGTGTAGTCGGACTGGTAGTAGAGCTCGTCGCGGTTGGAGACGGACTGTTCGTTGGGGACGAAGAAGGAGGCCTGACCGGTGGTGCTGTAGCCGTTGGCTCCGCGGATGGTGACCACGTTGCCGAAGTACTCGGTGAAGATGTCGCCGCCGCCGAAATCGAAGGTGATGGGAGTGCCGACGTTGGTGAACGCCTGCTCCTGCTCGCGCTTGCGGGCGATGCCGTAGCGGACGAGATTATGCCAGTTGTGTTCGGTGCGGTTCTCGAGGGTGAGGCCGGAATAGATGTCCTGATCGGATTGCTTGGCGTCGGCGGAGATGCCGTAGAAGTTGCGGGCCTGGGGGAGGCCGATGGCAGAGACGGCATTGCGAATGGTGAAGCGGGCCTGGGTGTTTGCAGTCAGGTCGTAGCCGACGTTGGCGACGGAGGTGGCAGCGTGGAAGCGGTCGCGGGGGACGGAGTTGGAGGTGTCGAAGCGGCTGAAGGCTCCGTAGTAGTCCAGCTTGTTGTGGGCGCCTGAGACGGCGGCTTCGTTGCGGTAGGTGTGGAAGTTGCCAGCATCACCGGAGTAGTTGAGGACTGGCTTAAGTCCGCTGCCGCGTGGCGTGGTGAGGTTGACGACGGAGGCTGCGGCGTCGGTGCCGTAGAGGGCGGAGTTGGGGCCGCGATACATCTCGAGACCTGCGAGGCCGGTGCTGGAGACATTGCCGAAATCGAAGGTGCCGCCTACGTCGTTGGCGGGGACGCCGTCGATGAGGACTTTGTTGGCGGTGGAGTTGCCGCCACGAACGAAGAGCGAGGTGACGCTGCCGGTCTGTCCGGACTGGACGGCTACGTTGCCGGGGGATTGGCGGAGGTCGTCGACGATGCCGACGCGGGTGGCGAGGTCGGCTTGCGGGATGAGGGTGACGGCTGAGCTGACCTGCTGGAGGGGTGTGGGGATTCCGGTGGCGGTGACTGTGACGGTGGTCTTGACGGAGGCGACTTCGAGGACGATGTCGCGGTTGACGACGTCCGTGGCTCCGCCGTAGAAGTCCTGGCCGATGTTGGGGGTGAAGTTGGGTGCCGAGGTTAGGAGGACGAATCGACCGGGAGATGCGCTGCGGATTTCGAAGGATCCGTCAGGGCCGGTGAGTACGGCGGCCACTGCCTGCTTCCCCTGTATAAGCTGGACGCGGGCTCCGCCGACGACGGCTCCGAGCGGGTCGGTCACCGTGCCGCGGACGACAACGGCGCGGGCAGCAAGGGTGAGGCTGAAGAGGATGACGAGCGAGGTAAGTAGAGACTTCGAGGCCGATAAACGGCGCACGGACGTGACCATGAATGAAAACTCCTCCGTTCCCCCCCGGGAACGTGGTTGATGTGCGCTGACGGAACCGGTCTCCTGACTTACGCGATGCATGCTGGCCTTGGTGATGGATGCTTCCCTTCCCGGCGCTATGCGCTAGTGGGAGTATCTGGCTGGCATTCACACTTTTGAGGGTGTGCGCGAATCACAGTTGCGGGGCAGTGGCGGAGTTTCACCGCGCTTCCCGAACATTCCGTTGCGGGACAAAGGTTGCGTTGCACGGCGGATGCGAGTTCGCCGCAGGAATTACCGGGGTCGGAGGGACATCCGGCATAGCCAGTTTACACGGTGCAAGTAACCCATAAGGGCAATAGTTTGGCTGCGATAGAGGCAGTAGGCTGAAGTGAGCTCAATGCAGACTGTGTCTGCTGCGATTCACGATTTGAAGAATCAGAGCATTTGTGAGGGTTTTCCTTTGACCACTGTTGCCTTCCCTGCCTCCTCTACTGACTCGACCAATAGCGTGAGAATTGCGCGACTTTCACAGATGGATTGGATCATTGCGCGCTTTTCGAAGATGGATTTGATTGTGGCGGGCGTGCTCGCAGCAGCTACGGCCCTGTTTCTGGTGGGACATCTGAGTCTGCCGTTGAGCCCGATGGAAGATGCTTCGATGCTGCTGCGCTATTCCCAGAACTTTGCACGGGGGCATGGGATCGTCTGGAATGTTGGAGAGCGTCCAGTCGAAGGGGCCACGGATTTTCTGTATATGGTGCTGATTGGCCTGATCAGCCGGTTGATGCATATGGACGTGAAGGCGGCGGCGGTTGCTCTCCTGTTTGTGTCTCAGGTTGTGAGCGTGGTGGTGATGTACGCTGGGCTGCGGCGGCTGTATCGAGCGCCGATACTGGTGGCGGCGGGGTTTGCAGCTACGCTCGGGCTCGGGCTCGGATACCACTATATTAATTCGGGGTTCAGTGCGCCGTTCTATGGCCTGTTTGCTCTGCTGACGTGGTGCGTAGGGACGGCTTGCGTTCTGGAGGGTGTGACACGGCGGCGGGCGCTCTGGTTTGCGACGTTCGGGTTCATCACGGGACTGATTCGGCCCGATGGAGTGATTCTGGCGGGGCTGATGTTGTGCTCGACACTGTATGGGGTGAGGGCGAGGCGGCTTCTACTGGTCGTTAGCTTTGGGGCGATCTTTGCTGTGTGTGGCGGGATTTATTTTGCGTGGCGACTGCACTACTTCGGATTTCCGTTTCCGGTTCCGTTTTATGCGAAGCACTCGGGTGGGATTCAGTGGGCCAATCTGAAGCTGTCGTCGCGGACGATGGCGGAGATGCTGCTACCGTTTCTGCCTTTGGTTGGGCTCGGATTCAGAAGCCGAAGCGCGATGCGGCAACTGGCGGTCTGGCTGATTACAGTGGTTCCATTTACTGCGTTGTGGATTTTGATCCTGTTCGAGAACAACCATTTTTCGCGGTTCCAGTATGTGATGGTGCCGCTATCTATGTTTTTCCTGGGCGGATTGGTGACGGTTTGGTGGCGGGAGCTTGAGAGCACTCGCCCACGAGAGGCAGAGACGCTGAAGCGGCCGCTTGCGGCAATGATGGCGCTGATGTTCGTCTTCGCGATTATCTACAACATGCACCTCTATCTGAAGCCGTTTTCGAATGTTGGCGCGCAGGAGCTCGGGTTGCGGCTGCAACCGTATGCTGCGAAGAACTACAGCATGGTCATAACGGAGGCGGGTGACCTGCCGTTCTATTCGGAGTGGCGGGCCGTGGATGAGGGCGGCCTGAATGACTCATTCGTCGCGCGCAACAAGGGACTGCTGACGGAGGCCTATATAGACCGCTATCAGCCAGAGATCCTGATGTATCACGTGTGGGCGATGCATCGGACCGTCGCAGACTTGAAGGCGCAGACCGAGGGAGTTGTCTCTCCGGAGGTGACCGGCAAGCTGAGTCTGAACGACGCTATGATGCACAACTATGCGGTCAAGCACGGCTATGTGCTTGCGGCGGTCTGGGGCGGCACGTATTGCGACTACCACGTCTACTGGGTGAAGCGCGATTTTGCGGACAGCGACGCGATTGTGTCGGCCATCCGGGATCATCCGTACTACATGCAGGAGACGGGGCAGCTGGCTTATGACTTCCGGGATGCTCCGGCTCCTTCGATTCCCTGTTTGATTTAAACGGCTACGGGATAAGAAGGAGCTTGCCGGTGGTCTTGCGTGACTCGAGATCGCGGTGAGCGCGGGCTGCGTCGGCGAGTGGATAGATGTGTTCGACACGGAGCTTGAGGGAGCCATTGGCTACGGAGTTGAGGACGTCGGTAGCGCGGGATTCGAGGTCGGCCCGGGTAGCTGTGTAGTCCTTGAGCGTGGGGCGGGTGACGTAGAGTGAGCCGAGGAGTGAGAGCTTGATGAGGTCGAAGGGCGGGACCGCTCCGCTGGAACCGCCGAAGAGGACCATCATGCCGCGAGGGCGGAGGACTTCGAGGGATTTGTCGAAGGTGGATTTGCCCACGGAGTCGTAAACAGCGTGGAGGCCGGGCCCGGTGGCGAGAGTCTTGATCTTTGCGGCAAAATCTTCGCGGGTGTAAAGGATGACTTCGTCGGCTCCGGCTTCGCGGGATAGTTCCGCCTTTTCTTCGTTGGAGACGGTGGTGAAGACGCGGGCTCCGAGGGACTTGGCAATCTGGGTGAGAAGAAGGCCAACACCTCCGGCTCCGGCGTGGATGAGGACTTCGTCGCCGGGGTGGATGGGATAGGTGGAATGCGCGAGATAGTGGGCGGTCATGCCCTGAAGTATTGCGGCAGCGGCTTGTTGTGCAGAGACGCTCTCTGGGATGGGGATCAGGGCAGAGGTGGGGGCGACGGCAAGCTGGGCGTAGGTTCCGGGAATGTGGCACCAGACGACGCGGTCTCCGACTTTGAGGTTGGTCGGCTGGGGACCCGGTTCACCAAGAGCGACGATAGTTCCGGCTGCTTCCTGACCGAGGATGTAGGGAAGCTTGGCGGGGTAACGGCCTTCGCGGAGATAGATGTCGATAAAGTTGATTCCGCTGGCTTCGATGCGGACTAGGGCTTCGCCGGGGCCAGGAGTTGGCGTTGGGAGATCGCGGAGTTCTAGTACGTCAGCGGTTCCGGTGGTTAGGATCTGGATGGCCTGCATGGGTGTCGGATGCTCTCCTGCGAAGATGGCTTCTGTGAGTGTTGAAGTCGCTCGATGCGAGCGATTCCGTTCTACAGATAAATAAAGGCGCCCCCAGTCTACAGCCTCGGGCGCCTTGATCGGATTGAAGTTCAGTCAGGTCAGGTCGTTCGTTGTTGCTACTGGGCCATTCTTTTTGACTGACTCGATTCCCTTCTCCATGGCGGATGTGGAGGAGTACATCTCGCTTTTGCCGATGATCTCGTGGTTCTTGGCCTTCAGGACGAAGTAGGGCTGATCGGACTTTGATGTCTTGCGCTCATATTGCTTGTCGTCTGGAGAGTTCTTCTTGACAGACTCGATGCCGTTGAGAGCGCCTTCTTTTTCTTTGTAGTTCTCGCTGGTCAGGATAACTTCGCCGTTGGCTGCCTTCAGATTGAACATGAATTGCTTGCCTGCTGCCGGTTTCAGTTCGTAGTGTGCGGACATGCTTCCTCCGGTAAATCAGATTGGACGATCTGGCCCGAATGGAAACGAACAATGTTCAACACTCTACCTGAATCGATAGAGGTTGTGGCTGGCGATTGTGAGGATTTAGTGGAGGAGGCTCTCTTCAGAACGGAGGCGCAGGATACGGTCGACGGCGTACGGCGCCCGATGAGAAGCAGTGTGGAAGTGGCGTACCTGAAGCTCGCCGAGCAGGCCGATACCCATCATCTGGATGCCGGCGAGAATGCAGATGCCGGCAATCACAAAGATGGGGCCGTGCATATCCATGACATGCTGACCAGTGAGGATCTTCAGCACGAGGAGCCACGCGGCAAGGCCAGAACCAGCAAGAACGCCCAGCGCGCCGATACTGCCGAAGAAGTGCAGCGGGCGGGTCATGTACTTCAGCAGGAAACGGATGGTCAGCAGATCGAAGAAGACGCGGAAAGTGCGGGAGATGCCGTAGTGGCTCTTGCCGAACTCGCGGGCCGGATTCGAGATGGAGATTTCGCAGATGCTGGCGCCGTACCACGAGGCGAGAGCGGGGATGAAACGGTGCATCTCGCCGTAGAGAGGAATATTTTGGATGACCTCGCGGCGATAGGCCTTGAAGGTAGTGCCGAAGTCGTGGATGTTGACTCCGCTCAAGGCCGCCATGAGCCAGTTTGCTGCGCGGGATGGGATGCGGCGGAGGAGGAAGTTGTCTCCGCGCTGGGAGCGCCAGCCGCTGACGACGTCGTAACCCTCTTCGAGCTTGGCAAGGAAGTTGGGGATCTCGTCGGGCGAGTGCTGGAGGTCGCCGTCCATGGCGAGGATGAACTCGCCCTGGGAGTGGTCGAAGCCTGCGGCGAGAGCGGAGGTCTGCCCGAAGTTGCGACGGAGCTTAATGACGAGGACGCGCGAATCTACAGCGGCGATCTCTTCGAGGAGACGGTAGGTACGGTCGCGTGAGCCGTCGTCGACGAAGACGAGCTCGAAGGTCTCGCCGACCTGCTCCATGACGGCCTTGAGCCGGTCGTAAAGGGTGGTGACGTTGTCTTCTTCGTTATGGAACGGCACGACGATGGAGTATTTCGGCACAAGTTGATGATACTCCTACGAGTGCACTGGTGACGAGATAGTAACGAGTCGCAACTCAGATTCTCACACCGGAAGTGGCCGACGGAGAGATGATGGAGGTGCACAAAGCAGCGGCAGGACGGCTGAGGCTGGTGCATGTTGTATGCCGTTATTTATGATAGGGTTCCGGGGCGGATGTGCCACGCCTGAATCGGATCGGCCGAGGCAGGAAAGGGATCATGGGAAAACGCGTCCTCTATATCGTCATGGCGTTGGTGCTGGTGGGGTTCGCCTACATCGGATACCACTCGTACGACGCTCGGCGGGCAGGGGGGACGGGGGATGTGTTTTCGAGAGATACGGGAGAGAAGATCGGGGAGGATTCTGGCTCAGGCGCGAAGGTGACGGTATCGGTGCCTCCGAGGGCAGCAGATGGGAAGGTGCCGGCGCCGGATGGAGCAACGGCCGGATATCCAACGCAGACTCCTCAGGGATCTCCTATGACTCCGACCACGCCGGCCGAAGCTGCGGCAGGTTCGCAGGTCACACAGGCAGGACAGCTGGCGCAGGGAGCGGCTCCGGCAGGCGATACAATCAGCCCGAATCCGCCGAATGGGATGGTGTTTGCCGGGACAGGAAAGTATCAGCTCTTTCGGCAGGGAAATATCACCTGGCGGCTCAATACAGATACTGGGCAAACGTGCATTATCTTCGCAACGGATGATGAGTGGAAGAAACCGAGAGTCTATCGGGCTGGGTGCGGAAGCCGATAAGCCGAAGATATGTGGCTCTCCTAGCGCAATACGGGAATGGCGTCAGACGGTAGACGACGCTCATTTCGCGGATAGTGCGTTGAGCGGTGGTAGCTTGCATGCTGCTGCAACAAAATGGCAGCAGCACCGCGGAGTCGAGCCGATTCGCCGTCGCCAGCCGTCTCCAATCGTGGTGGAGGACCGGCCAGCACCGCAAGCTCCAACTCGCGCTGAATGATCGATCCAAATCGCGGCCATACGGACGTGATTTCGCCAGTGATCAAGATGAGTTCGGGCGAAAGAGCTGCGGTGATAAGACGAAGGCCACGACCGATGGCATGAGCCTGACGAGTGACTGCCTCAATCGCAATCGGGTCATTCTCTTCAGCGAGCCGCAGCAGGCCGTAGATATCGATTGAGGGATTGTCCGGAGAGAGTTCACGGTAAGACTGCAGTGCGGCGCGCGACGATCCAGCCATCTCCCAGCAGCCGCGCTGGCCGCAGGCACATACTGGACCTGCCAAATCAATCGGAATATGCCCGAACTCACCGGCGAGCCCGTTGTACCCCGAATGCAGTTGCCCACCGGAGAGAATCGCCGTGCCGATGCCTTCGGAGACCGCGACAAGAACCGCATTGGAGACGCCTGCCAGCCGACCGGACCAGGATTCGGATAACAAGCAGGCATTGGCGTCATTATCAATCTCCACCTGCAGGTTCAATCCTTCTTCCAGGGCAGACTTGATGTCGAAGCCTTGCCAATGAAGATTGGGCGCCAGAAGAAGGCGCTGAGTCTCTGGATGAACTCGACCTGGAACACTTACGCCGATTCCCTCAAAGGATTTGTCGACATGCTGATCCTGCAACAGCCGCATCTTCTCGATGATGTGCTTGAGCGCGAGCTCCGGATCGGATACGGTCATGACCGTTTCGCGAGAAAGAAACCTGCCCGTGAGATCAACGACTGCAAGGATAGCGCGGTCGGGACGAATGTCGAGAGCAAACGTCACGAGAAAATCATTGACTTCCAGCATGGTAGAAGGGCGGCCGCGCGAACGGCGAACGACTGCTCCCTCGCGCACCCACCGCTCAGAGATAAGCTGCTCAACAATGATTGAGATTGTGCTTGGCTGCAATCCCGAAAACCGCGCGAGTTCCACGCGTGATACCGGTTGTCTGAAACGGATCAACTCCAGAACGATGTCTCTATTGATGTCGCGCGCATTTTCGCTGGAGGCGAGTTGCGCAGAGGAGAGGTCAATCCGTCTGACCCCGAGCACTCTTTCCGGGTGCGGCAAACCGTTTTGTCCTGAAAGCAACGCTTGTATCCTCATTTGAGGTTCATGTTACGCCATCTGAACTTTGCACATGTATCATGCTTTGGCCGTGATTTCGAAGCGACATTTCGTACTTTCGCAAAATGCCGAAGAGTAGAAATTCGTAGATCCGCACCCATTGCGGGCTATGAATTTTGTAAAAGCAACACCACGTCAGAGCCCTCTCGTCGCGCCTGATCTCGGCAGTTTCTACACCAAGATCAGGCGACAGAGAAAATGCATACCTTCTTCGCTGCTAACAGGTCAGAAGGTATACCTCGCCATGATCTCCACTACGCGTCGGCCCGTCTTATATCCAGCATAGCCGAAGCATTGCGATCCAGCATCGCTACAGCTCCCGTTGGGGTTGGCGCTATTGACCAATTGCACTCCTGAAAATCCGACATTATTCGGATCATAGAACTGCAAGTTGGCTTCTCTCGGGTAGCGCGAGCTGAAGCTGGTCAGCGGGTGATTCAGAAAGTCGAAACCCGCAAGACGGAGCTGTATATTCCGACTCTCCTTCAAAGGAAAAGTCTTCTGCAACGTCAGATCGCTGTTGAAGAACGCCGGCCCATGAATATAACCGAGGCTCGTTGGGCCGTTTACGCCCTGAGGTCCCAGGCCAAAGCAGTTGCCGTTGATGAACTGATTTTTCTGTAATCCACCAGTGGGATTACCACCCAGACAGCCTGTGCCAGGGCGAATTACCGGCTGCAACATTACATCTGTAGTGCCTAACAACATAGTGTTGCTGATTTGGCATGCGGTCGTTAGATTCGATGCCACACCAACCGCACAACGGTTACCACCGTACGAGCTATTCGCATAACCCTGGAGGTTGAAGTTTGGGGCATAGACAGCCTGAAGATTCGGCCCACTCTGCCAGTTCGTGATACCCGAAACCATCCAGAAGTTAGCCAGACCACGCAGGAATCGGTTGCCGGAATGGAACCGCTCGCCCATATCGTAGGAGTAACTGGCGCCAATGATGCTGGTACGGTCAAAGGCAAGCGGACCATAATTTGCCCGCAGGTTTGTTGGATCGCCGGCCATGCCGTTGTTGAACGCGCCGCGGACGCCGAGCGCTTTGCTGAACGTATAGTTCAGACCATAGTTCAGACGGCCTCTCTGCCGGTTCCAGTTCGCCTGGAGCGCGTTGTAGTTGGCATAAGCGATATGGCGCGGCATGCCCATGTGGCTGTAGTTAGGGTATTTGCGATAGTCGTTCTGCTGGACTTGCTGGAAGCTTGCCAAATTTGGAACCTGGCCGAACAGCGACGAGGCTGGGTTTGGATCCGGTTTGAAGAAGGAACCAATCGGAATGGCGTTGACGTCCCGCAGATCCTGGGCTTGCACGGCGTTGGTCGAAGCGTTGTCGGTAAGGAGATCTTTGCTCTGGTTGCCGACATAAGCAATATCGAAGACAGAGTCGAAAGGAAATCTCTGAGACACCGAGAAGCTGTAGGTCTGCGTCAGAGGTTGTTGGTTGTCGCTCGGATCCAGAAGCATGATGCTAGGGCAACCGTTTTGCTGGCTGAAATCGCAGCGGAAGCCCGGGCCCGTTTGGTCGACTTGCGCAAGTGAAACTGAGCCCTGAGTTGGGCTGCCTCCCACGGTTGACGTTACAAGGCCCTGGGCAGTGGCCGCCGGCCCGGTGAAGTCATTCCAGGAGTCGTGGGCGCGATACATGCCCCAGCCACCGCGGATGATCGTAGTTCCTGTGCCCCAGGCATCAAATGCGAAGCCTGCACGCGGTGATACGAAAGCCCAACGGGAAGGAACACCTGAGTTCGGTACGCCTGCGAAGCCTGCATTGTTGTTTGTGGCATGGTTTCCGCCGTGCCATCGAACGCCCGGCTCGAACAGGCTTCCATCCGGATTAGTGGTGTTCTTGGCGTCTGTAGCGTACAGATTGGGGAAGAAGGTCGCCATTCCCAATCCATGCTTGTCCTGCCAGGGACCAAGGTGATCGAAGCGCACTCCGAAGTCGAGCGTCAGTTTTTTGGTTAGCTTATAGCTGTCCGTCGCATACCAGGATGCTGTCCAATAATAGAGGTCGGTCTTCGCATTGAAGTTTTGCTGCGTAAAGGTGCCAACGTAGCCAGCGAAGAAGTCCGCCAAATAGTTCTCACCGCAGCTTGCGCCGCCTCCACGGAGGAACGAACTGGGGTCGCAAGTACCGTTGCTATTATTCATGTAATAGTTCGATATCTGGCCATTGGTCATTGGGCTGAGATCTGTCTGATTGGCCGTGTCGCGTTCGGCGTAAACGCCAAATTTCAGCGTATGGGCGCGGAGGACGTAGGAGAAGTTATCGCCACCGGACGGCAGGAACTTTGTCGACAGATATGGCCCGGCGCTGAAATCCGGGGTAATGGCAAAGGGAAGGATTGCATCACCCGCCGAGTAAGTGGCTATCTGAGGCAATTGACTGGTTGCCTTTGGATAAATCCCCTGATACGGATAGCCCCATGTGCTCTTGCTCAGTAAGCTTTGATTACCAGAAGCATAGGAATTCTTTACCGCTGAGAGACCCGCAAATATCTCATTCGTCATCTTCGAACTAATGACGTGGGTGTAGTTGACGCTGCCAAGGTGGGAAGATGATTTGGCATTAATCTTTCCCGGAGTGTCGGCTCCGCCAAGATATGCCTGACCGCTTGTTCCCGGCGAATAATATATCGACTCCGGAATATGCGATGTCGTTCCGAACTGACCGTTATAGACGAAAAACAGCTTGTTATTGTCGTTGATGCTGTAGTCGAGACGGTAACGGATCTGGTAGCTGTCCGGGTTTTCCAAATTCAGCGTTTGTGTGTTGTAGAAGTTCTTTGTCGGTCCGGGACCTGGGCAGGTGCTGAGGTCTCCTGTGCAGCCTGGCTCATAGTATGCCCTTAGAATGGCGGAGACGCCGGGATCGATCGGGCCTAAGTGCCCACCGTTGCTGCTCGGCGAGGCACAAATATGGTAATAGGTGGACAGCAGACCATTGGGCGTGCAACCTGCGCCGTAGTTGCCCGTACCATAAATGTCTTCGACGGATACGCCCAGGTAATTCGCAAGGGATGCCTGACTAAAGTCGCCGTTGAGCATGGCCTTGGTGGGAACCAAGCCCTCCAGAAGACTCTTCGGTAAGCTGCCGTAAGCGTAGACATTGCGCTGAACGTAGTCTTCAGCTCCAAACTCAAACGCCAACTTGCGATTCTTATTGAAATCGCTGTGTGGAATTAGAACCGGGCCGCCGATCTCAACGCCGGGATAAATGTAGTGATCCTTGATGGTGCCGAAGTTCTGGAATTTCTGAAACCAGTCCTGCGCGTTGAGCTGGTAGGTCCGCGCATAGGCGCGAAGATTACCGTGGAATGCCTGACCACCTGACTTCCCTACTGCCGTGATGACGGTCGGCCCCTTGGCTGTATCAGCACCGAAGTTGGAGGTCTCGATTTTTACTTCCTGGACAAAGTCCATGTTGACGGTCTGAGTCTGGCCAGCGCCGCTACCGGGATCGGTAACATTGGCGCCATCCGAAATAATGCTTGCACCGTTGGCCGTAGCTCCGTTGCCAACGTAGTTCGATAGACCGGAATAGGTGCCGGCAACTTCCGCCGAACTGGAACTGGCGTTGTCCAGTCCATTCTGAACGACAGCGAAACCCGCCTGCGTGCGCAGCAGTTCGGAGACGTCGCGGCCAACAGTCGAAAGTTTCTGAATATCCTTGGCTGTGATCAACGAGCTGCGCTCGCCGTTAGTCGCGATATCGGTATTTGCTTCCACCGTCACGCTCACATCTTCAGCACCAACCTTCATGTGCAGTTCAGACATGCTGACGTTATCGTTTGGGTGAAGCTCGATATCGCGCGTCACCAGTGTCTGGAAGCCTTTCATGCTGATCGTGACGCTATACGTACCAGCAGGTACCGCATTGAATCGGAAGATGCCCGCACCGCTGCTGGTCGTGTGACGAAGATCGTGACTCTTCGTGTTACGAAGTATCACGTTGGCCTGTGGGATGAGAGCTCCCGTCGTATCGGAAACGACACCACTGAGCGATGCGCTCGTCGTCTGGGCCCAGGATGACGTCGGCTGATAGAGGAACAGGGTCGCCAAAAGCGCCATGCAGAAGGACAAGATACGAAGGTAGTTCTTCATCGGGAGATCACCTATCTGTGAGGGTTCCTGTTTCCCACCGGGTAGTCTTCCGGCGGGGTTGGAATGAATACGGTTGTGGAGTGCAGATTTCATAGAACTCCTCATTGCTTCACCGAGAGACTCAACTGTGTGTCCTGCTCACAGGTGACCGTTGGAGCTCCAGAGGAATCAACTGAGCCAGCGGGAGAGTTACTGCATCCCGGGGCGAAAGAGCCCTTGTAGGTAGCCGTCGCCGAGCTCACTGCCCGTATCGTTACGGTGTAGGATCCCTGCGGCGTTACACCGACCAGGTTCGAACCGCAGCCGGTAAACACGGTTATGCTGCCGAACAATGCGAGCAAGGCCAGACACAGGCTGAGCGATCCGCGTAAGTGCTTCAATGCGCGGCGGCGGCGCACTGCGAGTGCGATGGGCGAGAGCACCAGAAACGCCAGGCTGACCGGAATCTTCTTCCCAAACAGAGGAAGCTTCAAGGCGCCGACTGGCGGTTGCGGCACCACGGGCGTTGTCCCTGTAATGACGCTGAGGGTGATGTTCATCGGGCCGTAGGTTGCTGGTACGACGGTCACTCCGTTCTTATCCTGTTCTGCGGTGATCAGGTTGTCCGGCTGCAGAACGAAGTTGTTTGGACTGAACCCGCACGTCACGTTCGCTGGCAGGCCGGTGCAGCTTAGACCGACGAAGCCCTGGAAGCCGGAGAGCGAAGCCACCTGAAGTGGAGTCGTTATGGTCTGCCCCGCAGATACCGTTACGGTGGCAACTGCAGGGGTCAGGGAAAAGGTCATGGGTGTGATGGTCACGCCCAACGTACCTGTAGAAGAAACATAATTGACGTCACCGCTATAGGTGGCAACGATCGAGTCCAAGCCTGCCGGCAGTGTGGATATCGAGATAGAGGCCTGATACGTGGTGGTAGTCACTCCAGCTGTAACCGTGGTGACTGGCGCAACCGTAGCCGGAGCTGCCAATGCTTTGCCATTCAACGTGAATGTGACTTGTCCGGTCGGCACCGTGCTTGCTCCCGGCGTAATCGTGCCGATCAGCGTCAACGCCGTTCCGGGTCGAGCGCTATCCGGATTATGATTGCCGCCGGTAGTGGTCATGACCGTCGTGCTGCTTGCCTGGGCAACCACGACAGTGAGAACAGTGTTGCTGGGGGCAAACAGGAGATCTCCTGAGTAGCTCGCGGAGATCACGTGATTGCCGCCAGTGAGATTAGTCAGCGTGATATGGGCTGTATTGCCGCTCAGTTGGACATTCTTAGCCTGTCCGCCATCGATGGAGAACGCCACAGCGCCGGTAGGCGTACCCGCCTTGGTGGAACTGATCGTCGCAGTGATGGTGACGGCCTGACCGAAAGGCGCTGTGCCGGACGGACTCGTTTGCGCCAGAGCGATGGTGGTAACGGATTGGTTTAGACCAGTACCGGTCAGCGTCAGGCTGGGAGTAGCCGTGTTGGAGGCATTGCTCGTGAACGACAACAACTCACTGTAATTGCCAACCACGGTCGGGCTGAAGCTCGCGGACAGAGAACAGGCAAAACCTGAGGTGATTGTGGCGGAGTTCACGCATCCGGTAGTCGGCGGCGAGGTTATCGTAAACACCGTGGTATCGCCTGTTGCGACGTAGCCAGGATTACCCAGTATCAGCGGCTGATTACCGGCGTTGCCGATATAGCCCTTCAGTTGTGAGGTGGTTGCATTGATGTTCCCGCGACCTAATGGCAACGTGCCCTGCGCGCGGTTGATCGCATAGGCACCCGCGTTCGCGCTGTCCACCACGTATAGATTGGCTAAGCGGTCAAGCGCAACACCGTAAGGTGCGATGATTGCGCCACCGACCACATACTCATCATTGGTATTGAAAATCGGCGACTCAAAAGGAATCTTGAGCAAAAGGCCATTACCGCTGTCAGCAATATAGAGGCTGCCGGAAGCATCAGTAGCCAGGCCCGATGGGTGTGAATACCCCGTACCGATGTTTAGGGTCTGCTGGCCATAATAAGTAATCTCCGTCACCGTATTCGCTAAAGTGTCCGCGACGAACAGATTGCCGGCGCCATCGGTTGTCACAGCGATAGGAGCAGTAAAGATGGACTTATAAGTAGTCGAGGATAAGCCCATCTGCCTGGTCGCACTGGAACTGGGAATCCCTGCTACCGCGCCAAGTTGCAGCACTTCGTT
>Ga0070734_10000925_pt1 | contig 49374 bp, 35 predicted proteins | sample Coa_R1_8_FD_66444 | JGI IMG/M metagenome (GOLD analysis project Ga0070734, IMG submission 66444) | Surface soil microbial communities from Centralia Pennsylvania, which are recovering from an underground coalmine fire - Coalmine... | ecosystem: Environmental > Terrestrial > Soil > Unclassified ...
CGGCAGCATGATCGGGCTCTTGAAGTACGGCAGTGGCATGCCGTTCCACCGCCTCGACGGTCTCCAGGAACACCTGGAGATTCCGCTGCCGGCTTCGACCCAGTGGGACATCGTCAGGGCGGTGGCAACGAACCTCGCTCCGGCCTTCGACGAGTTGATCCGGCAGGCGGCCCAGGGCAACGTGCTGCACAACGACGACACCACGGTCAAGATCCTGGAGCTGATGGGGCAACGCGGCCGGCAAGAAGCCCTGGCCAGCGCGGAGGGAGAAGCCGACGATCAGCGCAGCGGCCTGTTCACCTCGGGGGTGGTGTCGCTGCGCGACGGTCAGCGGGTGGCCCTGTTCTTCAGCGGCCGCCGGCACGCGGGCGAGAACCTGGCCGCGGTGCTCAAGCTGCGTGCCCAGGAGCTGCCGCCGCCGATCCAGATGTGCGATGCCCTGTCGCGCAACTTGCCGGGCGAACTGCAGACGATCCTGGCGCATTGCCTGGCGCACGCCCGCCGGCAATTCGTAGACGTGTACGATCGCTTCCCTGAGCAGTGCCGCCATCTTCTCGAGACGCTCGCTGTCATCTACCACAACGATGCGGTTGCTCGCGAGCGCGACCTGTCGCCCGAGGCGCGTCTGCAGTTTCATCAGCAAGAAAGCCAGGCCGCGATGCAGGAGCTGCACGCTTGGCTGACGCGACAACTGGAGGAGAAGTTGGCCGAGCCCAATTCAGCCCTGGGTGGCGCCATCCGCTACATGCTTCGGCACTGGGACCCGCTCACCTTGTTCTTGCGTCAGGCAGGCGCCCCGCTGGACAATAACGTCGCCGAACGCGCCCTGAAGAAAGCCATCCTGCATCGCAAGAACGCGCTGTTCTACAAGACGCAGAACGGCGCCCGCGTCGGCGACCTGTTCATGAGCTTGATCTACACCAGCCAGTTGAACGACGCCAACCCGTTCGACTACTTGACCCAGTTGCAGCGGCACGTCGAGCAAGTTGCGGTCAGACCGGAGCTGTGGATGCCCTGGAATTACTGGGCAGTCTTGAGCGAGTCGCAGGACAGAGCTGAAGCACCAAGGGAGTCGAAGCCATGCCCCGACGCCAGCGCAAGAAAGCAGTCCCAGTCGGAAAGCGACCAGCGCCCACCGCCGAATTGCGGCGCGCACTTATGAAACGCAGCAAAGCAGAACTGGTCGATGTACTGCTCGAGCTGTCTCAAGCGGATCGTGCCGTCCTCCGACAACTCACGGCTCGTTTTGAGGTGGCCGCCACAGCAGACGAACTGGTGACTGCCACGCGTCAGGCCATCGCCGACGCCACGGACTTCGGCGAGCGCGACATCAACCTCAACTTCGACTATGACTACGAAGCGTACCACGAAGTGAAACGAAACCTGAGCCGCCTGATCGATTCAGGGCAGTTGCATCTGGCAAGGCAGCTCGCGCTGGAACTGATGAAGCAAGGAAGCTATCAGGTCGAGATGAGCGACGAAGGCCTGATGACTGAGGACATCGAGGAGTGCCTGAGCGTGGTCATCACGGCACTCAAGAAGTGCGACCTGCCTGCGGACGAGGTCCTTACCTGGTGCTCGGCGATGCTGGATAACGACCGCGTCGGCTTCATCGCCCGCGAGCCACTGCAGTCGTTGCGAAAGCACTTTCAGGCGGCCGCGGCACGATAACCCGCTGCCCAAGCCACCAAACCCCGACGGAAACCACCTCGCCCTGCCAGCCCTCACGATCCACTCGCGACGCCACCGAGTGCTCTCTTAACGCCCATTCGCCTAACGCCCAGCCCGGCATGGAAGGGATCAGTTTTTGCACGCCTGCTGGAAGGACACTGTTATTCAATGCAGGGCTTGGGGTTCAGACGGGCCAGCTGAAAAACCTGGGACGCTATCCTCTGATCGTGGCTGCGGGATTGACCGGAAACGTGTTCGTCCCCATCGCTTTCATCGGGGTCGTGAGCCAGACGCTGCGGCTGTGGCATAACCCCGACGAAGTTCAGAATACCCTGGTTGGCCTAGCCCTTGTCGCCTCGATGCCCATTGCCGGCTCCTCGACCGCTTGGTCGCAAAACGCCAATGGCAACTTGGCCCTTAGCCTGGGCCTGGTTGTGCTCTCGACTCTTCTCAGCCCCCTCACGACACCTGTGCTGCTCCACGCGGCCGGCTTTTTGACGACCGGGGATTACTCGGAAGACCTGCACGCATTGGCATCGTCGGGCACGGGAGGCTTCTTGGCAATCGGCGTAATCTTGCCCGCGCTACTCGGCATGGCCGGGCATGTCGCTGTCGGGGAGGCCCGCATCGCCTCGTCCAAGCCGGTACTGAAGCTGTTCAATTCGATCAATCTGCTGCTCCTCAACTACTCGAATGCGTCCCTGTCCCTGCCCGAGACCATAGCCGACCCGGACTGGGACTTCCTGGCAGTGGTCCTGGCTACTGTCATTTGTCTGTGCGTACTGGCCTTTGCGTCGGGGTGGCTGATCGCCCGGCTGGTTGGGGCGGACGGCAACGTACGGATCTCGCTCATGTTCGGCCTGGGGATGAACAACAATGGTACAGGCCTGGTGCTCGCGTCGATGGCCCTGGCCGACCACCCACGGGTCCTCCTGCCCATCCTCTTTTACAACCTGGTGCAGCACGTGGTCGCCGGTGGGCTAGACTTCGCTCTCGCGCGATTCTCTGGCCGCCTCGGTCACTCTGGAGCGCGGGGGTCAGCTACTGCCGGACCTGCGTCGCAGTCCGTTCCGGCAAAAGATTCGGCCCTGCTGCCCTCTGAGAAAACCGCGCCCTAAGCTTAGATACGACGGAAGCTGTCCGCAGCCGACTCGAGAATCGTTACTATGTGGGGCCGCGTCTTTTTGAACCGATATCGTGCGATCCGTCTCCTGGGCGAGGGCGGCATGGGTCGCGCCTACCTCGCGCGCCCGCTGGACGGTGACCGCTTGGTCGTCGTCAAAGTTCTACAGCAAAAATATGCTACGGCCTCACACTACCGCGAAGCGATTCGACGGGAGATCGACCTGTTGTCCCAGTTTCGCCACCCCGGTGTGGTGGAACTCTACGAGGCATCAATGGACGATCCCCAGGGGCCCTGTCTTGTCATGGAGTACGTACAGGGGGAGCCCCCGGACGCGCTCTTGGAGCGTCACGGCAGGCTGGAGCCCAAACGCGTCGGCCGGCTGCTTGGCCACCTCTGCGGCGTGCTCCAGGCTGCTCACGACCGGGGGATCATTCATCGCGATCTCAAGCCTGCCAATATCCTGGTGGTCGAGGCAGACACACCGTCCGAGCGCGTGAAGGTCCTGGACTTCGGCCTGGCGCGGTTGACCGTCGCTTCCCCGGAAGGACTGTATATTCCGTTGGATCAGTTCACGGGCGTCCGCGCCAACGCTGTGGTTGGCACCCCGGAATATACGTGCCCCGAAGTACTCCGCGGGGATCCGGTGGACCACCGCGGCGACCTGTACAGCATCGGCGTCCTTCTCTATGAGCTGCTGACCGGCCATCGGCCTTTTGATGGAGCGACGATCCGCGACATCCTGTCGGCCCACGCCGTGCAGCCGCCCCCGCCGTTCGGCCAATGGGGGACTGCCAGCGACATCCCGCCGGCTGTGGAAACCGTGGTGCAGGCATGCCTGGCGAAAGATCCGGTCGATCGCCCGCAGAGCGCCCGAGACCTGGCGTGCCGTTATGGAGAAGCATGTGGACAACCGATCTGGCACGAGCAGGAACGAGCCGAGTCCGCGGCCCCGATCTCGGTCCCATGCTCGGCCGTTGGGGAGGAGTCGGATGATCCAGACACGGTCACCTATCACCTCGAGGCCTGGATGCCGGAGAGTGTGGCGGCTGTGAAGTTGCGAGGTTTTCTGGATGCAGCGGGCGGCGAAGCCGTCGAAAGCGTTCCTGGTCGCGTCCGAGTGTGCCTGAGGTGGCGTAGCATCGTCAGGCCCGTAGCGCCGGCCCGAGGGCTTTGGCCACTCCTGGGCTTTGGGAAGCCGGCCGCGGTATTGGCATTTGACCGGGCCCAAATGGACGTTCATTTCCAGAAAGCCGCTGCTGCCTCCGGCCGGCTGAACTTGACGGTTCAGTTACGCGGCGTAGAAGGCATTCCTCCGGAAGCGGCAGCGGAGTGGCGTGACTGGTGTGATCGTCTCCATCGCGAGTTGAAGGCTTACCTGATGGCCCAAACGTGAAGGGAAGCGCGCGACAAAAGCAAGCATATTATCCTCTCCACATACACGCTGCAGCACACTGACCTGCGCAAGGTCACCCGGTTGTTGTGGTTCGAACTGTCCTCATCCTTCCTGATCCCTGGAGCCGCCCCGGCGCAGTTTTGCCAATTATCTTGACACCCCACACCGAGGGACTTAATCTGGCGGTGTGCGGACTTATCCATTCTTCGCTCACCAAACGAGGACTTTTCTATGGTATGCTCGCTTGTTCGGAGGGCTGGCCAGCGTGCAGCGTTCACCTTGATCGAGCTGCTGGTGGTCATCGCCATCATCGCGGTCTTGATCGGATTGCTGCTGCCGGCCGTGCAAAAGGTTCGCGAGGCCGCCAACCGCATCCGCTGCGCCAATAACCTCAAGCAGATCGGCTTGGCCATTCACAACTACCACGACACCAATGCACTCTTCCCCTCCGGCCATATTGAATTGAAAGATGCCTCCGGCAAATACCAGTATTACTCCGGCTGGACCCTGGCTCTTCTCCCCTACCTCGAACAGGGCAATCTTTTCCAAGGCTACCTCGACAATCCTACTGCCAATCAGGATCCGAAGAACCAGAACTTCTGCAAGACGTACCTCCCCGTTTTCACCTGCCCTACGGACATCCGCGCCAACCAGATCTATGCTCCGGAGACGATTGCTCCCGATGGAAGCTCGCAACCGACTCCTCCCATTCTGTACATGGCCGGGTCTTACAAGGCCATGTCCGGAATCGGCGTCGGCCCGGGGAGCAGTACCAGCACGGAGTGCTACGCGGGGTTTTATAACGAGGTACAAGACGCCAAAGCGGCCCATCCGGGGGGCAGGGGAGCCTTCCACGGCGACGGCTCGTCCGGATTGAAACCGGATAAGATTGCCAGCGTCACGGACGGCCTATCCAACACGATCTTCGTGGGCGAGCGGCACACCAAAACGCATTTCACGCGCGGCCCCTTCTGGGCGGATACCTTTAATCTCTATTCCATGGGGGCATCCTATCCGGGAATCACCAATGCGTATTTGCAGCCCGATTATGATCTCTGCGCCAGCCAAATCGATGCCAACTATTGCAAGTACGGTTGGGGCAGCTTGCACGCCGGGGGGATCAATTGGCTCTTTGGCGACGGCTCCGTCCGCAATCTCACCACCGATATCAATTTGACCGTCTTCATGGATCTATCCACCATTGCCGGTGGTGAAGCTGTTCCCGACTTTTGAACGAGCGACAGAAATCGGCGACCTGCAATGGTTAGGAGACTTCCTCATGCGGTTCCGTGTCGTGCTTGGCTTTGCTGCCGTGTTGATCATCGGCTGTGCGTCGAACAAGCTTGCCCCTGTGTCGGGCAAAGTGATGTTGAATGGCAAGCCATTGGCTCAGGCTACCGTCATGTTCTCACCTATCGGGAAGCCGGGTTCCATCGAGGCAGGGGAAGGCTCGGCCGGCAAGACCAATGAGAACGGCGAGTACTCGCTAAAAACCAGTTCCGGAAAAAATGGAGCCTTGGTTGGCACTCACCAAGTGATGATCACCGCCCTGGAAGCACAAGTGGGTGACCGGGACACGCGCCCTAGGCGTGGCGGCCCGCCCTTGGCGGATAAAGTCCCCAGCCGGTACAACTCGAAAACGGAGTTGACCTTTGACGTCCCCTCGGGCGGCTCGGACAAAGCGGACTTCGAATTGGCGTCTCCCTGAACGGGATGCCCATTCGTTTAGCGGCGGTTCGCAGAACCGCGTGTAACCCGTGGGTTCTGCGAACCGCCGCTAAATCAAGGCTGTACCTGCTATCTGTTCGATCACAGCATCGACGACCCGGTGGATAACCCCATCCCAATCCTCTCGCTCTGCCTGGCGAAATAGCCGCATGGTAGGATACCAGGGGCTGTCCTCGCGCTCCAGCAGCCAACGCCAATCCGGCACATAGGGCAGGAGCACCCATACCGGAATGCCCATGCCCCCCGCCAGATGAGCGATGGCACTATCCACCGTGATGACCAAGTCGAGGGCCAGGATTGCCGCGGCGGCATCCTGGAAGCATGCGGGATTGAATCGGCTCCCCAGGTCGATCACGGGGAAGCCAACGTGTGCAAGCTGATCGACACCCGGCCCGACCTGAAGACTGTAGAGCTCACCCCTCTCCAACCGGGTGAGCGGTTCAAAGCCGGCCAGCGGCAGGGACCGTCGCCGATCCTGCACGTGAGCAGGGTTGCCCTGCCAGGCAATCCCGATCTTGAAACCCGGCCGTCGATTCATTTCCATCTGCCATTGGTCGCGCAATTGCGGGTCGGCAAAGAGATAGGGAACCTGTGCGGGAATCGTCGCCAAGGTGGTCCGGAAGATTCCGGGCAAGCTCAAGAGCGGGGCCTGGACATCAAAATCCGGCAACCGCGATCCCGTCGTTAGCAGATCGTCAATCCCGGGAGAACGGCTCAGGAGATGAAACAGCGACGGCTGGCATATCGCCAGCACCTTGCCGCCGGTCTGCTGCACCAGCGGGGCGTAGCGGATGAACTGGAGCGTATCCCCCAGGCCCTGTTCGGCGTGCAGCAAGATCGTGCGGCCGGCCAGGGGTGTGCCGTCCCAGCGCGGGTGGGCGAAAGTGGGGTTCGGAACATCCGGGCACTGCCACCGCCATTCATATTCCGGCCAGCCCTGCTCAAAATCGCCGAGCCGAAGCCAGGCCATTGCCAGATCCTTGTGCGCCAAGGCGTAGTCAGGCTTAATCCGCAGGGCTTGCTGATAACAGGCGATGGCCTCCTTCAGCTTTTGCTCCTGGACCCGCAAAGATCCCGAGCTAACCAGCACCAGTCCGGCGTTGTAGCAAGCTTCGGCATAATCGGGTTTGAGCCGTAGGGCCTCTCGCAGGCATGCCACCGACTCTTCGAGCTGCCCCTTGTTCCCCAGTGCCACGCCGAGATTGTTGTACGCTTCGGCATAATCGGGCCGAAGACGCAGCGCCTCATGGTAGGAGGCGATGGCCTCGTCCAGCTTCTCCATCTTGGCCAGGACCAAGCCACGATTGTAATGGGCCTCGGCATAGTTTGGCTGGAGTCGCAGAGCCTGCTCATAACTGGCTAGCGCAGCGTCCCCGTTACCCTGTTCGACGAGCGCAAGTCCAAGGTTGTTGTGCGCTTCCGCATATTCAGGCCGCAATCGGAGGGCCTCGCCGTAATGGGTGATTGCCTCATCCAGTTGACCCTGCCGGGCGCGTGCAATTCCCAGGTTGTTGTGCGCTTCCGCATAATCCGGCCGAAGTCGCAGCGCTTCCGAGTAATGGATGATTGCCTGATCCCATTGCCCTTGCTGAGCCAGCACAATCCCGAGGTTGTTATGCGCTTCGGGATAATCCGATTTGAGCGCCAGCGCTCGCTGAAAAGATGCGGCGGCTTCTTCTCTTTTCCCCTGCTGAGCGAACGCCACACCGAGGTCGTTGTAGAGTTCGACAAAAGCCGGTCGGAGCTGCAACAGTTGTTGGAAGGTGGCGGCGGCCTCCGCAAAATGTCCCTGAGACATCTGAAGCCCGCCGAGGTACAGCAACGCATCCGGGTTGGTCAAATCCACGTGCAGGACCTGTGCTGATCGAGCTGTTCCGCTTGGACCAGCTCACCTTTGTGGTGGCGCTGCATGCCCAGGATGAGCCAGCGAAGCATCTTCGCGGACGCGTCAGGCTTGTGCAGCTCTTTTCTCGGGCAAGCTGACCGCCACGCTCCCTGTGCTTTCCCGGAGGCGTCCATCCACACGCTGGGCCTTGGCGAGATCAATCCCCTGGTCTGCCAGATCAAATTCTAAACGCGGTTCCTGGCTCAGTTGCAACGGCAACCGTATCGTGAAAGTGCTGCCCCGGCCGAGCTCGCTTTGCAAGAGGACTTCGCCGTTGAGCAGTTTCGACAGCTCCCGAACAATCGAGAGGCCAAGGCCAGTGCCAGCATGCTCACGGGTCAGCGGGTTGCCCGATTGTCGGAATTTTTCGAACACCAGTTCTTGCTCTTCCGGAGCAATTCCGACACCCGTATCGCTAACCGTGAGGACGATGTGCGCTCCATCGGCCTCCGCCTTGAGAAGGACCCTGCCTCCTTCCGGCGTGAATTTGCTGGCGTTGGAGAGAAGATTGGACAGGATCTGCTGCAACTTGCCTGGGTCTTGCCGCAGCAAGCGAATGTCCGGATCGACCTGGCCTCGCAGGTCGATGTTCTTGCGCTCGGCCAAGGGGCGAAACATATTCAGCAACCCTTCAAAGATATCGTGGATACTGAATTCCTCCACGCGCACTTGCATCTTGCCGGCCTCGATCTTGGCCAAATCGAGGATATCGTTGATCAGGTTCAGTAATTGGTCGCCGCTCTTTTGAATATTGCTCACCCACCGCTGCTGCTTCTCGTTAAGCTGATTGCTGGAGAGAAGGACCTCGCTAAAACCGAGAATGCTATTGAGAGGCGTGCGCAGCTCATGGCTCATGGTTGCCAGGAAGTCACTCTTCAGCCGATTCGATTCATACAGGGCCATGTTGGCCTGGGCCAGCTCATCGACCTTGAGATCGAGATCGACGTTCAGTTTGCGCAACCGGTCCTGCATGCTGACCAGGTTGCGAAGCATGCGGTTGAAGGCGTAACTGAGGTCCTCGAATTCGTCCCCCGTTTGAATTTCGCTGCGCACATTGAGTTCCCCAGCGGCGATGGCGTCGCTGACCTCCTTGAGGTGCTTGACCGGTTTGACGATGATGTAGCGGACAATCAGGTAGCTGCCGCTCATGATCAGGATGGCCGCAATGATGGCCATCGACAGCAGCCAAGCCCAAATATGGTGAACCCCGTTCTCGATGGCCATCGTGGGGATTTGGATTTTGACGATGGCCATTAGGTCTTGCGCCGCCAGGCTGGGATAGAGATCCTTTTCTTCGGCCCGGGGATGGCAGCTCGCATTCAGACAGAACGAATTGGCTCGGACGGCCCCGTAGTAAAACGGCTTGGCGGGGAGCGGGTTTTCGTATTTCTTCTGCTTGTCGCTCAGAAAGTCGGCGAGCAGACGGTGCTCGTAGCTGTCCTCGGGTTGGTTCTCGCGATTGACCGCATTCGGCTTGATGAGCCGGTAATGGTATTTCGGCTCTTCCCCCGAAAGATTTTGATCGGCAAACTCGTCGAGCGCTTTCCGCATGAGTTCCCGTTCTTTGCCATCGAGTGCGTCCTTGTGATGGGCTTCCTCCAAGATGTGGTGGGTCAACAATCTGCCGGTTGTGGTGGTCTGCTCGTAGGCCAACACTTCGGTCCGTTTCGCGTACCACCAGAAGATCGTCGTGATCAAGAGCAGGGTGCCGGCACCAAAGAGAAAACGGCACTTCCGCTCCAGGCTGGTTTCGCCCAACAGACGCTTAAATGCACGGTACGACATTCTTGGAATCACTCAAGGGCTGACAGCGGGCACAAAAATGTGTGGCCCGTCCCGCCAGGCGGATGCACGCAATGGGCTTCCGGCAGCGCGGACAAGGCTGTCCGGCACGCTGATAAACCCGAAATTCTTCTTGATACTGCCCCCGCTGTCCGGAACCGCCCACATAATCGCGGATACTGGAGCCGCGCTGGAGGATGGCGCGGTTCAGTACTCGAATCAGCGCGCGCCGCAACCGCATGGCCTCCGTGGCGCTGACTTCGTTGCCGAGCCGGGCCGGGTGCAGGCGGGCTTGAAAGAGCGATTCGTCCGCATAGATGTTGCCCACGCCTGCAACCACGCGCTGGTCCAGAAGAACGGCCTTCAGGCAACGCCGGGTGGCGGCCAAGCGTTGCTGCCAATATTTTGCGTTCAGGTGAAACGGCTCCGGTCCCAGCTCGACCTCCTCGAAAAATCGCTCCAACTCCGCGCCGGAAGCAAACAGCGTCGCGCTGCCGAAACGGCGGGTGTCCCGAAAACGCAATTCGCTGTGGCCTCCATCCAGGCTGAAGACCAGGTGCGTGTGTGTACGAAGCAGTTCCTGTGCCGGCCGGATGGTCAATTGTCCGGTCATGCCCAAGTGGATCACCAGGTGCAGATCTGGATCCAGATCGAGAAGGATCCATTTTCCTCGGCGGCGGATTGCGGCCACGCGGTGATGGATCAACTGCCGCTCCCAGCTTTTTTGCCATTGTTTCCGCAGACGCTGCCGGCTCATCCGAACGGCGGAGATGCGCCGGTCCACCAGCTGGGGTCTCAACTCGCGAACAATCGTTTCAACTTCGGGCAACTCAGGCACGGAACACTCGGCGACGAATCTTGGCGAAGCGATTCCTCTCAACCTAGCATGCCCGATTATAATCGAGAGGAGGTTGCCACACCACGCCGGTTGCTTTGCGCTTGACCCGTTCGCCGAGCGCCTCTAGGTTGAACATGGCGTTTCGTGGCCATTGCGTGAATCGCTGCGAATCGTCAAGTTCAACCATGAGATGATCATGCCGGAAGCGATTTCTTCCGTTCCCGACCAGCACGGCCGATTTGGTCCCTACGGCGGCCGTTACGTGCCGGAAACGCTCATGTTCGCGCTCCGCCAGTTGACGGAGCAATATGACCATGCCCACGACGATCCCGAATTCCAACGCCAGTTCAGCTATTACCTGCACCACTATGTCGGCAGGCCGTCCCCATTGTACTTTGCCGAACGGCTGACCCAGGAAGCGGGAGGGGCCCGCATCTACCTCAAGCGGGAAGACCTCAACCATACCGGGGCGCACAAAATCAATAACTGCATCGGCCAGGCCCTGCTCGCACGGCGGATGGCCAAGCCGCGGGTCATTGCCGAAACCGGAGCGGGCCAACATGGGGTCGCCACGGCGACGGCGGCCGCTCTCTTCGGCTTGAAATGCCAGGTCTACATGGGCGAAGAAGACGTGCGGCGGCAGCGGCTCAACGTCTTCAAGATGAAGGCCCTGGGCAGCGAGGTCATCCCCGTGCGCAGCGGCAGCCGTACGCTCCGGGACGCCATCAACGAAGCCTTGCGCGATTGGATGGCGACCGTGGAGCACACGCACTACATCATCGGCAGCGTCGTCGGTCCGCACCCGTTCCCGGTCATGGTCCGCGACTTCCAATCCGTGATCGGCCGGGAGACTCGCCAGCAATGTCTGGACCAGATCGGCCGTCTTCCCGACGTGGTCATTGCCTGCGTGGGCGGCGGCAGCAATTCCGCGGGCATCTTCTATCCGTTCGTGGCCGACAGCGCGGTCGAGCTGATCGGCGTGGAGGCCGGTGGTCGGGGATCGGTTCCCGGTGATCACGCCGCCACGCTGGGCCACGGTCAACCGGGCGTCCTGCATGGCAGCTACAGTTATGTCTTGCAGGACGCGGACGGCCAGACCGCGGACGTGCATTCGGTTTCCGCCGGCCTGGATTATCCGGGTGTAGGGCCCGAACATAGTTACTGGAAAGACGCCGGCCGGGTCCGCTACACCAGCGTCGCGGATCTGGATGCCCTGGAAGGATTCCAGCTCTGTTCTCGGCTCGAAGGGATCCTGCCCGCGCTGGAAACGGCCCACGCCATCGTCGAAGCCATGCGCGTGGCGGCCCGGCGAGCCAAGGAAGACGTTGTGGTCATCTGTTTCTCCGGCCGCGGGGACAAGGATTGCTTCGAAGTGGCCCGGCTCCGGGGCGAAGAAATCTGAAGGGGGGAGCCCGACGGTGACGGCCGTGGAGTGCGCGATCGTGGTCGAACGCTTGGGCGACAACCACTATCGTGCCCATTGTCCGCTCTTCCCCGATTGTGAGGCGGTTGCCACCACGGAAGCGGCCGCCCGGCAAGCCGTCGCGGAATCCATCGAGCGGATCCTCCGTGATCGGCAAAAGAAAACGTTCATGAATCCGATTGATCTTCTCTTCCAACGGCTGCGTTCCCAAGGCCGCAAGGCCTTCATCCCGTTTGTGACCGCCGGAGATCCGTCGCTCAGCGCGACTTCGCGGCTGGTTGAGGAGCTGGCCCATCGGGGCGCTAGCCTGATCGAAATCGGTTTCCCGTACAGCGACCCCATCGCCGACGGGCCGGTCGTCCAGGCTTCTTACACCCGCGCCCTGGCGCAAGGCATCCGCCTGGACAATATCTTTGCCTGTCTGCGGGAGCTGGCTCATTCGTCCCCAATCAAGGAGCAAAAGCTTCCGCTGGTGGCAATGATTTCCTACACGTTGGTCCATCGGCGTGGCCCCGAAGGGTTCGTTTCGCAAGCCCGAGCAGCCGGGTTGAGCGGGATCATCGTGCCGGACCTTCCCATTGAGGAAGCCGATCAACTGACACAGCTGGCTACCGCGCAGGAACTCAAACTCATCCAGATGGTGACGCCGACGACCCCACCCGAGCGGGCCAAGTGGATTGCCCGCAGCGCCACCGGATTCCTGTACTACGTCAGCGTGGCCGGAATCACCGGCGAGCGTGATCAACTGCCGCAGCAACTGCTCAGCCAGCTTGGTTGGCTGCGCGGCCAGACCGAGTTGCCGATCTGTGTCGGCTTTGGGATCAGCAAGCCGGCTCATGTCGAGATGCTGCGCGACGTGGTAGATGGCGTGATCGTCGGCAGCGCTCTGGTGCGTCGCCTGGAGCAAGCAGGCACCCGACCGCTTGCAGACCTCATTCACGAGATCGGTGACCTGGCTCAGTCCCTCGCCGATGCGCTCAATCCCGGCGGAATCTCCGTGCCCACCGTGTGAGCGCGGGACGGGACGAACCGGATTCTCATGCCAATGTCCCAGCACCTGGCTACTGGATGCTTCACCGTCGCATGGTTCCTCTCGGTCATCGCTGTCCATGCCGATGAGGCGGTCTTGCCGCAAGGTCAACGCATCGAAGGGGAACTGGGCAGCGATCGAGACGGCCAACTAGTCTTCCGCGCCCGCGGACAAGAGCAGCCCGTGTCGCTCGGTCAGCTCGACCATGTCCGCTTCTCGCCAACTCCATTGCCTCCCTTTCGCGCGGCGGCACCATTTCGTGTCTTGCTCCACGGCGGGGAGCATCTGACAGGGGAGCTCCTTGGCTTCAGCTCGGACAAGGTCCAGCTCCGTACCGCATGGCGGGATATCCTGTCTATTCCGCGCGCTGCCGTGGCCGCGGTACGGCACGCACCGGGTTTTGTTACCGTCTTTGTAGACGATTTCGAAAAGGATTTGAAAGCGTGGCGATTGTCCGGTGCGCCTGTCCGCACGACCACGCAACACGATTCGGGCCGGCATAGCCTCTGCTTCCCGGGTCCTGGACAGGCGGAGTATATCGTGCCGGGGATTCTGAATGCGGGTCGCGCCGGCATCAATTTCCGTGATCTCCCACCAACAACCGGTCTCACCTGGCAACTCGCCGCAGAATTCGAGAACTGCACGGGATGGCCATCGGTGCGGGTGCAGCTTGATCCGCGGTCGGGCAATTATGTCGCGGAAGTATCGGGCACGGCCCGAGGAAAGAGCAGCCTCCCACGCAAGGAGGGCTGGCACCGCCTTCAGATGGAATTTAATCTCGACACGCTGGTGATCTCAATCGACGACGAGGTCCTTTGGTTTTGCCGGCAACCGCAAGGCGGCGGATCCCTCCGCACGGTGCGCCTGAGCCGCACGGCTTCGGCCGCGGGCAGGGAGGGGGAGATCTGCTTTGATGATTTCAGCCTGGCACAGGCCGTGTCGGAGCGGCCCCATCCAAAGAGCCATTCCGACCAGGATGAGCTTTGGCTACTGAGTGGCGATCAGATGTTTGGCGACGTGGTCGAGGAGCCCGATCACCGAATCCGACTGCGTACGCACTACGGCCCGCAGGCCTACCGCTGGGGCGAGGTGCGGGAGATTTGCTTTCGGCAATTCGGCGCGGCCGCCCAGAAGCCCGACGGCAAATCGGTCCGCGTTTGGCTGCGTTCCGGAATTAGCTACGAGCCGGACGCACTGGATGGGACCATCCAACGGCTCGATCCGCACCGCCTGGTGCTGCGGCATGCGGTATTGGGCGAAGTGGAATTCGAGCGGACACGATTGCACCGCCTCCGCTTGCTCCGACCTGAACCGTAGAAGACGCTCAGCGGAGCCCCGCCAATTCTTGCAGCAGGTGCCAATTCTCGAGCCGTTCTTGCTTGGCCCACACAAGCGTTTCCGACGGATTGCCATCTCGATCGAAATGCTTGGCGAAGCGGCCTTCGCTGCGGGCAAAGTCGATGAACGTAACCTGCTCCTTGGTCTTGGGATTGACGAACCAATCCTCCTTGACGGCCGGGTTACCCTGCAAGGAAAGGCGTTCCTTGATGGTGTTCCCTTTGCGCGGATCGAAAATCAGCAACGGAAACGCTCGGGTGTCGACGGCCAAGCGGGCCTGCTCGCCGGCCATGTTGTCCGCGACGCCGTGCTCCGGTTGGCAGGTTGTGTAGCAGGTAATAATGGCCGGCCCGTCGAACTCCAGGGCCCCCAGGACCGCCTTGTAGAAATGGTTCACGTGGGCGCAGGTCGTCTGGGCCACGTAGCTGCGCGGATGCATCATGGCAATCTGAGCGATTTCCTTGCGCCGTTCTTGCTTACCGGCAACCGTCTTGCCATGCACGCTCATCTTGGTGTTTTGGCCGGTGTAACTGCTGGTCGACGCCTGGCCGCCCGTGTTGGAATAGACCTGCGTGTCCAGCACAAAGACCTTTACATTCATGCCGCTGGCCAACAGGCGCGACAAGGATTGGAAGCCGATATCGAACATGGCCCCATCACCGCCGATGCACCAGATTGGCTTATCTTGCCAGCCTTTCTGGTCCCAGCGCATGCGGACGCCCATGGCGTCAGCCGGGGCGTTTTCGAAGAGGGAGTTAGTCCACGGGATGAGATACGGGTTGTATGGGTAGGTCGAGGTGTAAACTGTGTTGCAGCCGGTGGCCGCGACAATGCCCCACTGATCGCCGTACTTTGAGCCGGTGGCTGCGCACATCATACGCAGGGCCGTCCCTTCGCCGCAGCCGGCACAGGAACCCGCTCCACCTACATAGATATGGGTCTGCTCCTTGAGCATCATATCGATAAGCAGGCTCTCGTTGATGTAGGCCGGATTGCTCGGTCCAAAATTCTTGAAGAAGCGATGGCTTTTCCGGGTTTCCACCATCACCTCATCGGTTTTGGTGATCATTTTGAGGGCGTCGTCGTCGCAGACGGTCACACACTCGGCGCACCCCTTGCATTTGCTCGGATCGATCATGATGTTGAACATGCCGCCCGGCAGGTTCTTCTTCTTGGGGCCTTCGTAATACTTCTTGGTCCGAGACCATTGCTTGCGGTACATCTCCCGGTCGGCTTCATCAACAATCGTCTTCAGCTTCTCTTCGAACTCGACCTCGGAGAGGACCTTCCCCAGAATGGCCGTGTCCGGACATTCGGTGACACAGTCCATGCAGCCGGTGCAGTTTTCGGGAATGTAAAGCGGAATTTCCGGAGCGATATTGCTGAAGTCGCGCAAGGTCGCGGTGCCGGCAGGGATGAGCGAGCGTGCGACGGACAGATCCGCTGGCAAATCCTTTTCGCCATACCCCTCTTCGTAGCCGCGGATGATGCGCTCGTTGAAATCGACCACATCCAGGACCGGTAGGCTGACCAGCTTGTAGCCGCTGTCCACCAGCGTGCCGTAGGAATTATTGTTGAACGGGTCCTTCTCATTTGCCTCATTCATGGATGGCTTGGTGGCCCCGTTGGTCGTCGCAATCATTCTTTACTCCTCGCCCGTTGGGATCGGTGTGCCCGCAGCATCTCAGGACCGTGGTTCCTCAGAATGAGGGAAGCCGCTGGCGCCACTTCTCGGGCTCCCGAGAAGTGGGGAACACGCAGTACACAGTGATCGTTTTGTTCGCATATTCATCGAAAACGGCATAAAGAAAGCGGCGTACAAGCCCACGGCAAGAGTTCTCATGAACGAACCCATACATTTAGGGCGTTCGGCAGATGCCCGGGATGCAGGCATCCCCATGAGTCAGGAACTCTTCTCCTAAGCCCGCCGGCTGTTTCTCATACCAGGCGTAAGCTTCCGCAATGTTCTGTGCGGCCTCCGGCGCGAGAATCAGCTCAGCAGCCATATTGGCTGCGAATCCTCCGCTTCAGCTCTTCCCAGGAAAGTCCGGAACCCGGATTCTTCATGAGGTTGGCCTTCCGCCGCGCTCGTTCTTCTGTCTGCCAGTCGTGAATGGGAATTTCTTCGGGCACACTCGCCAAATCATCCCAAAGGTCTTCCGCCAGCTGCAACTTTTCCGGAGGACTTAAATCGAAAACCGATACGGGACTAGGATGCATCGGTATTCTTCTCTCAATCGTGCGATCCTTTGGTGGCAGCCCCTTCGATCCATTTCACGATCACGCATAAATAATCGCCGGCGGAATTTCCCGCATCTCGCTGTAGCCACGCTTGACGCAGGTCAGGTTGTCCTGCACGACCCGGTCGCCGCGCTTGCCAAAATACTTCCGCAGCGCCTTTTCGACACCCTCATAAACCTGCTCGTCAGACATCTCGCTGTCCTTGGCGTACGGCGTCAGCTTGAGGAACGCGCCCAGCAGAACAATCCCCTGCATGCGCATCTGGAGATCGGCTTCCGAGGCCACCTCGCGGGCAATCTTCACCATGTCACAGTAGTAGATGCGGATTTTCTTTTCGCGAATCGTCTGCTTGTTGTGCTGCGGAATGCGCTTCCAGACTTCGGCCGGATCGGTATGAGGCGACTGCACAAAGATGGCTCCCTCCAGCAGTAACCCCTTCATCGTCTCCGGGCTGAGCAGGGCCGTCGGGTCATTGATGCACAACAGATCCACATGCTCCAGCTCACTGTGCATCATGATGTGCGAATCGGCAATCGTCAGGTAGTACGTGGTCGGCAAGCCCTTCTTTTCGGAACCGTATTTGGGATAGGCCTGCACGTCTTTGCCGAACACATTGCCGGCGATGGTCGCAATGACTTTGTTGGTGGTCACCGAGCCGAAGCCGCCGACCGAGTGTCCGCGCATCGAGAAGCCACCCGGCGGCCGGAGGTCCGGGTCCTCGGTCATCTTCAGTGCCAGCGGATGATGAATGCCAACACAGAAGAAGTCCGGGCCGTCGTTGATCATGTTGTGGAACGCGGCAATGATATCGCCAGGCCGTACGTCCCGGCTGCCCAGCCCAGCCGCGGCACTGTAGATGTGCGGGATCCCGTTGATCCGGTCCTGTCCGTTCTGCCCGGTCATGGCATCGCAAAAGGCGGCCTTGAGCTCGCGGGTCAAGTGGTTGCCCGTGGTGGACAGCGGATCGTCCATCCGCTCGAACACGGTAAATGCCTTGCAATTCTTCAGTGCCTGAACGACCTGGCGGGCTGGGAAAGGACGGAACACGAACTGCGTCACGCAACCCGCCTTGATACCCTTCTCACGGAGGTAATCGACGGTGGCCTTGGCCGTCTCCATGTAACAGCCCATGCCAATCAGAATGTACTCCGCGTCTTTACACCGATAGGGCTCCAGGAAATCGTAGCGACGGCCAGTCTTGCGGTAAAACTCGGCAAAGCAATCCTCCAGGATCGGCTCAATGCGGTCATAGAACCACCGCTGCGCGATCTTGCCTTTCATGTACGAGTCTTGGTTTTGCACCACGCCCGACATCATCGGATTGGCCGGGTCCATCAGGTTGATGAGCTTCTCGGCCGGGCTGCCGATGTACTCCTTCATGAACGCCGATTCCGGCAGCCTTACCGTTTCCACCGTGTGCGTGGTGAGGAAGCCGTCTTGCACGTTGAAAAATGGCGTCTGCGATGCCTCGGCGGCTCGGCGCGAGATCAGGCAAAAGTCGCCGGCTTCTTGCGCATTGCGGCCAAAGATCATGCCCCAGCCGCAGTCGGCAACCGCCATCAGGTCATCGTGTCCGGCATGGACGTTGAGCCCCTGGCTGGTCAATGCCCGGGCCCCGATATTCATGACGACCGGGAGTCGCTTGCCGGAAATGGTGAAGAGCACTTCCTTCATCAACACCAATCCCTGGCCCGACGTGAAATTGGTCACCCGGCCACCGGCCACGGCAAAGCCTTCGCAGACAGTCGCGGCGGAATGCTCGCTTTCCGGCTCGAAGAACATGAGCGGGTCGCCCCACAAGTTCTTTTGGCCGTTCATGACGGCAGCGTTGTAGCCCCCGCCCATCGTCGTGGAGCTTGTGATCGGATAGGCGCCGGCTGCCTGGCTGACCTGAGTCTCGACATGGACGACGGCTTCGGCACCGTCGCAGGTGGTTGGAATCCCCGGATACTCGAACTTGGCATCGATGCCCTTGTCCAGTGCCTGCGGAAGACCAGGAGACTTTCTAGCGGTAAGCGTGCTCATTCCAGTTCTCGTGAGTCCATCGTTTCAACTTCCTCCCGGCTGCGGAACCGGGAGTAAATGCCGAGCGTCGGTACCCGTTGGGTGGCTCCATCGCCGCGTCCAGGGACTCGGACACGAGTCCCGACCCATTGACGACGCTGATTCCAGGGTTCTCTTGCGGGCTGCCACTCCCACGTGTTGCAAGCCGCAACGACGCCCCCACTGTTCCTTGGGCGCCTCCGCTTGGAGAGTTCACGTAGAAGGAGCGCCGCCCAATCGGAGTGCAAGCTTATCAGATGCTGATTATACGACAAAGCCCACTTAAAGCAAATAAGTTTGCCAGCTTCTCCGCGGTTCTGGCGAGCCGCTGCGCAGGGCCGCGCCTCGGCTAACTCTGTCTATTCACGGCGCAGGTTTTTCAGCAGCGCGGTGAATGCCTGAAGTGCCTGTTCGAGGACCTCCGGCTTGGGAATTGGCAGCTTCAAATACGTCTCCCCGGTTCGCTCATCGCGGGCCACCAGCGATAACCCCGGCGCGGCCGCAGTGTTGCCGGACGGTGCCGGGGCTCGTGCCGCTGCGCTCAGCTGCTGGAGGAGAGCCATGCCGCTTTGCACCAAGCCGCTCCACGGATCGGCCGGAGCCGTCGTGGCCGCAGCACCAACCGGCTGCGCGGCGGCTTCGGGGGCAGCCGGTTCGCTGTCCACCGGTTCGGCTGCGGGCGATGCTTCGCTGCGCTCTTCGGGCACGGCTGCGGGAATGGCCTTGGTCGCCTTTTCCACGGTTTCCATGAAGCGGCTGAGCCGGCTGCCGCCCAGGAAGACTTCCTTTTCGCCGCCGTCCAGCACGCCGGCGAAGAGCGACTTCTTAAACTTCAGCAGCGACAGCATTCCCTCCTCGATCGTGCCCTGGGCGACGAAGTTGACGACACGGACCGGCAAGCGTTGGCCAAGCCGGTGCACGCGGCCGATCCGCTGTTCCAGCACGGCCGGGTTCCACGGGAGGTCCATATTGACGACCACTGAGGCGTGCTGCAAGTTCAGACCGACGCCACCCGCATCGGTGGCCAGAAATGCACGGCAGCGCGGGTCTTCGCGGAAGCGATCCACCAACCCGCGCCGCTGCGGCCCGGGCACACCGCCGTGAAACAAAACATAATCCCAGCCGCGCTCCTTGAAACGCCGCACCAGCAGCTCGTGCATGCGCAGCCATTGACTGAAGATAACCACCTTCGCATCCGGCTGCTCGAAGACTTCCTCCAACAGCGTCGCCAGCTCATCGGCCTTGACCCCGCTGTCGGTCTGGCGATCGAGCAGATAGGTCGAGTCGCAGGCCATGCGCATATTTTGCAGACCGATCATTAGCCGGCGCTGATCCGCCTCGGAGAGGAAGCGATAGCGGCGCCACTTGGCGACGATGCGGGCCACCATCTCGCGGTTTTCCTCATGGTGTTGGCGTTGCAACGGCGTCATCGACACGAAGAAATTCTTATCCAGGCGCGCGGGGAGCTGGTCCAGCACCTGGTCTTTCTGGCGGCGGAGGAGGACCGGTTCCAGTGATTTGCCGATCCTGTCCAGATTGCGGTACCCGACCACGCGTCCCACCTCATCGCGGATCTGGTGGTCATGCAACAGTCGATAGGTTGGCCCGAGCCGGTGGCGGTCCACGAACTGGACGATCGACACCAGCTCTTCCAGGCGATTCTCCAACGGCGTGCCGGTGAGGACCACGGCATAGGGCGAGAGGATCTTCTTCACGCTTTGGGCCGCCCGCGTCTGCCAGTTCTTGATCCGCTGGGCTTCATCCAGGATCACCAGATCGGGAGACCACGAGGCGATGAGGGCGAGATCACGGTGAATCGTGTCGTAATTGGTGATCTTGTAAAAGCTCTCGGCAGCGAAGAGCTGTTCCCGCCGCGCGCGCATCCCGCCGATAACGCGGACGGTACGCTCTGCAAAGCGGCTGATTTCACGCTCCCACTGGTGCTTGAGCGAGGTCGGACAAACGACCAGGACACGCTCGACGCCGAACCATTTGGCCATGATCTCGGCGGCGGCAATGGCCTGGATGGTCTTGCCCAGGCCCATTTCGTCGCCGATCAGGCAACGGCCGGCGCGGGCGGCAAAGAGCGCTCCCTGGCGCTGGTATTCGTAAAGGGGGATGCGCAGGAGCTTGTTGAAAGCGGCACTATTGCTGCCGCGGGGAAAGGCTTCGTGAAGGCGTTCACGCCGGCGCTCGGCATCGCGGACCTCGGCCACGAAAGCCAGCACATCTTCAAAACAGCGCAGGTCATGCTCGAACCGGGCCGCCTCGGCGAGGAACGTCTCAAATTTGGCAAACGCCTCCGTCTGGAGCCGCCCATCGGAGCCGAAGTAGTCGGTAGCAAGACGCGCCAACCCGACCGGGCACTCACTGCCGGGCCGGAATCGAACCTCTCGGCGCGCGCCATACTGCAAATACACCTCGCTGTAAGCCGGCTGAAAGCCATCGCGCAGAGCCGTCCTGCCGCCGCGTTTGCGTTCGAGATAGCCCAGCGTGAATTCGACGTGTTTGCATGTACCCAGCGCGTTCGTCGCAAAATCGGGGCAGGAGCAAAAGTTGTCGCCCGGTTGCCGGCCACGGATGGCCACACGGTAACTGTTGTTGTTTTGCGGGTTGGTAACTTCGAATTCCGAAAAGTAGGGGTGATCGCCGACGTTGACGATGTCGAAGTGCTGATCGCGGCCGAACTGCCGCCGCAGCTCGATCTGCCAGTCTTCTAGCGACATCCCTTCCGGCTTGTGCAAGCGCGACAGCTTGGCGGCCTTGCGCCGCTCTGGGCGTTCGGTTTTCCTGGTGCGTTCCGCACGTTTGCGCATCCCGAGTCCGGCCGGCAACGTCGCCATGGAACATGATCTCCTTTCGTTCGCTTTGCCTGCATACGGTTGGTTTACTTCGGGCATTCTATGAGCCGCGAACGAAAGTTTCCGCTGCGGTTGCCAAGAGGGCTGTTTCAAAAATGGTGGTGACGCCGGCGTTTCGCGCTCACAAGGGACTCCCGAACGCGAAACGCCAGCCGGCGAACGAGTTCTTGAAAGAGCTTTTAAGGCCTGAACTTGGACAGCGAACCGCAAGGGGGCGGGTTTTTGTGTGCGGCCCGCACGCCCATCTGGCGGAGGTGCCTGCTGATGGCTACGAGCGAACCGGCCCACAGAGCGCCGAACGCTAACGGTCCCACGGCGAGCCTCCAGGACATCAGCACGGCCACGGCGAAGAACGCAACGCCGAAGGCATAGCAGCGCCCCCAGTAATTGCTGCCCATGATAAAAAAGATGAGCCCGGTCACCGCGGCCAACGATGGATAAAGACTTAATTCCCACTCGATCGCCAGGCCGTTGATGATCCGGCCCGTCAAGCCGAGGAGCGTGCACGTGGCCACGTAGCCAATCCAGATCGACCACATCTGCTGCTCGCTGGCGCTAGTCGGTGTGGCGCGGGCAGAACGATGCCGCCAGAACACCAAGCCCATCAGGCTGAGCTGGCAGACCCGGGTCAAGGGAAGCAGGAACACCCATTGCTTGGTGTACACGAGCAGATGAACGACCATCTCGACCAGAAGCACGATGGCCGCGAAAAAGTGCAGCAGGTTGGCATAGTTGTAAAACTCGACGGCGTGCCGGCTACGCTCCAGCGTTCGGCCGAGCCGATCGAAGACGTTGAAGCTGCGTGCCGTGATGGGCTCGCCGTGGAGGTAACAGCGTAGGTCCTCTGCCAGCGCCAGGCCAGTCGGATAGCGGGAGTCAGGATCTTTTTCCAAACACTTCAAACAGATCGTCTCGACATCGCGGTCGACCTTGGTGTTGAGCAAGCGCGGCGGAGCTGGTTCCTGGTCCATGACTTCCATGAGCGTATCCAGCGGGGTCTCGGCCAAGAAGGGCGGCCGGCCCGTCAACAGCTCATAGAGGATTGCACCCAGGGCATAAATATCGGTGGCGGGTCCGATTCGGCTTTTCTTGCTGGCGGCCTGCTCAGGGGACATGTATTCGGGTGTGCCGATGATGGCGCCGCTTTGCGTTTGCCCGCGAACCTCGTCCAGCTTTTTGGCAAGGCCGAAATCGCTGATCTTGGGCTCGAAGTATCCGTTCTCCTCGGGGCCGTACTCCAACTTCACCCCGTGTAGAGGATCGCTCGGAGCCAACAGCACATTGGACGGTTTCAAGTCGCGGTGCACAATTCCTTGCTGGTGAGCGGTGTGCATGGCGCGGGCCAACATCTCCACGAGCTGAGCGGCACGCCGGGAGGGTAAGGGGGTACCATTGAGCTTGTGGTCGAGGCTGCCCCCCGCGACGAATTCGAGACAAAAGTAAGGCAAGCCTTCGTGTTCGCCGACATCGTAGATCTGGACGATGTGGGGATGCTGCAAACGTGCGACGGCCTCGGCTTCGTTGCGAAAGCGGGCCAGGTGTTCGGGGTCCGCATGTTTGCCGGCCAGGACCATCTTTAAGGCAACGAGGCGACGGAGCTTGGTTTGGCGGGCACGGTAGACCACGCCCATGCCGCCGCGGCCAAGGACGCCCAGAATCTCGTATCCGCCAATCGCCGGTATGGGTTGGGTCCCGCGTTGCGTCGGCCGAGCGGAGCCTGGCGTACGGGTGGGCGCATTCCCATCGAAGCTTTCCGCCATCTGGTCAGGCGGGAGAGTTTCGGTGTCCGCTTCTCCGTTCCGGTCCATCACCGGCTCGTCGGCAAAGGCGAGTCCCCGGCGTAGCTTGATCGTATCCGGCGTGAGTCTCCTCACGTCATGTTTCCTTTCACGCCATAATGTCTGTCTGATAGAATGGGCTGTCTTTCGAGAGTCTACTTCGTGATCCTGGTGCTGGCAAAAGCGGAGGCACAGATGGAGGACGGCGAGCGCATTTATCTGACGGGCCAAATCTGGAAGCTGGAACAGAGCAATCGACGCTGGAAACGTGCCACGTTCGTCCTGGCCGTGCCGCTGGCACTCCTGCTGATTGTGGCCCCGGCTACGTCCTTCTTGTTGGGGATGCTGCACATCCGGCAAACGAGCAAGGCCGCGCAAATGGAGATGGAAGCTCGGGCCGCGGCCGAAGCGGCTCGGCAGCGGGCCAATGGGCAGCAAGCCAAGCAAGCGGCCGAAATGCCGCATGGCGCCGCAGACAAGAACAGGGAGGCAGATCCACAAAATTGAGATGGCCCCTGAATGGGGAGCGGCGGAGCAGGGGCTGGGCCGATTTCAGGGCGGGGCGGATTCCGACTTGATATCCCACAACATTACTCCGCCGGCCGATGTCACCACCAGCAGCGTGTCCCCCGCTGGCCCAAACCGCACACTCCGCGGCTTATCCCTTGAATAGCCGTAGAGGGTCCCTTGCCGGCTGGCGGTGAACAACTCCCAGAGCTGCACGGTTGCTTGCCAGTGGCCAACGGCCAGCGTGCGGCCGTCCGGAGCGATGGCGAGACAGGCTTGCCATTCGCTCGCTGCCAGGCGGCGTCGCTCTTCCCAGGTAATTGTGTCCCAAAGGACAACATCCGAAGTACCGGCGCTACAAAGCGTACGGCTGTCAGGCGTGAATTCCAAACCCACCAGGCTGGTCCAATGCTTCGCGGCGAGCGGAAAATCCCGGCCGGAGACCCTGTCCCAAACATGTAACTTCCCGGTGATTGTGCCGGCAGCCAGTAATCTACCGTCCGGCGAGATCGCGCCTATCTGAAAACGTTCCTGATCCGCGCCGTTCTCCTGGGTGCGGCGCAGCTGGGCGCGCACCGCGCCGCTCCGCTCGTCCCAAATGATGAAGCCTTGGGCGTCGACGGCAGCGAGGCCCTGTCCGTCCGGCAAAAACGCGATCACTGAGCCGCCCGGCGCATCGATGCTCATGCGCACACGCTCCTGGCCCGCGGCCACGTCCCAGAGCTTCACTTCGCTCGCTTGATTCGCCTCTCCGGCCGCCGCTGCTAGCATTCGGCCGTCCGAAGAAATGACCACGCTTTGGATAGGGTTGTTTTGTCCCGGCAACAAGCGCTTCTCCAGGCCGGCATGGGGGTCCCAAAGCTGAATGCGTCCATCCTTCCGCCCCAGAGCGAGCGTTTGCCCATCCGCCGAGAATGCAGCGCTGGTGACCTCGGAGGTCCCTGAATCGAGCAACCAAGGATCGGATGGGAATGCCCGCAGCGGCGTCGCGTCCCAAAGGCGGATGGTTTTGTCCTCGCCACAGGTGGCCAGCTGCGTCCCATCGGAGCGAAAGGTCACACCGTAAACCCATTCGTGATGTCCTGCGAGAGTAAGCGTCTCCTGGCCGGAGGCCAGGTCCCAGAGTTTGGTAGTATGATCGTTACTGGACGTGGCCAGGCGACTACCATCCGGGCTGAAGGCAACATCGGAGACCCAATCGGCATGCCCCGTCAAAGTCAGCAGTGCTCGACCGGTCGCAACATCCCAGACCCGCGCGGTCTTATCGTACGAGGCGGAAGCGAGCAGCCGGCCGTCCGGACTGAATGCAACACGCCGCACTCGGGTAATGTGGCCGCTGAGCGTGCGCAGCTCTTTGCCCGTGTCCGCATCCAGAATGAGGATCTCTCCGGGTTGCCCCTCCCCACCACCGCCGAGAGCAAGTTGGCGGCCGTCCGGGCTGTACGCCACCGCATCTAAACCGTGAGGATGACGGTGGACAAAACGAACAGCATTGTCGGTTGCCCGCCAAACCTGCACGCCGTGCTGGTCCGAGGAGGCCACGTCATCACTATGAGGGCGGAAAGCTACTCCAACTACGCTGCTCTCATGCCCCGTGAACCGGCAGAGTTTGTGGCCGGTGGCCACGTCCCAGATGTTCACAATCCGATCACTACCTGCCGAGGCCAGCCGCAGGCCGTCTATGCTGGTTGCCAGGCCCCAAACCGGGTCGCTATGCCCCTGCAACGTCATCCGGCAGGTTCCGGTAGCGATGTCCCAAAGGCGCACCGTCCCATCTTCACTTGCACTCGCAAGGTGCTGACCGTCAGGGCTGTAACGAACGACAGTTACGCCACTGGTATGTCCATGAAGGGACTGGCACTCTTGGCTTTGTCCGAGAGACCAGATTTTCACGGTCTTATCTTGACTCCCCGATACCAGGCTGTGCCCGTCCGGTCGAAAGGCTACGCCGTACACGGCATCCGTGTGGCCGCGGAACGTCTGCAGCAAGCCCTCGGCGGCAGTCGGATCCCAGACGTTTACCGTGTGGTCCCAACTAGCCGTGGCGAGGAGCCGGCCATCCTTGCTATAGGCGATGCTGTAAATCCCATTCCGGTGGCCCGTGTAGCGGTGCGTTTGCTTGCCGCTGGCCACGTCCCACAAACAGACAAATCCATCGTAGCTGGCCGTGGCCAGTTGCTTGCCTTGCGGATGAAAGGCGACGCTCGTCACGGACCCATCAGCTCCTGGCAGCGTGAACCGCTTGGTGCGCATGGCGAGGTCCCAGAGAATTGCTACGCGGTCATCGTGTCCGGAGGCGAGTTGCCGCCCATCGGGGCTGAAAGCCACGCTCAATACTTTACCTGCTTGTCCATCGAGGACATACTGAAGGCTGCCGTTGTCAGCGTCCCAGAGGCGAACGATTCCATCGTCGCCTGCGGACGCCAGAGACCGTCCATCGGGACTGTAGGCCACGCTGTGAAGCTCGCCGGTGTGGCTTTTCCACGTGCGGCAGGAGCGGCCCGATTCAGGCTCCCAGACAATGACGACCCCATCGGCTCCCACAGATGCCAGGCGCTGGCCGTCGGGTCGATAGACCAAGCCCTGCACTTCCCGGGTATGGCCGACTAGCGTCCACAGCTCACGCCCGCTGTTCGCGTCCCAGATCTTGACCATATTCATCCAGCCGGCCGCCGCGATGCACTGGCCGTTGGGGGAACAGGCCACGCACAGTAGCCCGGAGGGATCACGGAGGGTGCGTTGGCCGGCGTGACAAAGGCGCTTGAGATAAAACCATTCCCAACCGCGCAGGGTCGGCCGGCAGCGATCCAGAAGTTGCTCGGCCATGCCGACGTTGTTCGCCGCCCACATTTGCGCGGCCAGGGCCGTGCGATTGAAATACAGCGTCGTTTCCGCCCGCGCCAGCGCCGCGCGGGCCTGGCCGCGCTGCTCGTCGGCGATCTGACGCATCTGCTTTTCTGCGGCGGCATTGTTGATGGCGTCCCTTCGGGCCGCTTCGGTTTGCCGCCATTGCGAAAGCACGCCGCTGAAACCTGCCACGGCGACAACCAACACCAAGAGCAGCAAGCCGGCGACCGCAGGCCGCCGCCGCGCCCACTTGAGGACCCGTTCCCCGGCGCCGCTGGGTCGGGCGTGAATGGGTCGGCCGGCCAACCAGCGGTGCAGATCTTCGGCCAGCGCCGCCGCGGAAACATAGCGCCGGCGCGGCAGCTTGTTCAAGCACTTGAGACAAATCGTCTCCAGATCGCGGGGCAAGCGGGGCTGTAATCGACCGGGGGGCACGGGCTCTTCGTCGATGACCTGCCGCACCGTGTCCGAGGGGGTCGCTGCCCGGAACGGAGGGCGTCCGGTGAGCAGTTCGTAGAACACCGCTCCCAGCGAATAGATGTCGCTGGCCGGCCCAACTTCCTCATGTTTTCCCTCGGCTTGCTCGGGAGGCATGTAACTGGGCGTTCCCAAGAAGAACCCGCTGGCTGTCAGCGCAGGACCACCGCCGACCATGATTTTGGCCAGGCCGAAATCGGTGATTTTGGGGGTCATCGAATCGAACGTGGGAGAACGCGGATCCGGAGGATGTTCACGGATTAGATCTGCGCCGCTCCGCTCGATCCGCGTTCCTCCGCGCTCTATGGGGGCGGTGGCCAGCAGAATATTCGCCGGCTTGAGATCCCGGTGGACGATGCCGCACTGGTGGGCGTAATGCACGGCTTGAGCCAAGGTTGCGACCCATTGTGCCGTCTGGCGGACCGGCAACGGCGTGCCGTCGAGCCGCTGCGCCAGGCTGCCGCTATCGACATACTCCAAGACCATGTAGGGATGAAGCCCATGCTGGCCGACCTCATAGATCTGCACGATGTTGGGATGTCGCAAGCGGGCCACGGCCTCCGCCTCGGTACGGAAGCGGGCCAATTCCTGAGGACTGGCGTGTGCCCCGGCCAACACCATCTTGAGGGCTACCAAGCGGTGCAGGCTGGACTGCCAGGCCTGATAGACCACTCCCATGCCGCCGCGGCCCAACTCGCTCACGATCTCGAAACCGAAGATCGTGGGCGGTTGTGCACGAGGCAGCGACCTCTCGTGAGCAAGCTGTTGCGGCTGGGTCTCGGGTAGCCCGTCGCCTTGAGCCATGTCCCCAGACATGAGCCCCGTGCGGTCACCCTTTGGCGGTTGCATGGTGCGCAGGCTCGCCAATAGAGATGCGTCCAAGAATGGGAAACGGGCGCAATACTCCGCTACCTGAGGCGTTTCGCCTGTCTGCCGGCGATAGTCGATGTCCAGGCCAATCAGCTCCTGCAACGCGAAGATGCGCTCCGGCTCGGGCATATCGCCCAGAAAATCCTCGATGTGGGGCCGTTGTCCCGTAGACCCTGCGCTCTTCCAGGCCGCCTCGAACTCGTCACAGACCCTTTCCAGACGATGCACCCGGGACGGTGTCAAGGCGTCCGTGCGGGCACATGGTCTGTCGGTCATGGAATGCTCTCCTGCTCCCAAAGAGAGCGAATGGACCTCAGTTTCCGATCCACGGTGCGCGGGACACAACCGAGCTTGGCGGCGATCTCCTCGTTGGTGTAGCCTTCCATTTTCCAGACGGCTACCGCACGCAGTTCCGCATCATTCAAGCGATCCAGCAACCGCTGACATTCCTCGGCCACCTGTACGGAGAACTCAGGGGTCGGTTCGCGACTGAGGATTTGTTCGAGCTCGGTCTCCGTTTCGAGTACCTCCCCGCCACCCCGTTTCTGGCGGCATTGATCCCGGAGCAGATGGGCTGCCTTTCGCGCAGTAAGGACGACCAAGAGCCGCCATAGATTCTCACGGTCGCTCAAGAGTGGAAAACGGCCGGCTTCGAGCCCGCGGCAAAAGCTGTCAAAGGCACTCAGTGCGACATCCTCTTCGTCCGCGGTGGCTAGCCGGGTGCCTTGCAATTTCTTGTGCGCCAGGCCAACAAGACGAGGAAAGTAGCGTTTCCACAGTCGCTCGGCCGCAACTTCCTCGCCAGCCTGGAGCGGACCGATCCAGCGCGAAACAGAGCCTTGGGGCGCCATGGGCACCACCCTTCCGGAGTAACCGCTTGGGATTTCGCAGGGCGTCTGATTATAGAGGAGCCAGCTACGGCGTGTAAAGTGCTTCCCCGCACCGATGCCAAGGCCAGCGCGCCCGATCGACACGAGCTGCGTGGGTGAACGCATTGGCAAATAATCGTTCACTTTTTCGCAAGCGGCGTGTCGTGGTCGGCGACGAAATGGGCATTTCCTTCTCGGAGACGATGAACCATCGCACTCCCAACGTTTTGTCCTGGCAAGTTTCCACAACTGCTAACCAAGGAGAATCCCATGTCTACGATCACCAAAATGGTGCGTGCGTGCTTTACCCGTACCGAGCGCAATCGCCAACCGGCGCGCCAATCGTTCCGCAGCCAGTTGCTTCTGGAGGAACTCGAAGTTCGAGCCGTCCCAACGGTCCTGTTCCAGCCCGTTCTTCGTGGCGCGGAAGCGTTTGACTTCAACGGCACCACCATGGCCCGGAGTGTGAACAACCCCTACGCCCTGAATAGCCCCAAGGTGTACTTCATCTTCGTGGGAGCCAACTGGCAGCAGAAGAATGGCCAGCCCACGGCCGCCGTCAACAGCATGGTCGCCGATGTCAAGGCAATCTTCAGTTCCCCGTATTTGGGCGGGTTGAAACAATACGGCAGCAACGGCCAAGCTACTTACGGCGGCATGACCATCGATACCAGTTTGAATCCCTTGACCTGGTCGAAGGTCTATACCCTTTCCGACGGCACGACAACCACGACCAATAATCCGATGTGGTACGAAACCGGCCAGATCCTTTCCAATCCCAAGTTTGCCTCGTGGAATCCGCCGGGCAAAGACGCGCGTCAATCGCCGATCTACGTTGTCGCCAGATACTCCCATGACGGCACCGGTGTCGGGGGTGGCTACGGCGGTAGTAACAACTTCGGACCCAATGATTACACCTCCAGTGCAAATGGCTATACCGCCAATCCCAATGTCAATGTCATCGATATTGCGATCACCTCAGCTGATCAAGTTGACGAGTTTTCCTGGACATTTAGCCATGAGATCGCGGAGCGGATGTCCAATGGGACGGGGAATCAATCGTCCACGGGAGTCTATGAAGTGTCTCCCGATCAGGGGGCGCAAATCTGCGACGGTGAGCCGGAAGGCAACGACTTCTATGCCGTCCGGCTGAACGGTCCCAGTGGTCCTGTGGTGACGTCCTATTGGTCGGTTGTGGATCAGGCTTTCATTGTGCCCGACGGCCACCAACAGAATATCCTTCTTTACCCGGCCTTCGATAACTCCAACTTCACCGGGCAGTTCGTCTCCTTACAGGGGGGCAACCTGTATGGATTCACCGGTTCTTTGCTTGACAGCAGCTTGTATCAAATCACCAATCCCGGCAAAAACTCGTTGATCGATACCAACGTACAGTCCTTTACAACCGATATTTTCGGCAACGTCTATTACCTGAACAACAATGGGCAGGTCCGGCTTTTCGACTGGGTAAGCAGCGGCACCCAAGCGTTTACGGACTCCCACACCTACGCAACCGCCCTGGTGGAGGCTCACGGCGGTATCGGCATTCTGGCCAGCAAGAATGGCGGGCCCAGCCAGGTGTGGTTCTACCAGCCGTATAGCCTCACGACCCCGTCGTTGGTAGCCGTGACGGGCACGAACACGAACATTACTCAGATCGCCGCAGCCGGCGATGGGCCGTCCCTGGATAACTCGATGTTCATTTTGGCCAATAACGGCGGGCCCAACCAGGTTTGGGAATACAGTGGCTTCGGCACGGACTGGACCCCCGTGACGACCACCAACATGGACGTTCAAGAAATGTATACGCCCGGCAACCTGCTTTATCTGTTTGCCAGCAATAACGGCCTGCCCAGTCAGGTTTGGGAATACAGCGGCACCGGCACCAGTTGGACGGCCGTGACCAGCACGAATATGTCCGTGGATCAGGTGGCCGCGTCCCCCACGATCTTGTACCTCCTGGCCGCCAACAACGGCGGACCCGAGCAAGTCTGGCAGTATGCTCTTGCACCCAAGGAATGGAACACGTTGACCACCCCGAACACGAAGGTGGATGAGATCGTAACGGCTGGCATCGATCTGTATATGCTGGCTTCCAACTCCGGCGGACCCAACCAGGTCTGGCAGTATAGCGGTACCCCTCATTCCTGGACCGCGTTGACCAGTACAAACTCGAACGCGGCATGGATCGGCACGGTTGGCGACGTGCTGTACATGATGGGCACCGACAATCAAGGGTCCTTCCATGAATGGATGTACGACGGCGCGCCGGCGCAGTGGACCCAGGTTTGGTAACGGCCGCGACCACAAAAGAAACAACAAACTGTTGCAGGGCATCCAGCTCGATCCGGCTTTGCCGAATCGAGCTGCGCCCATTGTAGAACGCTAACGGACCGCTTTCGCGGTCACGCAGATTCGCTCTTGGGTCCGGCGTCGGCAAACGGAGCAACCAAATTCAGGATGGTGGCCAGCTGCGTCAAGCGCATGCCGTAGCGGTCGAGGAATTCCTGAAGCGCGAAGTCGTTATCCAGGGCGTCCGAACCGTTCTGGCAAAGCTGATCGGTCAGTTCGGCGATCATTTTCCCGTACGACTGCTCCAGGATCGGCAACGCTTGCCGGCAAGCTTCAGGTAGGTCGGCAAACTGTTGCCGCCAGCGTTCCATGAAGGCCCGCCAACGCATTCCGCCATCCTGGGCGCCCAGAAATGCCCGTAGCTGGGCGAGCTGTTCGCGCTCGACTTCCAGAATCTGACGAAGCAGATCATGGACATCGGGAGCAGGGGACGGCTCCAAAGTCGGGAATCGGTTGGCGGAAACATCGAACTGAAATTGCATGGAGGCCTCATCTCAGCGTGGGCGGCAACCGCGGCAAGGCGATGGCAATCACTCCTGTTTTATACCAGGCTCGGCAGGAGGGCGAAAGTACCCCGCGCCAATAATTTCCTGTTGCCAACTCAACCGGGAACACGCCGTACCACCGATGCCCTGTCGGGGCTGATGGTCCAACAGACGAGATTAAGATGGAGATCAGGAAGATGGCGAGGCGCTCGGCGGCATAGCGCAGAGGATCCCGCTTTTCCTCCTATCTTAATCTTTTCATTCCAAGCTCACCTGGCCATTCCGGTGACCGAAGGCATTTCTAACTGGTTCCGAATTGACGATCCCCCGCATCCCCCAACCCCGGCACGATGTAGCTCTGCTCATTCAGGTGGCTATCCAGCGCGGCCAAGTAGATCGGTACATCGGGATGTGCCCCCTGAAGCTGGCGGACCCCTTCCGGTGCGGCGATGAGCCCGAGGAATTTGATCCGCCGGACGCCCCATTCTTTCAGCATGTCCACCGTCGCGATCGCCGACCCGCCGGTGGCTAACATCGGGTCCAGAATGAACGAGACCGCGATGGTTGGTTGCGAGGGAAGGCGGTTGTAGTAGGTCACCGGCTTGAGCGTTTGATGGTCGCGATAAAGGCCCAGATGCCAGACCTGGGCATCGGGAACCATGTCATGAATGGCCTCCGCCATGCCAAGCCCGGCCCGCAAGATTGGCATCAATCCAATCGGTTCGGCAATGAGGGTGCCGGCGCACTCGGCCAACGGCGTCTGTACCGTGCAGGGCTCGACCTTCAGATCCTGCGTGGCCTCATAGAACAGAAACTGCGACAACTCCCGGACCAGATGGCGAAACGTGATCGGTTCGGTGGTTCGACTGCGCAGCCGGGTCAGCTTGTGCAGCACCAAGGGATGCTGCGAGACGTGCACGGCGGACATCGATCCTGGGATCATGGGTGCGTTGTCCTTTATCACGGAGAGTCGCTCAGGATAACAAGCGTGCATCGAAGGGGAGCGGCAACAAATCCTTCAGTTGGTAACGAGCCGTTTCTCCGCTCAGGTTGCCGAGGATGACCTCCAAATCGCCGCCGAACTCCCAGAGGATTTGCCGGCACGCACCGCACGGGGGAGTCGGCTCTGCTGTGTCGGCGACGACGGCAACCCGGGTGAAGGAGCGATGCCCCTCGGAGATCGCTTTGAAGACCGCCACGCGCTCAGCACAGATCGTCAGGCCGTAGGTGGCGTTCTCGACGTTGCATCCTGAGATCAGCTGTCCGTCGGCGGTTTCGAGGGCAGCCCCGACACGGAAGTTCGAGAAGGCCGCGCGGGCATGTTCCCGAGCGGCACGGGCTGCTTCCAGCAAGCGCTGGCGAAGGCCGGCATCGCTCGGTTCCGATCGTGAGGCCATCGTCGGTCTCCTTTGTGCTCAGGGAAGCGGGGTGTCGGGGAGCTGAAGCAGCATGCCCGCCAGCGCCGCGTTGATTAGCGTGACGAGGAAGCCGACGAACAGCGCCTTGAGGCCAAAGCGTGCCAAATCGTGCCGCCGGGTGGGCGCCAGCGCACCAATGCCGCCGATCTGGATGCCGATCGAAGCGAAGTTGGCGAACCCCGTGAGGGCGTAGCTGGCCAGTACCTGGGCACGCGGGCTGAGCGGCTGAGCGGCCAAGCCTACGTATTCGTGGAACTTGACATAGGCCAGCAATTCATTGCCCACCAGCTTCGTGCCGAGCAAGTCGGCAACCTTGGGGATGTCCGCTCCTTCGACGCCGATCAGAAACGCGACCGGTGCAAACATCCAGGAAAATAACCGTTGCAAAGAAAGCTGCGGTTCGACGGGGATCGCCTTCAGGAGCGCGTTGAACAGCTCGATGAATGCTAAGAAGGCGATCAACATGGCGGCGATATTGATTGCCAAGCGCATGCCTTCCGATGCTCCAGAGGCGGCGGCGTCGATCACATTGACGTGCTGGCGTTCGACCACCGCTTGCGCCTCGCCGCGGGTTTCCGGTACTTCCAATTCGGGGAGGAAGAGCTTGGTCAGGTACAAGGTGCAGGGCGACGCCATGACGCTGGTTGCAAGGATCGCCACCGGGTCCGCGCCCAGGCCGATGTAGACGGCCATGATGCCGCCGGAAACGTGTGCCATGCCGCCCACCATCAAGGTCAACAGCTCGGACTGGGTCATCCGCGGAATATACGGCTTGATGATCAAGGGCGCTTCCGTCTGCCCCATGAAGATGTTGGCCGTCACGGACAGGGTCTCGGCACCGCTGGTTTGCAGCAAAAACATCATGGCCTTCGCCATCAAGCGGACCAGGAATTGCAGCACGCCGAAATAATACAGGACGGTAAAGAAGGAAGCGACGAAGATGACCGTCGGCAATCCGGAGAAGGCAAAGATGAAGCCGTGGTTGGGAGGGAACACCTTGTTCATCTCTGTGGGATTGGCCAGGTTCCCGAAGACGAACTGCGACCCGGCGCTGGTGAACTCCAGGAATTTCTTGACGACGAAGCCAATCGCATCGAAAAAGGCGTAGACCGGCGGCACCTTGATCACGCACACCGCCAGGAGGATCTGCAGCGCGAAACCCAGGCCGATGGTTCGCCAGTTGACGGCCCGCAGATTGGCCGACAGGGTCGCCACGATGCCCAGGAAGCAGAACACGCCTACCGCCGCCTGTTCGCGCGGCCCCAGGAAGTTCTGCGTATGCAGGATGTAAGCGGCGGAGCCGGCAATCAGCACGGCCGCCGCAATGGCCAGCCGCCAGGACAGCGGCGTGGGAGCCGGTCCCGCAACGGGCGGTTGGACCACATAGACCGTCTTCTTGTCCTCATGCATCGGGGGCAATGTCCTCTCCTCAGCGGATCGTTTCCAGAATCAGCTCCGCGGCAGCCGGCGGCTCATCCGCGATGGTGCAGGCCTGAGAAAGCAACTCCAGCGCGGTGGCCAGCCGCGACGGATCTCGGTAATGCAATTCGACGATTCCATCCCCGGCCCGCACCGCATCGCCCGGTTTGGCCAAGAGCATGGCTCCAACCGCTGGATCGATGACATCCTCCACGCGGTCCCTGCCAGCGCCCAGGACCATCGTGGCCCGGCCGACGAGCTCAGCGTCGAGCCGGCTCACGTACCCGGAGCGGGACGCGGTAAAGACGGTACGTTCCGGCGCGGACGGCAGTCGGCGAGGGTCGTCCACAACACGGGCATCCCCGCCTTGCTGGGAGATGATCTCGCGAAACTTTTCCAGGCCGCGGCCCGACGTGAGGGCAGCACGGACTTTACCCTCGGCTTCCGCATCGGTCTGGGCGGCACCGCCTAACCGCAACATCCGGGCCGCCAGCGCCACGGACAGCGTTTCCAAATCGCTGGGACCGTGTCCCCGGAGTGTCTCCAGACACTCGGTGACTTCGAGCGCATTTCCCACGGCCCGGCCCAGGGGAGCGTCCATCGCGGACAGCAGGGCTTCCGTGCGCACGCCGTTGGCCCGGCCGATGGCCACCAGCGACTCGGCCAGCCGGCGCGCGTCCGTCCGGTTCTTCATGAACGCGCCGCGGCCACATTTCACATCCATTACCAGGGCGTCGATGCCCTCGGCCAGCTTCTTGCTCATGATGGAAGCCGAGATGAGAGCGATGCTTTCTACGGTGGCGGTGACGTCCCGCAAGGCATAGAGGACCTTGTCGGCGGGAGCGATTTCTGCGGTCTGTCCGATGAGGGCGCAGCCGACCCGGCGGAGGGCCACGCGGAATTCTTCCAACGTCAAGCCCACACGGAAGCCGGGGATCGATTCGAGTTTATCGAGTGTGCCGCCGGTGTGACCAAGGCCCCGCCCGGACATCATCGGCACAATCAATCCGCACGCGGCGGCCAATGGCGCCAGGATAAGCGAGGTCTTGTCGCCCACGCCGCCGGTACTGTGTTTATCGACTTTGGCTCCTGGGAGATCGGCCAGGTCGAGCCGGACGCCCGAGCGCACCATCGCGCCGGTTAGCCAGGCAGTTTCCTCCGGGGTCATGCCCCGCAGGACAATCGCCATGAGCAGGGCGGAAACTTGATAATCTGGCCAGGAGCGCAAGGTGGCGCCGGTGACGAAGGCCTCGATTTCGGTCTGGTCGAGCGTGTGCCCATCACGCTTTTTTCGGATGATGTCGACAGCACGCATGGCCGGCCCTTTCCAAAACCTTGTGGCCACTTGCCGCGTGCGTTTCGCGATCGGAGCGGACGACCGAACGCGAAACGCATGCGGAGAAACCCTTGTTGAGCTGGTTCCTCACCGCTACACGCCGATATCTTCGTTCCAGAGGTCGGGTCTCGCCTGAATGAACGCGCGCATCAACCGCAAACACTCCGGATCATTCCTTATCTCCAGCTCGACACCCCGAGAGCGCACGTACGCTTCCGGCCCCTGAAACGTCTGGTTTTCGCCGATGACAATCTTGGGAATCTTGTAAAGCAGAGCGGTGCCGCTGCACATATCGCACGGCGACAACGTGGAGTACAGGATTGCCCGCCGATAGTCGGCCGCGCGCAGCCGCCCGGCATTTTCCAGGCAATCCATTTCGGCGTGCAGGATGGCACTCCCCTTCTGCACGCGGCGATTATGGCCCCGGCCGACGATCCGGCCATCGATCACCAGGACCGAGCCGATGGGGATGCCCCCTTCCGCCAGTCCCTGCTTCGCTTCGTCAATGGCCGCTTGTAAGAATGGATCCATGGTGGTTGCTCACTGGGTGCCGCCACTATAGCCGGCCCCCTGCTGCTGGTCAACGGCCTCGCCTGTTAGATTGAGAAAACGCCGCCGCTTCCGACCTATCTGTCTAGCTCCTACCGACCGTACGTCCGGCTTGATCTATCCCTCCGATCGGCAAAGTTTCTTTTGTTTGTCCAGTTTCCACGAATGACTTGCAGATGACCAGACCGGGGATTAGCTTAAAACTAAACAGGCTTTTGATTCGTTCTTGCTTAGAGCAGCAATCACCAAAGGGCAGCATTGCTGTTCATCCCGATATCTGGAGATTCCACGATGGCCCGCAATACACGGAACTATTGGTGGCAGCGACCCCTGGCGCCGAGCGCCCGCCGATCGCTTGGTTTACGAGTGGAGTGCTTGGAGCAGCGCGAGCTGCTCGATGCCGGTGGGGCGGCCGTCATCAACTCTTCGGACCTGGGGCCGGCGGGACGGTTGGTCACGGGGTATTACTATGACCTGCTTGGCCGCGAACCTCAGGTCGCGGAAGTTGCCAGCTGGACGAACAGTGCCGGAGCCAATCTCAACAATGCCGGCGTTGCCCAGGCTTTCATCGGCAGCGCGGAATACAAAACGAAACTCCTTCGCAGCGATTATCAGACGTTCCTGGGCCGCGACGCGGATCCGGCGGGCCTGGCTTCCTGGCTCCAGAAAATGCAGGCCGGCATGACCGAACAGCAAATCCTGGCCGCCTTTGTCTCTTCGGCCGAGTATTTTGCGGATCATGGGGGGAACGGTTCCGCGTATATTGCCGGTCTTTACGAGGACGTGCTCGGCCGGGCCGCCGACCAACCGGGCCTGGCGTACTGGACTAAACAGCTCGAGACCGGTCTTTCCCGAAGCGTGATCGCAAACGCCTTCGTCCACTCCGGCGAGGGCCTGACCCGCCAAGTAGTGGATGCCTATCAGACGATTCTCGGCCGTCCAGCGGATGGGGCCGGCCTCAATTACTGGGTTTCCGCGTTGAAGGCCGGGCGTTCGCTGGAACAGGTACAAGTCGGCCTGGCGTCTTCGGTCGAATACTTCACGCAGCAGCTCAGCATCGATTTGCCGGCCGCAGGCGTACCGGAGCGGCATGCCCAAGCTTCCACTTCATCCGGCCCCTGGGATACACACTTCACCATCCCGCCGGGGTCTGGTAATGGCGTCGTGGACACTGGTTCGGGTTCTTCCCAGAGCGGCATTCAAAACGGCATCCGTGCAGATGCGCGGGGGCCCAAGGTTTCGACCTTCGCCAGCTCTCCGCAGAATATTCAAGTGAGCCATGGCAAGAGTGTGGATTTCTCGGAGATTTCGTTGGGAGTTAATCCAACCAACCCGCTGAACCTGGTCGTGGGCACCGCGGTCATCATCCCTGGATCGACGACCTCCCCGTTGGCGACCTATTACAGCATGGACGGCGGGAATACATGGCACTATGTTCCGATCGATGCGCCCTTGGACGGATTGACCGATCGTTTTGCCTATCGAGCCGATGCCGAAGTGCGCTTCGATGCGACCGGGCGAGTTTACGTTGCGTACGTCGCTGCCAGCATGGGACAGTTCGTGCTGGGCGGAAAAAATGTGGTGGTAGTGGCGCACAGCACGGATGGCGGAAAGACCTACAGCGTTTCCGATGCCGTGAGCGAGCCGGTCAGCACGACCAGTGCCTTCGATGACAAGGAAATCCTCGCGACAGGCCGAGATCCTGTGAATCCGAGCCAGCAAGATGTCTACGTAAGCTGGGTACGGATCGGTCAGGACAGCAATGGTTTCCCGGTGTCGACTGTGATGATTGCCGGCTCGACTGATGGGGGAGTGACCTGGAGCAAGCCTACTCAAGTCAATCAGCTACCGCATGTCCTGAACCAATATGCCAGTCCCAGCGTCGGACCGAACGGCGAAATCAATCTGAGTTTCTACGATTTGGAAACCGGCGAAATCGTGTTCGCGACTTCGCCGACATTCAGCAATGGCACGTTTAACTTCGGCCCGAATACCACGGTCACGTTTGTCAATGACAACTTCAATAAATTCTCGATTCCGGGGCAACCGAACCGCGGGATCGGCGTCATTCCCAAGATGGTGACTGACACTTCCAATGGTCCCTTCCGAGGCCGGATTTATATTGCCTACACAGATATCCCCGATAACGGCACAGCGCCCAACTTCGACGTCTGGGTGGTTTCGTCCAGCGACCACGGCCAAACCTGGAGCACGCCGACGCGGATCAATGATGATACGGGGATCGAATCCCAATTCAACGTGGATATTGCCGTCGATCCGACGACTGGAGGACTCACCGCCGAATGGCGCGATGCGCGGAATGATATCTTCAACGCGCGGGTGAACGTATTCACGGCCACCAGTTCCGACGGCGGCGTGACGTTCAGTCCCAATGTTCAAGTTTCGAATCATTTCTCGATCTTTTCCAACAGCGCCGATCCGAACGAATTCCTGGAATACGACGGCATCGCGGCCTATGGCGGGAAAGCGTACTATGCCTGGTCGGATAACAGCAACGATCCCAACAGCAACTTGGCGATCTTCTTCCAGTCGCTCTCCACGGGACTTCCGCCGATCAGCTCGACGTCGGGCTCCGGCACGGCGAAGCCGCCCAGGGTCCAGCTTCCGCCGGACATGTTCGATCCCAATAATACCTCCGACCAGGCGACGCAGTTTGGCATCTTGAACGCTGGCTCGACGACGTACGCCAATTTGTCGATCGGCGACAAGCCGCCTAGTTTCTTACCGGACAATGATTGGTACGAGTGGACGGCCGGTCAAAGCGGGACCTTCACGGCCTCGATTACCTACAGTTCCTTTGACGGCGGCGACCTGCACCTGCGCGTCTTCACGCTGGACAGTCAGAACCACCTGATCCAGCTCGGCTCCAGCCGCATGATTGGCGTGACCAGCCAAAGTGTGTCCGTCCCGGTCACGGCGGGCGAGCCCTTGTTGGTTTGGATCTATGGATTTAATCACTCCGAAGCGACCTACCAGATGACGATCAGTCTCGGGTAAGTTGTGGTGTGCGGCGGCTCCACGCTGTTTGAGAACCAGGAAAAATCACCGCGCGTGAAGCACTACCAATCAGTCTGATGCGCCAGTGAAGGAAAGCCGAAATCCTTCGCTGGCGCATCAGACTTGTGGGCCACAACTTCGTGCACAGGCATTGAGCCATCCAAAGCGGTGTCGAGCCGCCGCACTCGAAAAGAAATACGATAAGCGTGTGTTATCGTGGCCCAAGGCAGTAGCGAGGGACACTTTCATGGGACGGCTGCGTAGGCTTGCATTTCTTTTCGTTTGCATCCTGACGACCGGCGGGATGGCGATTAGCCAGGAGACGAAGACGCCGGCCGAGCCGTCGCCCCGTTACGAGACGCGAAAAGAGCACGACCCCAATGGCATTGGCAAATTCTACATGGGTCGGGAGATCGCCCATGTCATGGGTCATGAGGCAGCCGGTTGGCTCGAACGGCCGGAGCGCGAGAAGGAAGAAGAGCCCAACAAACTCCTCGATGCCCTCAAGCTGAAGCCCGGAGACGTGGTCGCGGACATCGGTGCCGGTAGCGGTTATCTCACGTTCCGCATCGCCGAGCGCATCGGCACCAAGGGTAAAGTGCTGGCCGTGGATATCCAGCCGGAAATGCTCGCCCTGATCCGCCAAAAAATGAAGGCACGCCAGCAGAACAACGTGGAACCGATTCTAGGGACCGAGACCGATCCCAAGCTGCCGGCCGCCAGCGTCGACCTCATTCTCATGGTCGATGTCTATCACGAGTTCGCCTATCCCTGGGAAATGGTGCAAGCGATGGTGAGGTCCCTCAAACCCAACGGCCGGCTCGTGTTCGTGGAGTATCGCCTGGAAGACCCGAAGGTGTGGATCAAACTGGTCCACAAAATGACCGAAAAGCAAGTGCGGAAAGAGATGGAGCCGCACCCCGTCCGCTGGGTAGAGACGCTCGGGATTCTCCCCAGCCAGCACGTCATTGTTTTCAAGAAAGATGCGGGGCACGAAAAGCCAGACGCCCCGAAGTGATCGGTGCGGCTAAATTACCCTACTAACACCCCCGACGCGCCGGTCGACGCGTCGGGGGGTGTTGGTTTCCATCACGGAATCTGGCTGGCATCGACGACCGTGCCATCGCGGCGATCGCAGATCGCGGCAAAGACGGCCTGGTTGATCCCCCAGGCAATCGTGTGGACCGAGCCATCGGCGAAAAGGGAATTCATGCCGCCTGGGTGGGCTCCACCGAACCGGGCGCCCAACCGAGGTGTCGGTTTCATATCGGGTGGATCACGCCACCAGTCGCAGCATGGATTGTTGGAATCGCTGCCTTCGGCAGAGCCGAAGATGTGATCCTGGACCGGGGGTTGGTCGCCAACGCGGGCGTCGTCGGGGTCCAGGCCGCTGATGATGTTGTGGTCATCATTCCAGGCGCCGCCATTGTACTGGTCGGGACGCTCGAATTTTTCGCCGACCATCAACGTGTTAGAAGTGCCGTCCGGGATGCCCGAGCCGATCGTGATGACGGTGTCGCGGGCACCGGCCCGACCTTGTTTGGCGAGGATCGGCGGTTCCGCCCAAACGATCACACCATAGAGCGAGCCCGCATTACTGGGATAAGGAGGGTTCGGAGGTGCAGGCGGCTTGAAATTGTTGCTCATGAGATCGCCCTGGCTGACGGGGCCAAAATAAGGCACCACGTAATCGAGCGGTGCCCCGCCCACGGCGGTGCTGTGGCCACCGAAGAAGAGGTGCGGCACCCGCCGGGTCGGACAAACGTACGTGGCCAGGGCGCTGCTGCGGACGAGCCCTGCGTTATCCTGATTCTGAACCGATTGCTTTTCGATAAAGGGAAGAATCTGGAAGGCCCAGGTCGCCGCCTGTTTCGGCGGTGCCGGCCAAGGCGCTCCAAAGCCGCCGTTGGCGGCAAACGAGTTCACCGTGGCACCCGATTCATCTTTGTAATTGACCCAGCAGCCGTTCTGTGGCCAGTCCACCGCAGTCACGTTGGGAGGCTGGGAAGTCGGCATCGCATCGCACCACTCGCGCCAGCCGATGCTCGGGAAGCGCCCGAACGTGTTTTCGAAGTTGAGAACGGCGATGCCGATCTGCTTGAGGTTGTTCGAGCATTTGGCGCGGTTGGCCGCCTCCCGCACCTTTTGCACGGCTGGCAGCAAGAGCCCGATAAGCACGGCGATGATGGCGATTACTACCAAGAGCTCGATCAGCGTAAAGCCGCTCGGCCTTTTCTTGGGACGCGCGATCATTGGAGACACTCCGATGAAGAAGGATTAAGGGAAAACCATTATCTGTCGCCGGAGGCGCTACCTCGCAAAGAAAGCTTCAGCTCCAGCGCAGCTACTTCTTCTTTTTGTAATTCTGCAAGTTCTCCTCGTTGTACTCCGCCACGTAACCCATCGTTAGCGCAGTCCAACGATTGCCCTTCTCGCCGGTCTCTTCCCAGGCCAGAGCCCGGTTCTGGGCCGGACGGGGCACCACGCCATATTCGATGTGGATTTTTTGACCATCGCGCGGCGACGACAGGAAGCTGTCCAGGTCTTCGCCCACTCCCGCTGCGTCCTTCTGATCTTGCGGAAGACTCCGGATATACTCTTTGAAGGACTTCTCATCGGGGGGCGGTTTGCCCTTTTGGGTGTTGTACATCTGGTAGAACTTGAGGACGTTCTGCATCCGCAGCTTCGCTGGAGGATCCGTCGTGACGACCTTTTCCTTGGAAGAACACCCGCTCAGGCCCAATACCAAGAGCCCCATCCCGAGTACCACGGGCGCCACCCACCGGTGGCCAGCCGATTTCTTGCTCCAGCTTTCTTCGGTCCGATTGCCGCCGTGACTTGATCTCAGCCAACCCATCATATCCCTCCGGACCATTCCTCTCAGGCCATGTCGCCGCGAATGCAATCGCCCAAGGTGATCCAGCTACCGAATGCCAGCGTCGTAAGTTCGAGTCGCAAACACGCAGGAAGGGAAATCCCCGACGTTTCCTGTGGACGAGCCTTGGTGGGGGATTCCCACGTTTCCGATTCTCTCTAACGCGGGCTTCCTCGTCAAGGAGAGAGCTTAAAAAATTATGAGATTTCGTGCTTTGTGCGTTCTCTATGTCTCGGCACGAAATTCTTTCCGCCAACATTTCGCGCCGAGATGCAGAAGGTGGAGAGCCAGATCTGCGGAATTTCAGGGTTGGGCGCCGGGACGAGGCTCGGCCAGTTGTGCTTTTTTCTTGGTTGCCCGCGTCCGGTCGGCGTAGGCTGGCTTAAACTTGGGATCGAGCCGGATCGCTTCGTTGTAGTCCTCGATCGCCTTATCGAGCTGACCCAATTTTTCGTAGACAATGCCCCGATTGCAGCGGACCTCGGCGATGCCGGGCTGCATCGCCACCGCCTCGTCGAGGTCGGCGAGGGCTTCCTTCAACTTGGACTGACGAAGGAAGATCCCGGCTCGGTGTTCGAGGGCGATCACATTCTTCGGATCGATCCGCCGCACCTCGTTGTAGTCGGCGAGCGCTTTCCCAATCTCCCCCAATTGCTCATAGGCAAACCCGCGATTGATCAAGGAGTGCATCCCGGGGGCACCTTCCGGACTTAACCGCACTGCTTCGGTGAAGTCGGCGATGGCTTGCTTGAGCATCCCAACCGTGGCATACGCATAGCCACGCTGGGCATACGGCTCCGGATCCTTGGGATCGAGGCGGATCGCCTCGTTCAAGTCGTTGATCGCTTTGCCGGGCAGCCGCTTCTGTTTATACGCTTCCGCACGGTAGACATAACGGCGTGCGTCCTTGGGATCAGCCTCGATTGCCTTGTTGAAATACTCCAGCGCCTTGTCATTATCGCCGGACTGGAGAAATGCCTTCCCCTCGGCCAGGTAGTCGGGCGGTGCTGGGGGCGGAGTGGGTTCCGGATCGACTTTTTCCTCAGCGGGAATGGAATTCTCAACCACTGGCTCCGCCGGCCGCCGGCCGCAGCCAACCAACAGAAGTGCGCCCAGGAGCAACAGAAGCGTGAATTTATTTGCAATTCTCCCCGCGCGAAGCTCGATCATCGGAGGCAACCTCTTGGAGAAGCGGAGCCGCAGAAAAACGTCTCTTGATTATAGCCCGCTGGGCGCAGGCAAGCCAGGGCCACGTTTTTGCAACGGTTACAGCCATCGGGAGCGGCGTGGTGGCCAATCAGCGGCGCCCGGTCGGGGGCTTCTCTCGTTTCCAGGCGTGGAGGAGATCCTCCAGAGTCTTCCGCTGATTGTCGCTCTCCTTGACCACCGCATCGCGTGCCGGCTGATCCAGCAACGATCCCAACGGCGGAGCCGGCCCTTGAGCCGTGAGGCTGCCCGCAATAGGCAATTCCAATTTGGACGGATGCTCGGCCGAGTGGTGAAGCGTATTCAGGCCGGGAGGCGGTGCCGGGGCAAACGCCCAGCCTGCCGAACCGCTCGTGGGCGGAGCCATGATCGCCAGCTCCAGAGAATGGCCCTGGCGCAGGACATGGGCCACCGGAAACAGCGACAGCGTGACTTCATAAACCTGTCCCGGTGTGAGTTCTTCTGTCTTCTCGTGTGGATGAATCGGCTCGTGCGGAGCGGACTTCTTCGGATCGAGGCCTCGATGCGAGGCACGCAGCAGGCCGCGCTGGATATAGGTGGCTTGCCGCTTCGGGTTAACATCGTGCAGCACGGCCATGAAGTCGGTATCCTTCTGCTCGCTGCTGACGTACAGAGTCAAGACCGGGGAGCCAACAATCGCCATGTCCGCGGGGAGCGGCGCGGTGCGGTAGATGAGGGAGCCGATCGCTGTGGGCGGACCGCTAAACATCTCGTTCGTGGTTGCGATCTCCGTGGCGGCGGGATACAGATAAAAACGTTGGCCGGTCTCTCTTTCGGTGGCCGGCTTTTGTTTGTTCAGCTTTCCGTCGGCGGTTAAATAAAGCGTGGACCACTGCACTTCCGGGATCGGCCACGCCGCGAACGTGGATGCCCAAGCAGGTTTGAAGTTGGCCGGAGGTCTCACCCTGGGTGGCTGTGCAGGATTGACCGGTTGCAGATTCTGATCGCGTGTTTCGAACCAGACCGTGACGGGCGGATCCTTGTCCGTGCCGTTTTGCTGTCCCTTGAGCCAGCGGTCAAACCAGCGCACCCGTTCGGCGATCAGGGTCCGCGCGGCAAAAAGACTGTCGCCGCCGTTGGAAAGGAGGATTCGTTTCGGGCCTTTCAGTTTTTCGAACACCCGCAAAGCCCCCCGCGCTCCAACGTGTGAATTCTGCCAGGTCTGAAAAATCAACATGGGCGTTTCGATTTGCGGGGCGTGATTCTCAAATGTCCGGACCGCCCACCAATCGTCTTTGAGCGGATGGGCACGCATCTCCTCAAAGGTCTTGTTCATCGGGTTGGCTGCCCGCCGCTTCGCGCCCTCGAAGTCGCCCACGAACTGGCGGAGCCGTGCGCTGGCGGTAGAGAAGTAGGGCTGTGTCTGGTAGCTCCATTCGCCAACCAGCCCGACATTGAAGATTCCTCCCGGATAGCTGAACTCCTCATAGGTGTCGCCCCAGATGGCGCCGGCAGCCAGTGCCTTCAGTCCCTTCGGACGCTGAGCGGCCACTTCTAGCTGGCTGACCCCGGCGTAGGAGTTGCCGTACATTCCCACGTTGCCGTCGCACCAGAGTTGCTCGGCGGTCCATTCGATGACCGCCTTGCCATCCTCCGCCTCTTGCGCGGTGAAGGGAGACGTAAAAACTCCTTCCGACGAACCGGTGCCGCGAACGCTTACCCCCAAGACGCCGTAGCCACGGTCGACGTATTCCATCTCCTCCAGGCCTTTGGTGGTGGCGCCGCCGAGCTCGCCGTTATAGGTGACGAGCACAGGGAAACGCTTTAGCTTCTGCGGCTTGTGAAGGATGTAGGCCAGCTTGAGGCCGTCCTTCATGGGGATGTAACCGGTCTCCCATTTTAGTTCCTTGGGGCCGGGTGGCTGGGACGCCACCGGGTTGGCAGCGCTGACCTCGAACAGCAGAAGCGCAGTGAGAACGCCAAACATCACGAAACGCACAAGCGAGCGGTGCTGGAGTTGCATGGTCTTTTCTAAGCGCCTCGTTACACGGAGTATCCGATCGGGGGCCAAATGGTGCCATTTTATTCGGGCAGCGATATCTGGGCATTGTGCGCGTGGCGATCGATACGAGCCCGGAGCGCCAGCGACGGGTAGGCACGCCAGGCCCCGTCGCTGGCGCTCCGGGCTCGTATTTCATCGCTACACAGCGTGCGCCGAGAAACGCGGCGAGCCGCAGGCAAACGCGGGACGCGCGTTCGCCTGCGGCTCACAGCACGATGTTGCGAAACCCCTTACCGAGGGTTACGGGGGAAGCGGCTTGTCCTGAGCCGCCGCCTTGATCTGGTCATCCCTCAAGACTACGTTGAACACGCGCGGGTACTCGATGAGCCCCGAAAACGAACCATTGTCGCTGTAGTACGTGTTGCCAATCAAGAAGACCGAGTCGGCAGCGTTGAACGGGCCATGGTTGGGATCGCTGTTGGCCAGGACACCGTCGATGAAGATGTCCTCATTCCCCTTGCTGACGTCCAGCCGCCACGCCATATGGTGCCACGCTCCGGCGAGAGGAGTGGGCTGGAGCTGCGCGCTGCTGTCGTTGCCCCAGAGGCCAAAATAGGTGTCGTAATTACGGAACCCCAGGTGCATGGCGAAGCCAACATCGCGAGAACCCGTCGACCCAAAGACCATCTGGTCTTCATGACGAAGGTTCGAGCGATTGACCCAGGCCATGATCGTGAACGAGCCGTTCGACGTCGCGGTTGGGGTCAGACCCAGCTGCTCGGTCGTCGCGCCCGTCCAGATGACCGTGGTAGGAAAGTCATCCAGTCCGGCCGTGGCCAGTGCAAACGTGGTCGCCAGATGCCCGCCTACGATCTTCATGGCGCCCGGATAGCCAAGAATCGTCGAGCAGGTTCCATTATAACCGTTGCCCGAGTGGTCGATGATGCCCCCGATCGTGGTGGTGTTGTCCACAGCAGGATCAAACTGGTACACCAAGACCTCGGTGGGCTGGGCGGCCGCGGGGCAAACCACGGCGGCCAAAATCAGTAAGGCGGCGCCCAAGCCGATCAAGCTTTGCGCTCGGCGGCGCCGATCAGATGCGGATTTCATAATTCCTCCTTCGTTTACCTTTCAGCAATGCAAAACGTGAGTCACGGGTTTCGTTCGCAATCGACACGAGGGTTTCCTGGTCCCCCTGCTTTGGAGGAGACGACACCTCACAAAGCACTACGGAGGAATGGGATTGTCGTTGGAATCCGCAGCAATCTGATCGTCCCTCAGAGCCTGACCGCCGTAAACACGCGGATGTTCGATGGCGCCCGCGAAGCATCCCGCACCATTGCCCGCATAGCCGTAGTTGCCGCCGATGAGGAGGTTGGTGCCGTAACCGGGAAATACGGCACCCGGCTCGTTCAGGATCGGTGCACCGTCGACGAAAATACTGTGCGTTTTCTTGACGGCATCGTAGCGCAAGGCATAGTGATGCCACTCATAAACGCCCACAAGGTTTCCGACATAGGCGCTGCTATCGCCGTTCCAGGTGCCGAAGTAGGCTAGCCCCCGCCGGAACCCCAGGTGCAGATAGGAGCCGGAACCAGCTCCGCTCCCGAACACCATCTGGTCTTCCTTGAAGCAGGTGCGGTTGATCCAGGCCATCACGGTCCAGGACTGGTTGTCCATTTTCACATCACTGGTGAGGGCCCCCGTGTCAATGGCGGTTCCGACGCCGGGCTCGCCACTCGAGGAGTTCGGGTCATCGTCTCCCAGAAACAGCACAGCCGTGGTTCCTGAGAGGTGACCCGGTACAAAACTTGTCTCGGTACCACCGGACAATTCCGTACCGTTAAACTTGTTGCCGGAGTGATCGATGATTCCGCCGAACGTAGTCAAATTGTCCTTGCTTTTATCGAAGATGTATTCCAACGTCGGCTTGGGTTGAGCGGCTGCGAACGAGGCCAAGCTCGTCAGCACCGCCAACGCGGCGACTTCGCCGAGTAGGCGTTTCGCCTTTCGAAATACGAATCCAGAAGCAGTCATGCCTGTCTCCTTTTTCCTTACGTGGGGCACCACGTAACGTTGTAATTGACCTGACTCTTCGATTTGTTCCCTGGTTTACACGGGTGCAGTCCTCGCACAGCGTGGACCTTCCTGATCCTGTCTATTCGTTGCAACATCAGATTTTAGCTGGGGAGATTTCGCTTCCTGTACATCGCCTCCTTTTCCGAGAAAACAGCAAGTCAAACTAATAGGTATTGCCAGCCTTCCAAAGGTCTCTCTGAACGTACCCCCAGCGAACTGGGGCGAACGATGTGCTGGGACCGGCGCAAGATTATGTTGGCGTACAGGCTCAAATCCGATCGGCCTGGTTGCCAACATTGAAAGAGCTACGAAATAGAGTCTCCCGTCCCGGCACCCTGTGCTGCCGGCGCATCGTGACGATGGTCCGGCCGATGACTGTTCCGCTCTGAACGATTTTGCACCGGCGAGATCCCGGTAGGTCGATCGCAAAATCATTAAGAACGGCATTACTCTAATCGCAGGGAAAACCGTTTGCAAACACTTTTTTGAATTTTTTTTGAGGTGTCCGTTCTGTTTCGCGGCTGCTCGTAGAATCACGCGGGACTCCTCGGCGCGCGGTTCTACTCACCGCCGCCAAAAGGATACAGCGGACCGGATGATCAAAGAAGCGGACGGCGTCTCACTCACGGGGCAAGGGCAGGCGCAGCCAATTCAGCCGGCGATAGCCTTCGGCGAACTCGGTTATCTCGATGGCTTGGTTGACGGCGACGTTGCGGAAGACCTGCCTGGTCTGGCTCGTCGGCCAGTAGATTTCCAGGCTCGCCACCGAATCGGCGTTGCCCAGACCAATCGTTTGCTGGAGCGGATTGCCACCGAAGCTGCTGCCGGAGCTAACATGGCGATGCACGGTCAAGGGAGAGGCTCCGCCGGTGACGGCTTTGATACGGACCCCGATGGCCGCCCGGTTGGTTTTTTGACCCACGAGCTTCACCGTCAGCCAATGATTGCCTTGCCCGGGGTTTTGAAACAAGACATTGTGGTAGCGGTCGCCGGGGATGGCTCCGCCGGTTTCCACGAACAAATCGACATTGCCGTCCCGATCCCAATCGCCACAGGCCACCCCGTGCCCTTTTTGCAGATGGCCCGTGCCGGCCGTGGCCGTGATCTCGGCAAAGCGGCGGCCGGCGACGTTCTTGAACATGCGGTTGGGAACCAACACGCTGAAACACGGTGCGCCGGTGCCAAGATAAAAATCGAGATACCCATCGTTGTCGAAGTCGGCGAAGTTGCTCCCCATCGGGGCGAACACCTTGTTCACCCCCGTTTCCCTGCTGACGTCCTGGAACCGCTTGCCGCCCAGGTTCCGGTAGAGCCGGCTTCCCTCGGCGGGGGTCCGGGATGGAATCCCCATGATGTCGCAGACAACCGGATCGAGCTCGAGCTGGTAAGCATTGGCGAAAAGATCGAGCCAACCGTCGTTATCGTAATCAAACGCCCAGCACGAAAACCCCTGCGCGGGCCCGGTGATGCCCAGAACCACGGTTACGTCGGTAAATGTCCCATCGCGGTTGTTGTGGAACAATTGCGGTCCCGACTTGAAATAGTTCAGGAACAGGTCGGGGTAGCCATCGTTATCGTAGTCGATCCAGGTCGCGCCCTTGCACCAACTCCCTTTGCCGCGGACCCCCGCCCGGCCGGCCACTTCCTCGAAGGTGCCGTTCCCGCGATTTCGGTATAAGCGGTTGTAGCCCGTTTCGTTGCAGATATACAGATCGAGGAAGCCGTCGTTATCGAAATCGGCCCAGGTGGCACAATTGGAATTGACCGGGTCCATCAGCCCGGCCTCACGGGTCACGTCGGTAAACGTGCCGTCGCCGTTGTTGCGGAGCAAGGTTGGCCGCATCGGGTACGCCAGCCAGGCTCCTCGGGAAATGAAGACGTCCAGGAACCCGTCGTTGTTGTAATCGGTCTGAACGCAATTGAGCCCACCGCATTGTTGACTGAGCCCGATTACAACAACGACGGGT
>Ga0070734_10000929_pt1 | contig 49242 bp, 31 predicted proteins | sample Coa_R1_8_FD_66444 | JGI IMG/M metagenome (GOLD analysis project Ga0070734, IMG submission 66444) | Surface soil microbial communities from Centralia Pennsylvania, which are recovering from an underground coalmine fire - Coalmine... | ecosystem: Environmental > Terrestrial > Soil > Unclassified ...
AGGTGCCGGGGAAAAGGGTAACCTCGATCAGGCCCCATTCATCTTCCAGCGTGACAAACTGCATGGTACGGCCATCTGCGGTCGGCGTGTGCCGGGCGGTAGCGATGAGCCCGGCAAGGCGTACCTGGCGACCGGAGTAATCGGGTAATTCGCGGCTGGTGATGAGATTGTCCGGCAGCCCAGGACGAAATAACGCCATGAGTCGCGGCCCAACGACAAACCCAAGCAGCTCCCATTCATCCCGCAAGCGGCGGCCTGCATCATAGTCGGCCGGCGACCAACCATCCGAAGGCAGAAGACAGAAGGAAAAAGGAAAAAGTGCCGATGCCGCTTCTCCGTTTTCCTTTTGTCTAGCTTCTGTTTCCTTGTCTTGTAGATCCGCCTCCAAGAAAAGAGCGGGCCGGGTCTGTCCCGTGAAGTCTAGCGCTCCACAGCGAATGAGCAAGCCGAGTGCTTCGGGTCCGGGATTCAGCCGCCGGCGGAAATCGGCCAGGTTGCGGTAGGGACCGCGTTGCTGTCGGTCGGCCAACAGGGCGGCACGCAACGCTTCGTCCAGGGAGGCAATGGCGCCCATCCCGACCCGGATTCCCTCGTCCTCCGGAGCGAAGACCTCGGCCGAGCGGTTGACACATGGCAAGTGCAGGGGAATGCCGGCCCGCTTGATCGCTTCGATGTAGACCCGGCGCGGGTACATGCCCTGGTTGTTGTTCAACGCCGCCGTCCAGAAATAAAGAGGATAATGGACCTTGAGAAAAGCCGCCTTCCAGGCGATCAATCCATAGCTGACCGCGTGGCTCTTGCAAAAGGAGTAGTGGTTGAACTTGGCGAGCTGCACCCAAAGATCGGCGGCCACCGCGCGCGGTACCTGGTTGCGGGCACAGGCATTCAGGAACTCTTCGGTGAGGGCTTGGGCATCGTCCGCGGTTCGGTGCTTGGATACGCGCTTGCGAAAGCGATCGGCGTCGGGGGCGGCCAAGCCGGTCAAGGCTTGCAGGACCCGCAGGGCATCATCCTCGTAGAGCATGAGCCCTTGCGTTCCGCGCAGCAGCGGCTCCAGGCTCGGGTGCGCACAGCGGACCGGCTCCAAGCCGCGCCGTCGGCGGACGAAGCATTCCTTCATCCCCACCGAAGCCGCTCCCGGACGGATCATCGCCAATGCCTGAATCACGTCTTCGAGCCCTTGCGGCTGCATTTGGATCAGCAGATGCCGCATGGCCGGGGACTCGAGCTGGTTAACCCCGAGGGTGTCGCCACGCTGGAGCAGGGCGATGGTATCCGAATCGTCGAGCGGCGGATCGGAGAGTTGCGCGGATCGTCGACCCACGGCCAACCGAGCCGCATCCACCGTGGCCAGCGCACGGTTGCCGAGCAGGTCAATTTTCACGAGACCGATATGCTCGGCTGCGTCTTTTTCGAATTGGGTGATCACGACTCCTTTGGGAGCCCGTTGCAATGGCACGTAGTTCTCGATGGGGCGCGGCGTGATGACGATGCCGCCCGGATGAACCGACAGGTGATGGGGCCGACCCAATAGCAGCCGCGCATCCATTACGATCCGTGGCCAACGCTCGGCTTCCAGCGGAAAGCCGGGGGGCGGCCGGCGGCGGCCAGTGGGCGACTTATCTCCCTCCCGCTCCACCAGTTCCTCGACTCGCTCGGAGAGCGTTTCGAGAAGCTGGCTCACTTGCTCGGTGGATAAGCCATGTGCCTTGGAGGCTTCACGAAATGCGGAGCGCGGCTGAAGGAACAGGTGCGAGCTGATCATGGCGGTATGCTCAGGGCCATAACGGCGAATGACATACGCAATCACGTCATCGCGCACCTTCCAATCGAAATCGAGATCGATGTCGGGCAAGTCGGCTCGGCCGGCGTGCAGGAAGCGCTCCAACGGCAGACCGAACCGGAGCGGATCCACGTCCGTGATCTCCAGCAGAAAACAGACGAGCGAATTGCCGGCTGAGCCGCGCAGAGCCATGCTGTAACCGCGTCGGCGGGCATAACGGGTAATGTCGCGGACCACGAGAAAATAACCGGCCAAATCGCCCGCCTCGATCAGGGTGAGCTCGTCACGCAGGCGCTGCCGGGCAGTCAAGCAATCGCCCAGGCCGCGGCGGCGCAACCCACGCTCACCCAGGAGCTCCAAGTACTGGAAATGCGAACTGTCGCTTTGGGAGCTAGCCGCATCGAGGCGGCGAGGCAGGCGTGGCTGCGGCAAAACCACCTCACGGGGAAGGACGTGGGATTGGAGCTGCTCGGCCAAGACATCCGTGTTGTGCACCGCGCTGGGCAGATCACGGAACCGGTGCTGCAATTCTTCCGGAGCGAGCAGATGATGGTCCGGCGTGATCGATAGCCGGGCCGGTAATTGATCGAGCAGCGTAGCCCGGCTTACGGCAGTGACCATCCGAAAGGCAGGGTATTCCTGCGGCATGGCGAAATGAGTGGCGGTGCTGGCGATCGGCCGAAGACCGAGCCGCCGGCCCATGGCCAGAAGCTCCTGTTCCTGGCGGACGGATCGGGCCGGACGAACGATCTCCAGCCACAACCGTGACCCAAACGTATCCCGCAATTGCTCGGCCAACACCGCATCATCCACCAGGACGTGCAGTCCTTGGGCATTTTCCAGGAGGAGATTGGTCAGCCGAGTCCTCCCCGTCGCTGGCGTGTCCGGCTTGTGTTCTCCGGCCAGATGGAGTCGGCTGAGGATGCGGCAGAGGCTTCGATACCCGGCCTGCTCGGCGATAAGGGCGACACAGCGCGTGCGCTGCTGCCGCAAACAAGCGCCCAGCAGCGGCCGGATACCATAGCGATGGGCCTGTTCGGTGAATTCCACGGCTCCGTAGAGGTTATTGGAGTCCGTCAAAGCCAAAGCCGTGTAGCCGCACGTTGCCGCACGCCGAAGGTACGCCTGCGGACTGGTGGCCCCCTCCAGAAGCGAGTACCAACTGTGCACATGCAAAGGCACGGCCATGATGACAACGAGAAAAAGTGCGCGAGGAGCCGGGAAGCACCGCACACGGATATGTACAAAATTACACTTTTTCGCCTGGCTGATGCAAGTCGAAGTGTGGTTTTCAATGTCGGAAGAGCGCCAACAGGATCTCCAGGATGATGAGCAAGACGACGATGATTTCCAGGAATTCCGCGCGGTAGGTGTCGGTCTGGTCAGACACCACGCGATAAACCCCCTCGGCCACTTCGAGCTTCCGCAGGATGCCTTCTTCCCATTCGCGTAGATGGAAGCGTTCGGCCATAAGACGGTAGACGCGGGCCAGGTACTGATCGCCGACCAGCTTGAGCACGTTTTCGGTTCGCTCAAACAGGCCGTTGGCCTCGACTTTGAGCTCCCCCAGGGAGCGCAAGGTCCGGCCATGGCTCCGCCAGAAAGGCAGCCATGACTGGGCAAGCGTGTGAATGATCTGGTAGGCCACCGCCAGGCGATCATCCAGGCGATTGTCGATATGGCGAAACTCGAGCAGCTGGAGGTTGGCGAACTCGACCGTCTGCAAGGTCTCCTCGCAATCCTGGTCGAGCAGGACGGCGGCGGCCCAGTCGGGGGCAAAGAAGTCGTCCGGGCTGTAGCGGATTCGAAGGCGGAGCGCTTCGGTGATCTCCTCGGGACTGAGCGGCCCCGGTTCCAACCGTACCAGACGGGCTAACCAGCTCCCCTGAGAATCGAGTGCCGGCCCGGCCGAGGGAGCGTGTTGTCCCGGCGGCAGCTGAAAGACGAGATATTCCTCGCTCAGCTCATCCTGCCAGAGCGGACTTTGAATGGCAGGCAGGAGTTGCTCATGGAGCGGCTGGAGTGTGGAGCGAGCCTTCTTTACCAGGTCTGCCGGATTGGCAAACCAGTCAGCCAGCCGGAGGAGGCAAGATGGTGACAAACAAAACGGCACATGCAGCGCCAGACTCACGGCCGCGAAATCAAAGATCGTCGCTTCCGCAGCAGCCTGCACCCGCCCCAGCTCCGGTAGGTCCATGTCCGCTGCGGGCAAGCGAATTCGCAACGGAGCCGGACGGTAGGTGATCGAGGAGGGCGTGCGGCGGCGGCGCGACAGCTCATGGACCTCGGCCGGGACCAGCTTGCGGGCGCGATTGAGGAGAATCTCATCGCCCCAATCGAAGGCAACATAGATGTGCAGCACGCCGGCCAGCGCAGCCGGAAGTCGCTCCACCGGAATCGTTGGCTGGTTCTCAACCGCCGGTGCATGTTGCGGGTGAGCGGAGGACATACCTCCAGTTTACGAGCCTTGATCGAAGGAGGGAATTTACGGGGTAAAGGAAGTGAGGGGGTTTCGCGGCGGCTCTGGGAAGCGCCGCGAAACCGATCGTCGGTTCGAATTAGAACAGTTCGGCAATGGGCTTGCCGCCATCAATCATCGCAACCGGCCGGCCGCTCGGATCTGTAAAATGTTGATCCAGCGGCAAACCGAGCACCTGGAAGATGGTGGCCGCCAGGTCTTGCGGGGTGATCGGCCGCGATTTGGGCACTTCGGCCTTTTCGGACGATTGACCGATCACCTGTCCCATCTTGAGCCCACCGCCGGCAAAGGCCAGCGTCGACAGGGGCGCCCAGTGATCCCGGCCAGCAGTGCCGTTGATCCTGGGTGTACGGCCAAACTCGCCGCTGATGACCAGCAGCACTTCCTGATCGAGGCCGCGGATGGCCAGGTCCTCCACCAGGGCGGCCACGGCACGGTCCAGCGGCGGTACGGTGCTGTGCATGCTCTTGGCAATGTCGCTGTGCATGTCCCAGCCACCGTAGTGGATGGTCACGAAACCGACCCCCGCTTCGCAGAGCCGGCGCGCCAGCAGCAGTTGCTCGCCCAGTCCCGGACCGTATTGATCGCGGATCCGTGGGTCTTCTCGTTTGATATCAAAGACCTCCCGGGCTCGACTCAGGATGAGATCAAACGCTTGCCCCTCGAAACTGTCCAGCCCATGCAAGAGGCCGCTTTTGTCGATGCTCCGGTCGATCGTGTCGAAGGTCTTCAGAAGCGAGCGGCGGTCGGACAGGCGGTCGAGGGTCACATGCAGGTTCATATTGGTCCGCGCATTGCCGCCGCTGTCGAAGGGAGCATAGGAAGGGCCAAGCCAGGCTGGGCCATCGCCATAAATGTGGTTGATGCGGACATACGTCGGCAGGCCGGTCTGAGGGTTGTTCGGTCCCCGCATCCGGGCCAGAATCGAGCCCAGGCCTGGTTTCACCGGCGCCTGATTGTTATCGGCCGGCGGGAAATCGTAGCCGGTCATCACCCAGTGCGTACCGCCCCCGTGGCCGGAATTAGTGTGGGCGAAGGACCGCACGAAAGCCATCTTGTCCGCGACTTGAGCGATCTTCGGAAAGAGGCCGCCGATCTCGATGCCGGGGACATTGGTCTTCACCGCTCCGACCGTGCTGCGATACTCGACGGGAGCAGTCATCTTGGGATCAAAGGTCTCCACCTGGGTCGGTCCGCCGCCCAGCCAGAGCCAAATGACGGAGCGGTTCTTGGTCGCCAGGCCGGCCGCGGTCGTCGCCGCTCGGGCCCGCAGTAGCTCGGGCAAGAGCAGGCCCCCCATCCCCAAGGCTCCAATCTTGAGGAAATCGCGGCGTGTGGTCCCGTCACAGTTGGCCCCGAGACGGGATCCCCACAGGTTCAGCATGATTTGCTCCTTTCCATTAGGCCCGCGCGTCCTCACCGCGAAAAGCCAGTGGCAGGCAGGAAATTGGCTGGCAGCAAGTGGCGGGCGCCCCCGAAGACGGAAGACACTAGCTCAAGCGTAAACAGTCTTGCAAAATCTGTCAATCACGATGAACGCGCGGAATACAATAGCCTGGCCCACATCATGGACGGAGATAAAAACGCACAATAAACGCAACATGCACGCGGGATGGCCTATCGGGAATGCACCCGGCAGCGAGACCTTGATGGAGAGCGACGGGAGAGAGATTGGGCGAAATGCAAGGCAAGGTTGCAGCGGGAAAGTGGATGTGTTCCAATGAATTTGAGGATGCGAATCCCGTTCGCCTACGGTTACTGCTGGGACAATAAGCTTCGGCCGACCCCGGATGCCAAACTCTTTTCGGGAGGACCAACCGATGCCTTGCCACGCGGTGGTGGCCCTCGCTCGGGCCACAGTCGATGGAAGGACGCTCTTTGGCCAAAAGAGCGCCAAGCCGGCAGGGTCATGTCCACCGCTCTGCCGGACTTCGGGACACGCCGGCGCACCGGATGAAAAGGTCCGCACCCAACTCCTGGAGCTGCCCCAGGCCCGCCAGACCTACGCGGTTCTGGGCTCCCAGCCCGATGGGCGATGGGGCTATGAATATGGAATCAATGAGCATCAGCTGGCAGTCGGCTGCGTGAAGCTGTCCGCGAAGATGTCCTGTGATGGGCCGACGCTCCTGGGCACTGACCTGGTCCGCCTGACGCTGGAGCGTAGCCGGACTGCCCTTCAAGGCGTGGACCTGTTGACGAGTCTGGTCGAACGTCATGGCCAGGGTTCCTTTCGGGGCTGCCCGGCCGAGGCCGAGTGCGATTGCGCGTTTCTGGTTGCGGATGCCACGGAAGCCTACGCGGTGGAGACCGCCGGGCATTACTGGGTGTATCAGGAGGTCCAGGAAGTCCGTGCCGTGAGCGATGTCCGGGTCATTCGCCAGGATTGGGATCGCATTGCTCCGGGCCTGGCATCGTATGCGATCAGCCAGGGTTGGTGGGCGGACGACGGCAGCAAGCTCGATTTCGTGGGTGCCCTGGGCGACGACCCCGTGAACCAGGGGCCTGCGCTGCGCCGTTGGGGGCAGGCCACTGTCGCGCTCATGGAGCAAAATGGCCGGATCGATACCGCTTTCCTGCGCCGCCTCCTCCGGGAGCAGCTGGATCTGGTCGCGCCCCGATCAGGGCGACTGCTGGCAGGGGAGGAGGACGTTCGGTGGTTCCAACATCCCGCTGAGAAGGCCGGTTCGGCGGCTGTCGCCAGCTTTGTTGCTTCCTTAACGCAGGATCTCGCGCGATTGCCAATGAGCTGGTGTGCGTTTGGCCCTCTTTGGGGAAGTGTCTACTTTCCCTTGTTCCTGGACGGTGAAATACCCGAACCCTTCCAGCACGGCGGCCGGCTCGCGCTCACCGAGAGCCTCTGGCAGCGCGTCTCTCGCCTTGGTGAGTTGAGCGAACGTGATCCAGAACGGGGCGTACGCGTGCGCGATCAGTTGGCGCGCTTCCAGGCCCGCTTGGACCAGGACGCGGAAGAATTCAATGCCGAAGGGTCGGCGCTGCGGCAGCGCGGCGCACTCGCCGATTTGCAACGCCAAGCGACCTTGTTCATGCAATATAACCTGGAACGATTTGAGACGGTCCTGGCAGATTCTCTGCGCTCGCCGTCGCTGATCGCCGTCAGCAGATGATGCCGGATACGCCAGGACATCGGTGTGCCCCGGAAAAATAATCCTTGACAACTCTTTGCAGTTCGTAAATTATAAACAGAGGGAGCTACTTGGCGGTCCTCCTTGCCAGGCTGCCTTGGTTCTCGCTGTCCTGCCTCGAACAATTGCCCAAAGGTTCCCGCCAGATCGCTTCCTTTGAGCCGCTCGGTGTGAAGGAGCCCAATAACCAGGAGGATCGAGGAATGCTAGCTGCCAGCATCACCCGATTCGTCACCGTCGCCGCCACCGCGGGCGTTCTCTGCGCGTTGGCCAGGCCGCTCCTTGCTGCGGTGCCTGCTCCGACGAACGAACCGAAAGTCGACTTTGAACGTCATCTCGTCGGTATCTTCGGCCGAATGGGATGTAACTCCGGCTCGTGTCATGGATCGTTTCAAGGCCGAGGTGGCTTTCGCTTGTCGCTGTTCGGCTACGATCCGGAAAAAGACTATCTCGCGCTGACGCGAGACAACTTTGGCCGCCGCATCGACGCCGTCGATCCCGATCATAGCCTGCTGCTGCTTAAGCCGACGGGCCAGGTGGAGCATGGCGGAGGCTTGCGTTTTGCCAAGGATTCCTGGGCCTATCAATTGCTCCGCACCTGGATCGTCCAGGGGGCATCCTGGACGAAGGGAAGCGGCGACGTGGCCGCCATCACCGTCACCCCGCCGGAGTACCGCTTCCCAATGACGGGAGAGTCAGTCCGTTTGGCGGTCCGGGCCCGCTTTGCCGATGGCACGGAAGAAGACATCACCCGCTTTTGCGATTTCCGCACCAACGACGATGCGATCGCCGAAGTCGACGCGTCCGGTGCCGTCAAGGCCCTGCGTCCCGGCGACACGTCCATTGTCGTCTCGTATCGGGGCAATGTTTTGGCGGTCCGGGTGATGGTGCCGGTCGCGGTAGCGGCGGGTTTTCACTACCCCGAACTGGCCACCGTGAACTACATCGATCGCGAAGTGTTTGCCAAGCTCCGCAACCTCAATATCATCCCTTCCGATCTGTCTGGTGATGCCGAGTTCCTCCGCCGCGTCACAATTGACACCATCGGCAGCCTGCCGGCGCCGGAGGAAGTGCGGGCGTTTCTTGCCGATCCCGATCCGGACAAGCGTCTGAAGAAGATTGACGCCCTGCTGGCTTCGCCGCTCCATGCGGCCCTGTGGGCCACCAAGTTCTGCGATATCACGGGCAACAACACCGATGCCCTGGAACAGCCGCGCGACATGCAGACGAAGCGGAGCCAGATGTGGCATGATTGGCTCCGCAAGCGCTTCGCCGAAAACCGACCGTATGACGAAATTGTGCACGACATTTTGTGTGCCACGAGCCGGGATGGTCTTTCCGTCGAAGACTGGATCCAACAGGTCAACGCCCTCGATTCCGCGGCCAAGAAGGGCTTTGTTACGACGTATGCGGAAAAACCGACGCTCGATCTCTTTTGGCGGCGGCAGCAAAACGTGCCCATCGAGCAATGGGGGGAAAAGACAGCCGCGGCCTTCATGGGCGTCCGGCTGGAGTGTGCTCAGTGCCACAAACATCCCTTCGACCGTTGGACCCAGGCCGATTACCGGGCTTACGCCAACATCTTCGGCGCGGTGGTCGTTGGCAGTTCGCCGGAGGCCAAGCAACGGATCGACGCGGAGAACAGCGAGCGCAAACAGAAAGGCACCGCCAACAAGGGACAAATGCCCGTAGTACGTGAGGTGTTCGTCGTGGCGGGCAGAAATCGGGCACTACCCGACCCGGATACGAACCGGCCCCTGCCGCCCAAGGCCTTGGGCGGTCCCGTAATTCAAGCGGACAAAGGCAAAGATCCGCGCGCCGTCCTCTATGATTGGCTGCACGCGCCGGACAATCCCTTCTTCGCCCGCAGCTTCGTAAACCGGGTGTGGGGTCATTATTTCGGCATCGGCCTGGTTGATCCGGTCGATAACTTTTCCCTCGCCAACCCGCCTTCCAACGAAAGGCTCCTCGATGCCCTGGCCAAGGACTTCGTCGACCACCATTACGATATTCGTCATCTAGAGCACACGGTGCTCCACTCGCGGGTTTACCAGCTTACCTCGGCCACGAATCCTTCCAATAAGCTGGATCGCAACAATTACTCCCATGCCGGCCTGCGTCCGATGATGGCGGAAGTTGTCCTCGATGTTTTGAACACGGCACTGGGAGTGACGGAAACCTTTGGTCCGGATGCGCCGCCGGGGGCTCGGGCCATCGAGGTTGGATCCAGCCGTTTGCAGAATGGCAATCTTGCGTTTGCGTTTCGCATCTTCGGCCGGCCGCCCCGGACCTCGGCCTGCGATTGTGAACGGGCGCTCGATCCGGCCTTGCCGCAAACGTTGTTTCGCATGACGGATTCCTCGCTGCTGGCAAAACTGCAAAAGGGGCGACTCCAGCAGTTGCTGGCGAGTACCAAGACCGACGATGAGATCCTCGAAGAACTATTCCTGGCCACGTTGACGCGGTTCCCGACTGAGGCCGAGAAACAGCAGTTTGCCACCTACCGGCACGGACGGATGAAGAACGTCGCCGCCCCAGCCGTTCTCGTGGCGGAATCGCCCCCGAAGGGCAAGGGCGGGCCAGCGCCGGCCAAGAAACCCGGAAATCGGGAGCAACCCGAACAGGCGGCCCGGCGAGCCGCTTTTGCCGACGCCCTGTGGGCACTGATCAACACGCGCGAGTTTATTTTGAACCATTAATGGGAATTGGAGCCCTGTTCACGGCATGCCCTGCCGGACTGAACAGTAGGGGTACTAAGGGCACCAAAGGAACACACACATGTCAACACGCTGCTGGACCGACTGCGAAGGATTCTACCGACGAGATTTCCTCACGCTTGGCGCTGCTGGACTTTTCGGCTTGAGTTTGCCGGACCTGTTACGCCTGGAAGCTCGGTCGGCGGCCCCATCCCCCGGCCCGAAGGGACGCCGGGCCAATGCAGTGATCCTCCTTTGGTTGGGTGGTGGGCCCTCGCACCTGGACATGTGGGATCTTAAACCCAATGCCCCGGAAGGCATCCGGGGCCAGTTCAAACCCATCGCCACCAAGGTCGAAGGGGTCGCCATCTCGGAGCATCTGCCCAAGATGGCCCAGGTGACCGACCAGGCAACGATTGTCCGCTCGCTCTACCACACCATTCCTTCGCACGGGCCGGCCACGGTTTTCATGACCACCGGCAACAAGCCGACGCCGGCACTTCAGTACCCTTCGCTGGGCTCGCTGGTGGCCAGGCTAATGCCCGCCGAACCCGCTGTGCCGCCTTACGTGTCGTTCAGCGACATCCGAGGAGGTGCGGCTGGACAGGCTGGTTACCTGGGGACGGCTTACAACCCGTTCGGCGTGGAAGGAGCGGGAGGCGGCAAAGGAGGTGGTTCGCTCAAGGTCCGCGGCGTCAGTCTGCCGGCCGGCTTCACCCTCGAAGAACTCGAAAACCGCAATGCGCTGCTCGAAGGTTTCGATCGGGGCTTCCAAGCGTTGGATCGGTCCGCTGACCTGGTCGAAGGACTGGATACCTTCCACAAGCAAGCCTTGGAAATCCTCCGCTCGGACAAGACCAAGAAGGCGTTCGATCTGTCCCAGGAGACGCCGGCGCTGCGGGAGCGCTATGGCCAAACTCCCTTTGGCCAGGGGACATTGACGGCTCGGCGGCTCGTCCAGGCGGGCGTCCGTTTCGTCACGATCAGCCTGGGCGGCTGGGACACGCATGGCAAGAATTTTGACACGCTCTCCAAGCGACTTCTGCCACAGCTTGATCAGACGCTCTCGGCTCTGATCCAGGATTTGAGCGCTCAGGGCCTGCTGGAGCATACCCTGGTATACTGTGCCGGGGAGTTTGGCCGGACGCCGAAGGTTAACAAGAATGCCGGCCGTGATCACTGGGCGCGGTCAATGTCCGTTGTCTTGGCTGGCGGTGGCCTCCGGCGTGGCTATGTACATGGCACAACCGATGCCCAAGGCATGGCCCCGACAACCGATCCCTGCACACCCGACGATCTGGCGGCGACGATCTTCCATTGCCTGGGAATCGACCCACACCAGGAGCTGCGGACGCCGACCGGCCGGCCGGTGCAACTGTTCCGCGAGGGGAAAGTGGTGCAGAAACTCCTGGCCTAGCGCGGTTTGCATTCAGCCCATCCATGCCCGTGGGTGAGCTTGAGACCCCCGCTGCGGTACCTGGGGAAAGCGGTTTTGCCCTCTTCCAAACGAGAGGGCAAAGCCGTTTTCTCATTTTCAGACGATCCCTCGGCACGCGGCTGCCAAAACGCTGGCCGCGCCGGCGGTGGTCGTGATAAGATATCCCTACTCCGTGTTCGCGCCCTCGGGAGAGCGGTTCGACCGCACTCCACCGTCTTGTTCCGGATGGCGAGGTTCCACGCTGATGCGCAACTTCTTTTTTCTCTTGGCCATCGTAGGCTGTCTTCCTTTGACCTCTGGGTCCTTGCACGCGGGGTCGCCGACGGCCACGGGTGCCAAGGAGATCGCTCAGTTGATCACGCAGCTGGGAAGTGCGAGCTTTAAAGAGCGTGAAGCAGCGAACCATGCACTGGAGGCAATCGGCGGACCGGCTTTGGGGGCCTTGCAGCAAGCTGCCCTCAGCAGCGACCCGGAAGTTGGCCGCCGGGCACAGTGCCTGGCACGGATGATTCGCCGGCGGATCGACACGGCACAGATCCTCGCCCCGTTGCCCGTTCACTTGGTGTATCGAGACACCCCGCTTCTCCAGGCTGTCGAAGACTTGGCGAGACGGACCGGCTTTCCCATCGAGATCGCCGGTGGCAAAGAACGCCTGGCCAATCGGAGAATCACGCTCGACACGGGTGAGGCGACGTTTTGGGAGGCGTTCGATCGGTTTTGCCATACGGCCGGGTTGGTAGAGAAGCCAGCCGCCCCGGGGACCGAGCTGGATGCCAATAATCGCCTCTTATCGGACGCAGCCCAACGGCAGCGTGCTCTCGTTCAGATGATGGAAACGCCGACGCCCAACTTGGGCTTCGGACGGGTTTGGGATGGAAGGCTAAACCTGGTCGATGGCCAGCAATCGCTCCTACCGACCGATCATATCGGAGCCGTTCGAATCCGGGCCCTTCCAGTGTCCGGGTCGTCGGCCAAGAGGAGTTCCGATCCATTCTTGTTCACGCTGGAAATTACGCCGCAACCCAAATTGCCGTGGCAGAACATTGTCGACTTGCGAATTGATAAAGCCCTGGACGAAGACGGCCGAGATTGGGCCCCTGCTCTGGAAACTCGGAACGAATCGGGTACAACCACAACGGTTGCCACGGGCGTCATGCTCTGGGACGCGCAAACGGGACAGCCGTTTACTCCCCCACGCGATTTCCCAGTCCGTCTCAAATCCGGCGAGAAGCCCTTGGGAAGGCTGAAAGAGATCAAAGGCATCTTGGCCGCGCAGGTCCAGACGCCGCCGCAACCGATTGTCACGATCGACCACATCGGCAAGGCGATCGGACGAACCGGGACTGGCGATGAAGGCGAGTCCCTCAAGCTCACCGCGCTGGAGCGGCAGCCGAACGGGAATGTGCACATCCAGGTCGAATTGACCGATGCCTCTTCAGCGAATGTGGTGTGGGGAGTCCGCCGGGGCGTCCTGCGGCCGAACGCCATCCGGGTCGTCAACGGCGTGGTGCGTCGGGGTGGAATGGCAATCGAGGCCAGCAGTCCCGCCACGTTCGTGCTCCAAGATGCCGAGGGGCACAGTTTTCCGCTCTCGGGCCAGTCCGAAGAACCGGTGATCAATGGCAACGTGGTCGCACGGCAGATCTCCTGCACTTATCACTCCCGTGCCGGCCTCCGCGAGCCAACCAAGCTCATTTATTCGGCACGGCGAATGATCATCATTGAGGTTCCGTTCACGCTTCGGGACGTCCCCCTTCCCTGATCACGGTCTCGGCGAAACGGAAGGCCCGCCGGGAGGGCAATAGGTTCAAGAACTTCTCCGACGGCTATTCAAACGAAGGAGGTCAGGCATGCGCATGGGTATGGCAATCCTCGTGGCGGGAGCGGTCCTCACGGGTGGCGCCCGGGCGGAAGAACCCACAAAGACTGTGCCGAAGGTCGTCGTGAAAGCGCCCGACGGTAAGCAGGTGTACGATCTGAACAAGTTGGCCGCCGAGGGCCCCGTGCTGGTCCGCTTGACCTGTGCCTGCTCCGGGTGCGACCAAGAGCTGCCCTACTTCCAAAAGCTCCAGGCTGCTTACGAAACCAAGGGGTTTCGGACCTTGGCAGTCTTCAAGGAGGAACCAGATACCGCCAAGGACTACGTCGACAAGCATGACGTCCGGTTTCTTTGGGCTACAGATCCCAAGGGAGAACTCTGGAAAACCTTCGACACCAAGGCGATGCCGACGAATATCTTGATTGACAAAGGTGGCCGCCTTGTGATCGTCGTGCGCGGCTGCACCAAAGATGGCAAGAATGCGCAGGCCCTTTCGGCCGAAGTGGCCAAGTTGCTCAAGACTGATGTGGCGGCCATCGCCGATAGGCCCTCTGGACAGAAGTGAGCTGAACCAGCACTGTTTGCTTGGCTCTTGGAAACCACGAATTCGGAAAAGTCCGCTCAATCCGTGTATTTGAGAAGGAAAAACACACAAGATGGGTTGACAGCGGCAAGTTTGCAGCGGAACATGAAATGATATTGGCTTCTTCTCTGTTCCGGCCCCGCCGTATCTGAGTCCCCTTGGGACAGCGATCGGCGGGGTTTTTTCGTTCGGCTTGCAAGAACTTCGCGGGTTCCCTACAATTCGCCGCTCTGCATTCCGCGGTCAAGGAGGCGGACGGAACTCATGAAGCCGGAACAGTATCATGCGGATCCGAAAAGTGGGTGCCCTCCCTGTTTTTCGGACGAGTCCTCTTTTGCGCATCGCTGGTTGATCCGCATCGTTGGTGCGGCATGCGCGTTCCCCAGGCTGGTGCTGACACTGTCGGTGCTCGTGGCCGGAATTTCCCTGTATGTATTCCACACCAACCTGGAATACCACACGCGCCGAAGTGATCTGCTCAGTCCCAAGAAGGACTATCAGCAGCGCTGGCAGCGATACCTGGCAGAGTTCGGCGACGATGATGACATCGTTGTCGTCGTTCAGGGAGCCGACCGCCAACGGATGCAGCATGCCCTGGAATCCTTGGCGGCGGAAGTCCAGCGACGACCGCAGCTTTTTGATCGGCTCTTTTACAAGGTGGATCTCCAGCAGCTGCGCAACCGAGCGTTGTTGTATCTGCCGACCGAACAGATTCGGCAGATCCACAACAACATCAAGAGCATGAGCCTGCTGCTGGAACTAGGGCCAGTGAGCTGGCAATCGCTTACGCTGTTTAGCCTGCTTCATGAGGCGCGCGACCGAGCCAGCAAGATTACCCCTGGGGCCCCCCTCCAGTCAGCCGACGAACAATTCTTCACACAATTGCTGGCGGTCACGCGATCAGCAACCGCGGCCCTGGCCGAACCGTCCAAATATCACAATCCGTGGCATAGTCTTCTGCCGGAGCCGGCTCCCAAAATCTCAAATGAGGCCGTTTCGGCCGATCCTGCACGGAGCGAAGCGCTGCTGGGGCCGGAACAGCTCGACCTCATGAGCCAACCGCAGTTTTTCTTCAGCGGCGACGGTTCGTTGGCGTTTTTGTTGACCCGGCCGGTCAAGGAGGAAGGCTCCTTCACGGCAGCCAAGAGAAGCGTTGATGGCTTGCGCGGCATACTGGAGGACCTCCGCCCGGCATTTCCGGAGCTGCGTTTCGGCCTGACCGGGCTGCCGGTCCTGGAAAGCGATGAAATGGCCGCGGCCGAGAGCGATACAAGGCTGGCCTCGTGGCTGGCTATCGCCGGCGTGACGTTGCTTTTCTTTCTTGTTTATCGCGGCATCTGGTATCCCCTGCTGACCGTAACGACGCTCTTGGTGGGCACCGCCTGGGCGATGGGTTGGCTCACGCTGACGGTGGGCCATCTCAACATCCTGTCGGCGACCTTCGCAGTCATGCTGATCGGCATGGGCGACTACGGCGTACTGTGGGTCATGCGTTATGAGCAGGCGCGACGCGGCGGGGCCGACGTTCGTGCCGCCTTGCTGCATACCACCATCCACGTGGCAATCGGCAATTTGACCGCGGCGACGACGCTGGCACTGGCCTTCTTTGCGGCCATGCTGGCCGATTTCCGGGCCGTCGCGGAGCTTGGCTGGATTGCCGGTTGCGGCGTCCTCCTGTGTGCCCTGGCTTGCTTCACGGTCTTGCCCGCGCTTGTAATGGTATTTGATCGTCGCCAACTCGCCTCAGAACCGAAGTGGAATGGTAGGGAACGCAATAGTACCGCCTCCCGTTTTCGTCCTCATTCCTCCATCCTCCCCGCGCAGGCCTCACTCCTGAATCCTCTCACGGCGACCGACAGCTGGCTGCCCGGGCTCTTACGGCAGCCACGATGGGTCCTCGGGGTGGGCCTGACATTGACCGCCTGCATGGCCGTCTGCGCCCTGGGGCTCCGGTACGATCACAACTTGCTGCACCTCCAGGCGCGCGATCTCGCATCGGTCAAATGGGAATTGACCCTCATCGAACACACAGCCGGGGCAAGCTGGCACGCGCTCAGCATCACCAATAGTCAGGAAGAGGCGTTGGCCCTCAAGGCTCGTTACGAGCAGCTGTCCGATGTGAGCCGTGTTGTGGAAGCGGCTTCGCTTGTTCCTGGGGATCAGTCGAACAAGCTGGAGCTGCTCCGTGACATTCGTTACCGGTTGCGTGCGCTGCCTCCGCGCGGCGGCTTGATCCGCCACTTGCGTCCTGACCAGGCCACGGTCAAGAATGAATTGGCCTGCTTGGTGGGGCAATTGCAGCCCTTGGCAGACATTAAGGCGCAGCCACTCTTGCCCGAGCTATGCCGCGGGCTGCAGGACCTTCACGACCAGCTGAATCGTGGGCCGATCAAGGCAATCGTCGAAGAACGATTGCAATCGTTCGAGCAGCGGCTCGCCGGAGACTTGGCCGAGGACCTACACCGGTTGCGCGATGTGTCCACGCCGCTGCCAATCCAGGTGGCCGATCTGCCTCCGGAGTTCCGCGAACGATACATTGGCCAGAGTGGCAAATGGCTGCTGCGGGTGTTCGCCAAAGACTGCTTGTGGGATTTCGAGCCGCTCGAACACTTCACCCGGCAAATCGCCACGGTTGATCCCGAAGCGACCGGCAAGCCCTTCTCCACGGTCGAGGGCCTGCGGGCCATGAAGGACGGCTTCCAGAGGGCCGGGCTGTATGCCTTGCTGGTCATCGTGGCCGTGCTGTTTGCCGATTTCCGCAATTTGCGGAATACGCTCATCGCAATGACTCCGCTGGCGCTGGGAGTCCTCCTGGCCCTGGGGATCATGGGGCTGTTCGGCGTACCGCTCAATCCGGCAAATATGATCGCCTTCCCACTCATCCTGGGAGTTGGCGTGGACAACGGCGTGCATGTCCTGCATGACTATTTGCTGCGCCGGGCCGAGGGACGATCCACAATCAGTTATGCCATCGGCCGCGGTGTCTTGGTGAAAGCGTTGACCACGATGATTGGCTTCGGAACGCTGATGATTTCCAGCGAACGCGGCCTGGCTGGTTTGGGTTTTATCCTGACCCTTGGCGTGGGTTGCTGTATGCTTGGGGCCCTGGTGTTCCTGCCGGCGTTGTTGAGGCATTTGGCCATGCCCCAGTCCGAAACCAGGACGGCGGAAATCCTGGAATCGGCGAGTTACGCCCGAGCAGCGTAGGAACCATTTCAAAAGTGGCTCTGCCGCTTGCGTCTGGCGTCCGGTCGTCCTTTCCGAACGCGAAACGCAAGCGGCAATGTACTTTGGATCGAACGAGGCGGCCCACTCATTCCCGGATGCGCGGAGTGAGTGGGGCCGCTCAGCCTTCTGGATCAGTTCAGAGGAGCATACTCGGGGGAACTCAAGACCGAGTCCATTACCATCAAGTCGGTTCCTCCCTTGCTCAGCGACTGCGTATACATCCAGAGCCCGGCCGAATCGGCATCGCGGTGCAGGAACTGCTGGTAAGTATCCTCCGTTAGCTTGTTCCGGTACTCCGGGCTGCCGAAGAAAGATTGCACTACGTCCGCACGGCTGGCGACACTAGCTAGCACCTGGGTGTAGTAGTCCACTTCCGCTTGCGACCCCGTTCGCCCCAGGACGTTCTGGTACAAACTCTGCACGAAGGCGGAGTCGTCGCTGTGGCTCTGAGTATACTCCGGCGAAGTGATGATTTGCATGCGCAGGTCCGTCACCGTGTGGCCGGCCTGGAGATAGGAGACCCATCCTTGTAGCCCCATCGGCTCGGCATAACGGCCCAGAAAATCATGGTAGGCGGCGTGAACGACATCCTGCTCATACTCCATACTGTGCAGGAACGAGGCCGCAACCTGCGCGTGCGTGATGCCCTTGGCCAGTTCCCCGGTGTAATAGCCAAGGCCGGTAGGATCGGACGCGCGGCCGAGCAGATCATGATAGAGCTTCTCCACAAAGTACGTACTGCTCTGGTCCATCCCGTACACCGTGAGGGTCGCCTGGTAGTCCTCCACCTGACCATCCGCGTGGTACATCCTGCCGTAAACGGTGTAGCTGCCGGGGGCGGCAAACGTGAAGCTGACGTTAGGGTCCGTGCTGGCGGAATTGTAGTCGGCCGCCAGACCATCGTGGCTCAGGGCAGCGCTGAAATGCAGCGGCTCGGCAATGCCGTCCGGGACGAAGAAGTGGAGCAGGGCGGGATTGCCGACCAGGGCCGGACCATCGGCGATCAAGGCGCCGTCGGAAGGCCAGTTAAAGTGGGTCCCGAGGATCGTGATGCCGCCATTGTCGAACGAGACACTGCCCAACTTGGTGCCGTTCACGTCGAACTCGCCGCTCCCCGAGACACTGGCGTTGTGACTGGCATCCACGGTCACTGCGCCGTGACCGCTCGCACTGGCCGTGCCGCTGGAAAATCCGCCGGTTGCGCTGACATCCAGTACGGCGGAGCCACGAAGGTTCGACAAGTTTGCCGACAAGGTCAGGGTCTCGGATCCCTGGGCATTCACGGAGAAAGGGATCGGGATCGTGAGAGAACCCACCGTGATGGAGAAGGGAATGTTAAAGCTGACACCGACCGACTCGCTCAGTGTGATGTTGCCCGTTTGAAGATCGAAGAAGCCGGTGAGCCTCGCACCGCCGAGGCCAAAGGGCGCCTGAATGCCGGCCGCAAATTCAACTTGCTTGGTCAGGCTGGTCGCCTCGAAATGCAGCGACCCAGTCGTGTTGAAGCCAAAGAGTCCCGTCGCTGAAGCGTCGATCTGGACGGCCCAGTTCCTCTGGCTATCCACGATCCCTTCCAGGGTGAATTCGCGGGCGTCCGTGATTGCGTTGATCACCTGGCCTAAGGTCTGCGTCACATTCCCAGGGATCTTGATGCCGTCCCAGGGATTCGCCGACTGCGCGTAAAGGATGAAGGCGTGGCTGACGTTGAACGGCGGGACCGCGGCCTTGTTGCCCACGATATCCTGGAAATTGGGGAAGGACGGGGTCGGCGTGTAGTAGGCGACGGCAGTGCCCAGCTTCATCTGCACAATCCCCGTGCCCGCCGCGAAATCCTTGCCGATGTCCAGTTCACCATTGATGCCGATGGAGGGCGGACTGGCCATGCTGGCCAGGTCCTGCAAGGTCTGCTGTCCATGCAGGAAGGCATCCACGCGTGCCGACGTTAACTGGGAGCCGAGGGCCCGCCCGTTTTGGGCCAGGCCAATCACCATGCTGCCCGTGATTGCCAAGGGCGTGTCGGGCAGCGGGATGATCCCACCGATGTAGACGTTGCCAGCGATATTCGGCGGTGGCACGGAGATCCCGAGTATACTGCTGGGAGGGGCCAGTTGTGGATGGAAGAGAATGTGGCCATTGACCGAGGCACCTAGGGCGATATCGATAGGTCCCTCCGGCGTGGGGATGCCTTGGACAGCGGCATAGAGGAATGGATCGCTCGGGTCGAAGGCGACCGAGACCTTCGTCCCCACCTGGCCTGAGTAGCCGCCGATTTCGACCGACGCCTGAGCCGAGTTGGCGATATAGAAGTACGGGACGGCGCTGTCCAGCGGTGCGCCGCTCATCGGCCCGCCGTTGGCCGCCAGCGCGCTGCCCAGGTCCAGGCCAAAGTTGAGCCCTGGCAGCTTGAAATCGAAACCGTATTGCTGCTCGAGCTGGTTCAAGGGAGTCGGGGGGTTGAAGAGGGTGGTATCCAGCGAGATAGTCGGCCCGATCGCCATGCCGTTGTATTCGCCGACGGGATCGCTCCACGGCTCCGCCTTGGTTTGGACGGACAGCAACGAACTGAGTTGGGAGCTGGGGAGAGATATGTTGCCCAGGATCGAACCGGTGACGAGCGTCAACGATGCCCCCGGGCTTGGCGAGAATTTGTGGAAGGTGTTTCCGCTGTTGTCATGCAAGGGAAGATCAAACCAAAAACCGTTGTTGGCCTGCATCCGGAAGCCAATGCCTGACGGGCCGGCGAAGGTCAAGGTCGAAAGGTCGGCCGATAGCGACACCATCATAGCCCCGGAGGCATTCAAATCGTCTGTGGTCGGCTTACCGTTGCCCAAACCATAAACGATGTTCGTGCCCCCTGTGGAACCTTGCCACACGACGTTGAAGCCGTTGCGGTCGAGGAGGTTCGTGCTTCCACCACCGAAGTACTGGTCCGATCCGGCACTGCCGATGACGCGGGAATCGATCGAGGAAAAGTCTGTGAAAGTGTCGTTGCCCTTGCCCCCCTTGAAGACGATCTGGTTGACTGGGCTGGTGATGGTGGAGATATCCGCGCCGCTGATCCCCAAGTTGCCGCTCGACCCGAGAATGAACACCTGCGCGCCGTTGTCATCTGCGGTTAAGGTCAGGACGCCATTCACCAAGGTGTGCGTGGCCGACGGCAGCACGCGCTGGTCGAGAGTCTCGATCGCCAGGCCCGGTCTGCGGGCCGGTCGGGCGGTCTTACGAATCGCTCGAGTACGGGACGCGAACAGCTTGGACAACAGTCTCTTCATCGGAGTCCTCCTTGGCGGGCTCGCCGCCGGCTTGAAAAAGTAGTGATGGAGTTTTGCCCAGCGGCTCGAAGAATCTTGCGGCGGCTCAGCGCCGAATCTTAATCCTCGATCTGCCGCATTGGCCACAATTCACTACCTCCGGAGCCGGAGGATTTCCGGACAGGGCAATTTCACTTTTTCACGAGCTTTTTGCCCGAAGCGAATGGCAAGGGTGTGGTTCGTTTCAGCGGACGGGAGACCAACAGACCGATGCGATTGCTCGAATCAGCGCGGGACCATCCGGGCACGCTCGGTTGCCGGCACGGTGTCCCACAGGCGAATCGTGCGATCACCGGAGGCAGAGGCGAGGCGTGTGCCATCGGGGCTGAAAGCCACGCCATGAACGTAGTCCGTGTGGCCACGAAGCTCGGCCACCTGCTGCCGCGTTGCCAGGTCAAACAGGCGGATCGTGTTATCGGAGCAGCCGACCGCGAGCCGGGTGCTGTCAGGGCTGAAGGCCACGCTGTAGACGACCCCCCCGCACGGGAGCACGGCCAGCCCCTGATAGGTTTGGGCGTCCCAAAGACGAATGGTCCTGTCCTTCGCACCAGATGCGAGCAGGTGGCCATCCGGACTGTAAGCAAGTCGATACACCGCATCCGTGTGTCCAGGCAACTCGGCCACGGGGGCACGGTGGACCAGATCCCAGATCCAAACGACGCCGTCTTCTCCTCCGACCGCGAGCTGTGCCCCATCGGGACGGAACGACAGGTCACTCGGCTTGCACGGGGGGCCACGCAATTCATCGACCAAGGCGCCGGTGGCCGGGTCCCAGAGTCCGATCCGGTCCTTGCCACGTACCGCAGCCACGAGGGTGCCGCGCGGGTGGTAAACCGGGCGTGCTGGCACGCCCCAGTTCCCCTTTCCCGTCTCGAGGATATGCCGGCAACTGGAGTCCGCGATGTTCCACAAGTGCAGGTGCCCTTGGGTGTAGGTGATTGCCGCCACTTGCCCGCCGTTGGGATGGACCGCGACCGAGACAACGCGATCGTCCTCATGTTTCAGCAGGCCGACTTGATGACCAGTGGCCAGGTCCCACAGGCGCACCGTATGGTCCCAGCCTGCCGATGCCAGCCGCTTGCCGTCCGGACTGAAGGCGACATCGTAGACAAAGCTTTCGTGTCCGTGCAAGATCCCGCTCTGCTCCGTGAGCCCTGTATCCCAGATACGCAGGGTACCGTCCCCTTCAGCCACCACCAAACTGCCGCCCGCGGCGAACGCAGCCCTTCCGCCGCCTGCGCCGTGGCCACGCAGCGCAGCGGTGAGTTCTCCCGTCCGCGCTTCCCACAACCGCAGATCCTTATCACACCACGTGAGGATCCGCGTACCATCGGGACTGATTCTGGCTCCGAGCAATTTCTCGCTGTGCCCGCGCAAGGTCTCAATCTCTTGACCGGTAACGCCGTCCCACAGCCGTGCCGTCTGGTCCGTGGAAGTTGAAACGAGCCGCTGACCGTCAGGGCTGAAGGCAAGATTGGTAATCTCGTTCTTGTGGCCGGACCCAACCGCGATGGGCCGACCGTCGCTGGCCTGCCAAAGACGCACCGTGTTATCGGGGTAATAACCACCGGATGCCAGGCGCGCCCCGTCCGGACTAAAGACAAGGCAGGATGCCCATGCGTTATGACCGCGTAGGCGGGCCACTTGTTCGCCCGTGACGCCATCCCACAAGAGCAAGGTATCCGCGGCGCTGTAGGCGATGCGTCGGCCGTCCGGGCTAAACACCATGGTGGACCATAAGCCCACATTCGGCCCCAGCACGGTCTCTTGCCGGCCCGTGGCCACGTCCCAAAGGCAGATGTCGTTTCCGTTGCGAGCGGCAAGACGGCAGCCGTCCGGGCTCAGCGCGACTTGCACCTGCATGGCTTCCTTGCCGAGGAAGGCGGTCTCCTTGCCGGTCGCTGGATCCCATAAACGCAGACCGTCAGTATTGCACGACACGATCCGACGCCCGTCTAGGGCGTATGCCAGCCCTTGCCAGTTCACCGGAACCGACGGCTGGCAAAGGACAGCGCGAGGCTTTCCCGTCTCGACGTCCCATAGCCGAAGACCGCCGTGGTCGCCTGCGGAAGCCAGCTGCTTGCTGTCGGGGCTGTAGGCCAGCAGGACCACGTTATCCTCTTGGCCATACAGGGCCGCGGTTTCAGCTCCGGGGCGATTCGCGGCATCCCAAAGGCGGATGAGTTTGACACTGCTGTCCCAGGCAGCAATCCGTTTGCCATTCGGGCTTACGGTCATGGTCGTCAGTTTGCCCCTGGGCTCGATCGGCCGCAACACAGCGCGGGCGTTATCGACTTGACTGTGGAAATGGTGCCACTCCCAGAAGCCGCGGTACTCTTCCGGTGTCTCATCGAGGACGCGGCGCATGGTGCCGAGATTATTGAGCTCCAATGCACTGGCGGCCAATCCCATATTGGCCCGGTATCGCTGCCAACGCTCCTCGTTGCGGGCGAGCGACTCCTCGTCGCGAGCCAGTGATACTTGGTCGAGGGCGGCTTTTCGTTGCTCGGCGAGATGTCCGAGGCGCTGCGCCGTTACCCCCGCTCCCACGGCAAAGGTCATCAATAAAATGACGATAACGCCAAGCGCAGCCGCCACGCCCTTGTGTCGCCGGCCCCAGCGTGCCAACTGTTCCACCGCTGAGATCCGCCGCACTTTGATCGGCGCATCATCCAGGAAACGCTGCAAATCCGCCGCCAACTCGCCGGCCGTCGAATACCGATGGTCGGGGTCATGCTCCGCCGCCTTGTGGACGATCGTCACGAGATCGCGTGGGATGGCCCGGTTCAGCCGCTCCAGACGCAGCGGAGCTCCGGTCGTCACCGCCTTGATGAGCTTGCTCCGCTCTCTCTCCGTGAACGCTGGCCGTAGCACCAGCATCTCGTAAAGCGTTAGCCCCAGGGAGTAGACATCACCCCGGTTATCCGATCGGCCATCAAAGGCTTCCGGCGGCATGTAGCGCACGGTGCCGAGGACGTCGCCCGTATCGGTCAGGTTCTCTTGATCGTCTACCTTGGCCAAACCGAAGTCCGTTACCCAGACTGTACCGCGGGTGTCCAGAAGCAAGTTCGACGGTTTGATATCCCGATGAAGGATCCCTTGCTGGTGTGCGTATTCCAGAGCGCTGGCCACCTGCACACCAATGCGTGCGATGCTCTGCCAGTAGGTCAGCTTGCGGTTGCCTCCCGAGGAATCCTCTCGTGAGCCGGGGACACTTCCCGAGGAACCCGATAGCTCAAAGGCATCCGAAAGCCGGCCTGCCGCGACGTGGGGGGACAAGCTGGAAATCCGGTCTTCCTTGGGCTGCGGAGACAGCGGGACGGCGGCAGGGTCCTCCGCGACCGCCGCCCTCCCGTCATCCTCGTCCTGTTGTGCAGGGGCAGAAGGCAGGACGGGGCGAGGTTCAAACCTCCCGCTGATCAAGGAGCGGGCCACGTCGGCAGCCGACACATCCTTGCGCGCGGCGCGCAACTCGTTGCCGGCCGGCACCGGCGGGCCGTCGCTGCGATGCCCGCCGGGCTGCATCCGCTTCAACTCGTCGATCACCTCGTCCAGGCCCAATCCCTGGATGAATTGCATGGCGTAGTACGGCAAGCCATCGTACTCGCCGACACCGAAGACCGGCACGATGTTGGTGTGGTGCAGCCGGGCCGCCGCCCGCACCTCGCGCTCAAAGCGCCGTCTCTGCTTGCTCTCGCGACGCAGATTCGGCGGCAGGATCTTGAGAGCCACATGCCGACCCAGAGAAATCTGCTCCGCTTCGTACACCACGCCCATTCCGCCATGGCCAATCTCGCGGAGGATGCGGTAGTCTCCCAACTGCTGCAACGGCGGCAGCACACCGACTGGCGGCTCCATCTCCTGACAATCTTCCTTGACCCGCTCCATGCCGACAAGGGCCGGGAACAGGTCGCGGATATCATCGGCCAGCTCCGGGTACTTCTCCACGTAGTCCGCGAGGGACGGACGCTCCCCACGACGGTATCGGGCGGCAAACTCATCCGCCAATTGATTGAGCAGGACATCGTGTGCGCAGCTGCTGTCGGCCATGTCAGAGGTCCTCGATCCCGCCCGGCATCATCGCGAGGATTTTCTTGAGCCGCCGCAAAGCGCGGACATAGCGCTTCGCGGCAGCTTCTTCTTCGATTTCGAGCACTTGCGCCGCTTCGGCGCTCGTCAGCTCCTCGAAATGACGCAGCGCCAAGATCTCCCGATCGATGGGGTCCAGCGTGTTGAGGGCCTCCTGGAGCCGGAGCAAGCGCTCGGCCCGGATGGCCGCCTGGGTGGGCGACGTGTGTTTGCCAAGGAGTTGCGCTGCCAGCGCCGCCGAGCTGGCCTGCGGCAAGGCACCGCGGTACAGTGCCACTTCACGGCCGGCGTCGCGCATCTGGGTGCCCAGGTGGTGGCGGTGCAGCTTCAGCAGCCGTTCACCGACAACCAGCCGTAGCCAAAGGAAAAACGGCAACTTCGGGTCGCGCAGATATTCTTCCAGTCGCTCCACGACCTCAACATAAGCGTCTTGGATCACATCCGAAGCGTCGATGCGAGCGTGAAGCCGGTGATCCAGGCGCATTTCCACCATCCGGCAAAGGCGTTCGCGGTGCCGGGTAAAGAGCTCGTTAAGGGCCTGGGGATCACCGGCCCGTGAACGTTCGATCAGATGGGCCGTTTCCGACGGATCATGTTTCATAAACAGCGGCATAAGGTTTTACCGCCGGACGGGAAGGATTTCTGGACAGGGGCCGGCAGATTTTTCGGAAAATTCTCTGTTTCAGTTCACGGCAGTTCGGAGAACTGCCGCGAACTGAAATGAGACCCGGATTCGGGAAACTAGCTCTTCGGCTCCTGCGGTGTTTCCGTCTCATAGCGGGTAATCTTGTCGACTCGGCGAGCGTGTCGTCCGCCCTCGAATTCGGTCTCCAACCAAATCTTCACCATGCGGTCGACCAGTTCCCCGCCTAGTAGATCTGCGGACAGGCAGAGAACATTGGCATCGTTGTGCCGGCGGCTCATCTCCGCGGTGATGCTATCGTGGCACGGAGCTGCGCGGACGCCACGGACCTTGTTGGCCGTGATGCACATGCCGATGCTCGTACCACAAATCAGAATGCCGCGCTCAACGCGGTGCTCGCTGACGGCCCTGGCGACTTGGAAGGCATAGTCGGGATAATCGACGCTCTCGCCGCAACTGGGGCCCATATCCACCACTTCATGACCGAGTCGCTCCAAGAGCGACACGATCCGCCGTTTGACTTCAAAACCACGATGGTCGCTACCGATTGCGATTCTCATACTCGTTTCCGAATCAGCACGGTTCGGAGATGATTGGCCGCGACAGCACGCCTCCCATCTCGAATTGGGGAAGAAGGGCTTCGAGGTCACGCAGGATCTGCCGAGCGCACGCTTGGTAGACTCCAATCTCACAGCCAATGGGGTCGGGGAGGTCCTCGTCATGCTCGGAAAGCAGCCGTGGCCGAGGGCCGAGGCCTCGATACTGGGAAGCCAGGGCGAGAAGATGGCTGTTGGTCATCGTAATCAGGAAATCGGCCTGCGCGACCAACTTCGCCGTCAACGGCCGGCTCATGTGGCCGCGTAGATCCGCTCCGAGCTCGCGGGCCGTTTCGATGGCCTCCGGAGCCGCCTCGCCTCCCATCGATGCCGCCAAGCCGGCACTCATGACCATGAAGCCGCGGTGCGGCAATTCTTCCGGCGTACACCCCAGCCGCTCCGCTAACAGTTTTTTGCACAAAACCTCGGCCAATGGACTCCGACAGGTGTTGCCGGTGCAGACGAACACGATGAGACAACAAGCCTGAAGCTCCAACTCGGCCGAAGTCAGGACGCCTTCCCGCAAAACGCTCCAGGCATTGCCGTTGACCTGGACCACCGTGGAGGCCTGGCGGTACCGCGTCGGTCCGTCATCGATCAGCAGGGCCACATCCTCTCCAATGCTCTGCCGCACTTCCTCCGCGGTCGTGGCCGCGGGCTCACCACTTCGGTTGGCGCTGCTCAATGCCAGGGGACCGGGCAACCGGCATAAGGTTTCCCAGATTGCAGCGTGGGCCGGAGTGCGCAATCCGAGCGTGCCGGAGGGACAGACGCGTTGCCGCACACGCTCCGGCAGCCGACTGGCCAATCCCTCATTCACACTATCGGCAAAAACCAAGGTCAGCGGCCCGGGCCAACAACGCCGTGCAAGCCGCCATCCGAGTGGACTCATCTGCGGCACCCAATCCCGCGCCTCCGCGCTGCCGCGGATGGCCAACGCCAAAGGCTTACTCTCGGATCGGCCCTTGCCCATGCAGAGCCGTTCGACGGCTTCGGGAAGAAGGGCGCTGGCGGCCAGGCCATAAACCGTCTCGGTCGGAAATGCCACCACGTGCCCTTCAGCCAGAGCCTTCACCGTGCGGCGGATGATCGCCGGCGAATCCGCAGCGTTATGCCATTCAAGGACTTCCGTCATTCCGTCAGTGCCTCTCGTTCGAGAGTGGGACCTGGCTGGCTTCCTGGATTGAACTGGGAATTCCTACTCTATTCTCCGAAACCGTAACTGACAAGGGAGGCGTCAAACAGCCAGGGATTCCGCTGCTTCGAGCAAGCCGGCGTGGCGCGGCTCTTGAAATGAACGCCGTTCCGTTGCTTCGTCGACCTACTTCGTCTCTTCATTCGCCGGCGCTGGGAACTGCTGGCAGAGCTCGCGCACCTGGCCGCGTACCTGTTCCTGCACCGAAGCGTCGTCTGGCTTAGCTAGCACCTCGCCGATCCAGCGGGCAATCGCGCGCATTTCAGGCTCGCGCATCCCGCGCGTCGTCAATGCTGGCGTCCCTATCCGGATGCCGGACGGATCGAGCGGCTGCCGAGTGTCGAATGGGATCATGTTCTTGTTCACGGTAATTCCGGCCGCATCCAGCGCGTGCTCCGCAATCTTGCCCGTCAGATTCCGCGAAACCACGTCGACCAGCAGCAAGTGGTTGTCCGTGCCTCCCGAGACCAAACGGAAGCCGAGCCGTTCCAGCTCCTGGGAGAGCGTCCTGGCATTCGCGATGATCTGGGCCGCATAGCTACGGAATTCCGGTTTGAGGGCTTCGCCGAAACCGACCGCCTTGGCCGCAATGACATGCATGAGCGGCCCGCCTTGCAATCCCGGGAAGACGGCTTGATTCACTTTTTGGATCCAGTCTTTCTTGCAGAGGATAAAGCCACTGCGCGGGCCGCGCAGGGTCTTGTGCGTGGTGCTGGTCACGAAATCCGCGACCGGCACCGGATCCGCGTGCAACCCGACGGCCACCAGCCCGGCAATGTGCGCCATGTCCACCATCAGCAGGGCTTTGGCGTCGGCAGCAATCTGGGCAAACTGTGCGAAATCGATCTCGCGGGGATACGCGCTGGCCCCAGCGACGATGAGCTTCGGCCGATGTTCCTTGGCTAGATGGGCGAGTTGATCGAAATCGATCCGCTCCGTATCCCGACGCACGCCGTAGCTGATGACGCGGTAAAGTTTTCCCGAAAAGTTCAGGCGCATGCCGTGTGTCAGATGGCCGCCGTGCGCGAGGTCCATCGCCAGGATGGTATCGCCCGGGTCGAGGCAGGCAAAGTAAACCGCCATGTTCGCCTGGGCACCGGAGTGGGGCTGGACGTTGGCCTTGTCAGCGCGAAACAGCTGGAGCGCGCGCTCGATCGCCAACCGCTCCACGACATCCACAAATTCACAACCACCGTAATAACGACGGCCGGGGTACCCTTCCGCATACTTGTTGGTCAACACGGAGCCCTGAGCGGCCAGCACCGCAGGACTGGTATAATTCTCGGAGGCAATCATCTCCAGCCCCTGCTGCTGCCGTCGGCGTTCCTGCTGGATTGCTTGCCAAACCTCTGCATCCGCCTTCTGGAGCACGTCCACGGGCTAAGCCTCCTCAAATTCGCCGGCTGGATGACACGACCCACGTCCTCGTTGTCATCCTACCATCTTGAGATTCTCGATTCCCAGTGCGGTGAGCTGCGCGCACAAATCCGGGTAACTCGTGTACACGATACCGTGCCAGCCACAAGCGCGGGCGCCGGCCACGTTGGCGGCAAGATCGTCAATGAAGAGACACTCAGATGGGGCACACCCGGCCAGCCGGCTGCAGTGCTCAAAAAAGCCGGCCTTGGGCTTGCGGACGCCGATCTCGTGGGACAAGACCAAGTGGTCGAAATGCCGTAGCCAGGCGGCAAACTGCCCACAAAATTGGCGGGCGTGCAGCTCATTGGTATTGCTTCCCAAGAGGAGCCGATAGCGCGGCTTGAGCCGCGGGAGCAAGGCACAGACTTCCTCATTGGGCCAAAAAATATCAGCCCAGGCGGAAGCAATCGTCTCCTCCGAACAGCGTAGCCGGCAAGTCTCGCGGACCTTCCGCAGAAACTCACTCGCGCTGATCCGGCCCGATTCGAAATCGTCCTCGAGCGTCCCACCAAACAGCTCGGCGACCATTTCCGCAGCGGCGAGGTCGGTATGCTCGGCCAGACGATTCCACGTTAAGCGGTGATCGAAAAATCCAACAACGCGCCCGAAATCAAAAACAATGGTTTGGATTGCCATCGCTCACTTTCCTGCTTCCGATGCTTGCCGGGAGTCGAGTTCGGGCATTTTCAACAGGTAGCAGTTCACGTCCTGGAACTGCCGACCGCGCGGCCCACAGGCCAAGGCAAGCAACTTTCCATCCGGAGCAATCGCCACCGAGTAAATCGCGCCCAGCGGCAGCTCCTCCCCATACAGCATCTTTCCGTCAGCCAGATTCCAGACCGCCAGGTAGCCGTGGTTCCGCGGTGCCATGCCGACACTGACCAAATGGTCCCCTCCCGGCGTGAATCGGAGACCGTACACCCAGCCGGGATGGGCTTGCGCAGGCGCGGCCGAACCCGTGCGATTGGCCGTCTTGAGTTTGGGATTGGCCAAATCGCGCACCAGAGTGCCGTCGACCACGTTCCAGATCTTGATCGCTCGATCGCTGCCGCCCGAGGCGAGGAGTTTGCCATCGGGGCTGAAGGCAACACAGAAGACGCCTTCCTGGTGCCCCTTTACGGATTGCTTTTCGGGTTTGCCGGGGATTTTCATCGCGGCCAGCAGGAAGAGGCTTTGTGTAAGCGGCAAGTCGCGCAATCCGATGGTACTCGAAGCGAAGATCGGAAGACCCTCCTGGTCGCTGTGGCTCTTGAAGGAGCGCACCAGAGTGCCGGTGGCTGCGTCCCACAATTTGAGCGTGTGATCGAGACTGCCGGAGACGACCCACTTCCCGTCGGGACTCCACGCTACGCAATAAACCTGCGTCATCATCGGCATCGTGTGCGCGGCGATTTGTCGGACTTGCTGTCCCTTGGCCACATCCCAGATGCGCACGGTGCCATCGTGGCTACCCGTGGCCAATTGGGTCCCGGCAGGGTTGAAAGCCACGGCGTCAACCAGATTGGCGTGAGCCAGGTTCTTGTACGGCGCTTCCGAGCCTGCTTTTGCGACATCCCAAATCTTTGCAGTATTATCCGCGGCACCGGAAGCCAAGAACCTCCCGTCGGGACTGAAGGCGACGCTCAACACAAGGTTTTGATGTCCGGCTGGACCGGTGAATGTCTTGGTCTCCTTGCCCGTCGCGGTCTCCCAGAGCTTCACCGTCTTATCAAAACTGCCCGTCACCAAGGATTTCCCATCCGGGCTGAAGGTCACGGCATAAACGATCTCCGTGTGCCCCTTGAGGGTGGCGACGATGCTCTCCGGTAATGCCGGCTCGTCGGCCGCACCTGCGGTTGCAGCAAATAGCACGCCGCCAAGGAGCAGTGCGCGCAGTGCCTGGGAAGAAAGTCGAGGGTTGGAATGCGTGCCGCACATGGCGAACTCACCGGGTGGGTTGATTTTGGGAGACTTCATGACTGGAGGATAACATACGGCGGAGCCGCGCCGGTGGCGAGGGAACGGAAAACCGCCGCAGTTCAATCCTCCTTGAGCAACCGTGCGAGATAACTCATTTGCCCCCGGTGAAGGGCGAAGTGGGCCACGAGATGCACGAGAGCCTTCAACACCGAGCCGAAGGCGCTCTGCGGATGGGGTGCCGCCAGCTGCTCTGCACTGAGGCCCTGGACGACCCGGCGAAATGTCGCCACGGCCGCATCCAGGTTGGCCAGCAGCGCCAGCTTGGCGGGTGGTTGTCCTTCGGTGAACTCCCGCTCCCGATCGCGCACATAGCCGCTGCCGCCCAGCTGAGCGCCCACAAAATGATTGAGGTTCCCAGTCAGGTGCAAAATCAAGTGGCCGATCGAGTTGCCCGGCTCCACAGGCTTGCTCCACAGCGCACGTTCGGAAAGCGGTCCGGTGACTTCGTGCACCGCGTCACGGAGCTGCTCCAGCTCTTCGATCAGAGCTGTACGCGCCAACAGGCTCAAGTCCGCCACGATCGTTCCTCCGGAGAAAGGAAGGGGCGGAATCTCGAACGAGACCCGCCCCGCACGGTTCACTGCCTACTGGCCGGCATGCTTAGTACATGTCTTCGTAGCCGCCGCCTTCGGCCTTGCCCTTTTTCTCTTCCTTGGGCAGCTCGGCAACCAGCGCATCGCTGGTCAACAAGAGGGTGGCGACGCTCGAAGCATTCTGTAACGCACTGCGCACCACCTTGGTCGGATCGATGATTCCTTCCTTGACCATATCGCAGTAGCGATCTTCCCGGGCATCGTAACCGAAATTCTGGTTGCTGTTGTCCAGCACCTTGGCCGCTACGATGGCTCCATCCGTGCCGGCATTCTCAGAGATTTGCTTAACCGGCGCCCGGCAAGCCCGGACGACAATGTTGTAGCCCGTCTCCTCGTCGTGGCTGAGCCCCTTGGGCTTCAGTCCCTCCGAAGCGCGGAGCAGAGCCACACCGCCGCCGGGCAGAATCCCTTCCTGGTTGGCGGCCCGCGTGGCGTGCATCGCATCTTCAACTCGAGCTTTGCGCTCCTTCATTTCGCTCTCGGTGGCGGCACCGACATTAATCTTGGCAACACCGCCTGACAACTTGGCAATCCGTTCGCTCAGCTTTTCCTTGTCATAATCGCTGGTGGACTTTTCCAGTTCCCGCTGAATGAGCTGGATGCGTCCTTGAATGTCAGCCTTCTTGCCAGCGCCTTCGATGACCGTGGTGTTATCCTTGTCGATCTTGACCTTCTTGGCCCGGCCCAGGTCGCGGAGCTGAACGTTTTCCAGCTGGATACCGAGATCTTCGAAAATGGCCCGGCCGCCGGTCAACACAGCAATATCTTCGAGCATAGCCTTGCGGCGATCTCCGTAGCCCGGAGCCTTCACGGCGGCACAGCGGAACGTGCCGCGTAGCTTGTTGATAACCAGCGTCGCTAGGGCTTCGCCCTCGACTTCCTCAGAGATAATCAAAATCGGCTTGCCTGTATTCAAGACCCGTTCAAGGACCGGCACGAGATCCTTGTTGTTGGAGATTTTCTTTTCGTAAATCAGGATGTACGGATCTTCCAGCTCGCACTCCATTTTTTGCGGATCGGTCACAAAATACGGTGACAGGTAGCCGCGGTCGAACTGCATCCCTTCGACGAAGTCGTGGGTCGTTTCCAGGGCTTTGCCTTCCTCGACCGTAATCACGCCGTCCTTACCGACCCGATCCATCGCCTCGGCAATGATGCGGCCAATTTCGGTGTCGTTGTTGGAAGCAACCGAGGCGACGGCTTCCATGTCCTTCTTGGACTTGACCGGAATGCTCATTTTCTTGAGCTTTTCCACGATGTCGTCGACGGCTTTCTCGATGCCGCGCTTCATCAACATGGGGTTGATGCCGGAGACGACGGCCCGCAGACCTTCATTAAAAATGGCCTCGGCCAAGACGGTCGCGGTGGTCGTGCCATCGCCAGCGACATCGCTGGTTTTGGACGCCACTTCGCGGACCATACGGGCGCCCATGTTCTCGTACTTATCTTCCAGCTCAATTTCCTTGGCTACGGTAACGCCGTCTTTGGTAACGGTGGGCGAACCGAAGCTCTTCTGCAAGATCACATTCCGCCCCTTGGGGCCCAGCGTCACCTTGACCGCGCGGGCCAGCTTGGCGATGCCTCGCCGCATCGCATCGCGGGCTTCTTGGTCAAAAGCGATTTGCTTTGCTGCCATTCTGCCTCCCTTTCAAAGGAAAAACGTGAAAGGTCCCATCCAGTCCCGGGCCCGGTGCGAATCCACTGCGGACCACGGGCCGTCGTTATCTGCTCATTGCCCTCATCAATCGACGACGGCCATGACATCTTCTTCGCGCATGAGAAGGATGACCTGGCTATTCTTATCCTTGAATTCATCGCCGGCCCAGGCGGTGAAGAGAACGGTATCCCCCTCCTTCACCTGGAGACTCCGCCGCGTACCGTCCTTCAGGAGTCGTCCCGGACCCGCCGCCAGGACCTTCCCTTTCTGCGGCTTGCCCTTGGCGCTATCCGGCAAAACGATGCCTCCCGCCGACACGCCCGCCGATTCCTCGCGCCGGACGACAATTCGATCTCCCAAAGGCCTAATCTTCATGGTTGCCTCCCCCGCAATCTCACGAACCCGGAATTTCACCGAATAAGAAAACAATTACCCGTCGGGTCGATAGCAACTTTCATGCCCCGGGCCATTCACGCAGCAAGATTTTGTGGAATAATGGGTTATGGAGCGAGTCGATTTTGTGCCTGATCAGCGCCCTGCCAAGTTTGCTGATACCGGCAGAGGTGCACCTGTCGGATTGGCAGCCGGTCGACCAGCGTTTTGTTTCCAGAGAAGCGGAGCATCGGGATGGCCAGATATCTGATCCGATGCATCTTCGCCTGGATGGCGATATTCGCGGTCCGCTTGGCCATGTGCGGGCTTACTGGAATCACTTGAACGGAGTACAGACTTGTTCCGGTTCAGGAAGCCATGTTCCTGGTCGCGGGAGGTTGCGGTGACGGCGTGATCTCCGGATTGGCGACTGGCTTGTTCCTGGATTGGTGGTCCCGCCGAAAGGACACGAAGTAAACTGGGCTTGGGAACGCTGCCGCCCTGCGAACCGCAGTTTACGCGCTTGACGCTCCTTTTTTGCAGCCTAGATTGATCCGCGTTACAATGGTGAACATCGGTTAATTCTGTCCGCCCTCGACATTTCGATTGGTCGCAGCCAACCGAAACCACAAGGAGCAGCTCATGGCCACAGCAACCGCCTCTCTCAAGCGCATGTATATCGATGGCAAATGGAGCGCTGCCGAGAACGGGAAGACGCTTGGGGTAATCAACCCGGCCACCGAAGCCGTGATCGATGAGATTGCGTACGGCGGCCGCGGCGAAGCCCGCCATGCCTTGGAGGCCGCACAGCGGGCCATGCCGGCGTGGATGAAGCTGACCGCCTGGGACCGGGCCAAGATCCTTAAGAAGACCGCCGACCTGATGCGCGAACGCTTGGATGCCCTTGCCCGTACCCTGACCATGGAGCAGGGAAAGCCGGTGGCGGAGTCCAAGGCGGAGATTCTTCACTCGGCGGACACGTTTGAGTGGTTTGCCGAGGAGGGGAAACGCGCCTATGGTCAGGTAATCCCCAATTCCCAGCCGGGCAAACGCCATGTCACCGTCAAACATCCGGTCGGTGTGGTCGGAGCAATCAGCCCCTGGAACTTCCCTATCACCCTCCAGTCGCGGAAGATTGCCCCCGCCTTGGCAGTCGGCTGCACCGTGGTTGCTAAGCCCGCCAGCCAGACTCCCCTCTCGCTGGTTCAGGTCTTCGAATGCATGATCGAAGCAGGTCTGCCGGCCGGCGTGGCGAACTTGGTCATGGGGCCGGCGCAGGAAATTGCTGACGAATTCCTGGAGAACCCCATCTGTCGCAAGATCAGCTTCACTGGCTCCACCGAGGTCGGCAAACAGCTCATGCGTGGAGCGGCGGATCAGGTGAAGCGAATCAGCCTGGAGCTGGGAGGGCACGCCCCACTCATCGTCTTTCCGGATGCAGATCCGGAAGCGGTCGCTAAAGCGGCGGTGATCGGCAAGTTCCGCAACAATGGCCAGGTTTGCATCGCTCCCAGCCGCTTCTTTATCCATAAGGATGTTCAGAAGAAATTCACGGAGGCAGCCGTCGAGTTCGCCCGCAATCTGAAGCTGGGCAACGGTCTGGATGCCGGCACGGAAATCGGCCCCATGTTCGAGAAACGGGCCATGGAGCAGGCCATCGCTCTCGTGGATGACGCCAAGCGGCACGGCGCCAAGGTATTGACCGGCGGCAAGCGAAGCACGCGTTTCGAGCATGGCTACTTCTTCGAGCCGACGGTGCTCGCCGATCTGTCCCCGCAGTCTCGGATCCTGACCGATGAACCGTTCGCCCCAGTCATGCCATTGCTCGATTTCAACAAAATCGAGGACGTGATCCAGGCGGCCAACAACACCCGCTACGGCTTGGCGTCGTATGTGTTCACGAATGATCTCACCATCGCCTGGCGGATGGCAGAAGGGTTGGAGGCAGGGATCATCTGCATCAACGATCCGGTGCCAGCGGTCCCGCAGTGTCCGTTCGGCGGCATGAAAGAAAGCGGCCTCGGCCGGGAGTTGGCGCATGAGGGCTTGGAAGCATATCTCGAAACCAAATACGTCAGCTTCAAGCTGCGCGACAGTTGAGCTGTCCAAAGGAGGGAGACCAGTGGCCCCTGGGACGAGTGTGGCGACTGTGGTCGTTCCGCCTGAAGAGGTAGAACAATGCTAACAGAGGACTGAAACCAATACGCTTACATCATTTAACCGAGCACGTTCATGAGCCGAGCTTTGCAAATCATTCCCGATAAATGTACCGGATGCATGCAGTGTGAGCTGGCATGCTCGTGGGTGCAGACCGGCACGTTTCAGCCATCGCGGTCGGTCATCCGGGTCAATATTTTTGATGAGGAAGCGAGCTATGCACCGTACACGTGTCTTCAATGCGATGAAGCCTGGTGCATGATGGCCTGCCCAGTGAACGCCATCGCCATCGATTCGACTACGGGCGCAAAGGTTGTGCTGGGCGAGGTGTGCGTGGGCTGTCATCTGTGCACCATTGCGTGTCCGTACGGCACGGTCTTCACACTTCCCGGCACGGACAAGGCGAGCAAGTGCAACCTCTGTGGCGGCAATCCAGCGTGCGCCACCGCTTGTCCCACGGGGGCAATCGACTGGGCCGAAGGCGACGGCAAGGGGAGCTGGTTCGAGTCCTGGGGCGAGAAGGTGCAACAGCGGCATCAGATTGCTGCCGTTGCCCATTAGGAGGGGAACGCTATGCAAAGGGATGCGATTCGCACAGCGTTGCACAAGCAACCCTTCCGATCGTTTACGTTGCGCCTGGCAGATGGCCGTGGATTGCCGGTTCTCCTTCCGGATTTCGGGGCGATCCTCGGTCGAACTGCGGTTGTGGCCAGTCCACATCTGGATGGCAGGAATTTACCTTGAGCCCGTTCTCATCGCATCTTTTCAATGACGGCGAAATGCTGAAACCGGCGACGGACGCCAGCAATGGAGGTTCCTCATGAATGGATGGACCGGAAAACTGCTCCGCGTGAATCTGACCCGGCAGTGCTGGCAAATCGAAGATATCCCCCAGGAATGGCTGCATGAATACATCGGCGGCCGCGGCGTGGGCGACCGGTATCTGTGGCAAGAGCTGGATCCTCAGGTCGAACCTCTATCGCCGGACAATAAACTGATTTTCGCCACCGGCCCCTTGACCGGATCGCCGGTTTCTTGTGGCGCCCGCTACATGGTCGTGACCAAGGGAGCACTGACCGGAGCCATCACCACGTCGAACTCCGGTGGCCATTGGGGACCTGAACTCAAATTTGCCGGCTACGATCTCCTGATCCTCGAAGGGCGTGCGCCGAAGCCGGTTTATCTCTTCATTTACGATGATGTGGTCCAGATCCGCGATGCGGCTGCGGTCTGGGGAAAGACGACATCGCAGACCGAAGATGGCATCCGCAAGGAGCTGGGCATTCCCGGTGTGCGCGTCGCCGGCATTGGGCCGGCTGGTGAGCGACTGGTCCGCTTTGCCTGCATTATCAACGACAAGCACCGCGCTGCGGGCCGCTCCGGCGTCGGCGCGGTGATGGGATCGAAAAACCTCAAAGCGGTGGCCGTCCGTGGCACACGCGGCCTCGGCATTGCTCGCCCGGCCGGCTTTATGAAGGCCGTCTGGGCCCTGCGCAAAAAATTGGCCGAAGCGCCCGGCCGGCAGGGCATGACTGAATTGGGCACCGCTTCGACGATCGATCTGACCAACGCCTTCGGCGGTTGCCCCACGCGTAATTTCGAATCGGGCCAGTTCGAACATGCCGAGAATCTCAATGGCAATTCGATCAAAAACCAGCGGATGCTCACCAACAAAGCGTGCTTTGCGTGCACCATCGCCTGCGGTCGGGTGACGCATCTGCCGGGGAGCACCGCGGATAAGTATCTGGTTAACATGCATCCGCGAAACTGGAAGACCGCCGGGGAGGGCCCCGAGTACGAAGCGGCCTGGGCGCTCGGTGCCGACACAGGTGTCGGCGACCTCGATGCTGTCATCAAGGCGAATTGGTTGTGCAACGATCTCGGTATGGATCCGATTTCGATGGGCGCGACCTTGGCCGCCGCCATGGAACTGTACGAACGGGGCATCGTGGCGGATAGCCAAGTGGAGATGCCGTTGCGGTTCGGCTCGGGAGACGCCCTGGTCCGGATGACGGAGGCGACAGCTTACCGGGAAGGCTTCGGCAACGAGCTGGCCGAAGGAAGTTCGCGGATGGGCGCCAAGTTTCAGCATCCGGAAGTCTTCATGGGGGTCAAGGGACAGGAGTTTCCCGCCTATGATCCACGTGGCTTCCAAGGCATGGGCATTGCCTACGCCACGTGCAACCGCGGGGCCTGCCACTTGCGCGCCTGGACGCCGGGAATCGAATCGAGCGGAAAATACGATCCACATACCCCGGTCGGAAAAGCCGAGTGGGTGGCCAAGGAGCAGAACAACACCACCGCACACGATGCCACCGGCGTTTGCCTCTTCACGACCACGGGTTCCTCGCTAGCGGATTTGGTGGCTTGCACGGCCGCGGCGACAGGCGTGCCCTACACCTTGGAGGACTTCGTCAAAGCCGGCGAAAGGACCTGGAATTTGGAGCGCCTCTGGAATCTCCGGGCCGGCCTGAACGCCGCCGATGACACGCTGCCCAAGCGACTGCTAAATGACCCCCATCGCTCGGGCCCGGCCAAGGGAGTGGTGGTGCACCTCGACCAGATGCTGCCGGTGTACTACCGCGCTCGCGGCTGGAACGAGAACGGCGTGCCGACTCCGGAAAAGTTACTGGAGTTGGGATTGGCGTCCGTTTAACGGTTGAGGTCGGTCACATTTCACGATTGCATTACCGGTTCGCTTCTGCCTTTGCCGACTTTTTGATACGCTGAAATTCTATGCTAAGATTCTCCCAGTCGTTGCGGTGCGGGATGGTGAATTCCGACCCGGAGAGATATCGATGGAGATGCCGAAATCTCAGGTATCGCCAAAAACCCTGAACCCGTTGGTCGGCCGCTTGCTCTTACTCGATAGATCGGAACCCGGCGACGCTGCAAAGGTTGAGGCAGGGCTCGTTGGGCTCGATCTCCTTCCTCCTCAGCGGAGGAAATAAATGGCGTCGTCCCTTGTCTGCGTGGCGCGGGTCCGCTAGTATGAGTTGTTCCCAATTTTTCTTAGCCTGGCTCGGCGCTTTTGACTCTTTTCACTGCGAGGTTCACCGGTGAGCTCTAACCCCCAAATCAGCCTCGAACAGCTCGAACAAACCCGAAAACAGATCAATCGACTGGTTGAAGAAATTGCCCGATTGTCGGAGGCCGATCTGGCGCCAGCCGACTACTATGGTGAATTTCTTCAGCGTGTGCTGACGGCAGTCGCCGCTCCTGCCGGGGCGGTTTGGGTTCGGACTCCTCAGGGCCATCTGCAACTGCAATACCAAATCAACATTCGCCAAGCCGGGCTGGATCGCAGTGAAACGGATCGCCAAACCCATGATGAGCTGCTTCGCCTGGCTGCCCAGATGGCCCGGCCTCAGATGATTCCTCCGCGCAGCGGCACCGGGCCGACGGAGGAAGGTAAGCCGGCTCCCGGCAACCCCACCGATTATGTGATCCTGTTGGCCCCAATCTTGGTTGACAAACAGGTCGCGGGGCTGGTGGAGGTTTGGCAAGATGCGGACCGCAATCCAAATGCCCAACAAGGCTTTCTCCAGTTCATCACCCGCATGGCCGAGCTGGCCTCTTCCTACACGCGCAATCATCAGCTGCGGTCGATGGTCGGCCAGCAAACCCTTTGGACGCAGCTGGAATCCTTTGCCCGCCAGATTCACGGCAGCTTGAATCCGATGGAAGTGGGCTATCATGTCGCCAACGAGGGCCGCCGCCTTATCGATTGCGATCGTGTCAGCGTTGCCCAGCGGCGTGGCAAAAAGACTCACATTGAAGCGATCAGCGGCGCGGATGTCGTTGAAAAGCGTTCCAACCTGGTCCGGCTGATGGCCACGCTCTTCGACAAGGTGCTGGTATGGGGCGAAAAGCTTATCTATCAAGGGACAAAAGACGATAGTTTGCCGCCTGCAGTTCTACAAGCCCTCGACGCCTACCTTGCGGAAAGCAATAGCAAACTCTTGGTTGTGCTCCCCTTGAAGGATGAGCGGGAAACGGAGAGCAAGAAGCCACCGCGTTCCGGGCTCATGATGGAATGCTTCGACCCAGCGCAGTCGCCGGAACAGCTCGTCGCTCGGCTGGAAGTCGTTGGCCGCCATGCTGCCTCGGCACTCTACAATGCTGCCGAGCATCGCCGCATTCCCATGCGGTTTGTCTGGCAGCCATTGGCCAAGGTACAAGAAGGTCTAGGCGGTAAAGCCCGAGCTATCATCTTGAGCATTGCCGCAGCCGTTTTCCTCCTCATTCTGATCATGGTTCTCGTTCCCTATCCCTTGAAAATGGATTCCAAGGGGCAACTCGTTCCAAAAAATCGCAACTACATCTATGCGCCGGTCGAAGGCAAAATCGACCACTTCATTGTAGAGCCCGGACAAACCGTGATGAAGGATCAACCCCTGATCCTCATGCACGACACGTCCCTGGAAGAACGCATGCAAAAGCTGGAGTCCGAAATCGCGGCAGCCCAGCAAAAGGAGCTGGCACTGGATCAAGAGTTCGTGAATGCGAAGCCCGAACAGAGGCTGAATCTCAGCACGGAACGCGAAAGTGAAGTCATCACGCGGGATTTCAAAACGAGAGAGCTCAACGCCATTCGGGACCGCGTCCATGCCGTGCCCGGAATGAAAGCCGGCTACTTCCAGGTTGTGTCTCCCATCGACGGGGTCGTTCTGAACCAGAGCTTCCGCGAAGAACTCACCGGTAAAGGGGTCAAACCGAATGAGCCGATCTTACGCGTCGGAGATAAAGAAGGAAGCTGGGAAATTGAGCTGAAGATCCCGCAAAAACACATCGGCCAAATCTTGCGGGCATTTGAACACAACCAAACCGATCACCTGGATGTAGACCTCATCCTGAAAAGTTTGCCGACGCGGACTTACAAGGGAATCTTGTACCGCAAAGACGTCGGCGGTGAGGCTAATCCGAACCGTGAAGATACCAGTGACGCCGAGCCGGTTGTCGTTGCCTATGTCCAGATCGAAGGCGAAGGAATCAAAGATCCACTCCCCAAGGAATTGCTAGTGACCGGCACGGAAGTGGCGGCCAAGGTCCGTTGCGGCCCCCACGCGATGGGGTACTCCCTGTTCTACGGCGTTTGGGAATTCTTCTACGAAAAGGTCGTCTTTTTCTTCTAAGCGTTCTCTTCAACAAGGGGATGGGACCTGGAACTCTCGAGGTCTTGTCCCCTTGTTGAGTTGGTCTCAGATATTTTCACCATGACCGGATCGGCTCACCGCATTCTCACCGCCGCGGAGCAGAGGATGGGGAGAGGCGGGACGGCTATTTCAAGAGTGGTTTTCAACGAACCCTGATGAACACCCAAGTCCGTTCTGGGCAGCCCGTAGCCGGAGATCTTGCGGAGCCAGGGCTACGCACTACGGATTCTTACGGAGTACCAAAAATGTTGCGTCGAATCATGCTCACCGGAATCCTGACCGGGGCCGTCCTGACCGTCGGCTTCTGGACGCCGGGGCGAGGTTTCGTGGTTGCTCAAGACGCCAGGCCGTCCCGTCCCAAGAGGCAAAACCAAACTCCGCCCTCGACCATTCAGACGGATAATCCCAAACCAACGGGCGCGCAGCGCGTGGCCCAGAACCCATCGACGGCTGCGGTCCAGAGCTACCGTACGGCCGAGCGGCCCGAGAAGTCCGGGGATCCCATCGTCATCCCGGGCGGCCGGCTCCGGCTGTTCGATCTGGAAGATGTGCCCAGTCAGCGCGACGGGGTCTTGATGTTTCTGGGCACGGAGGTCAAGGAAGGCCAAAATGTGCCGCCCTTTGATGCCATCCCGGTCCAGATCGGAAAAGAAACCAAGCAGTTTCGCCGGCTGCGGGAGGGGGATGTCGTCCAGAGCGATCAGCTGTTGGCCCAGGTTGACGATACCCTGGCCCGTGCGGACGTCGGAATCAAAACGGCCAAGCTCGAATCGGCCAGGGCGGAGGCCGTGGCGGCAGACAAGACTCGTGATGAGGCGATGGCGCGATATGACACCGCCAAGAAACTCTACGGTGCCACCGGCGGCAGGGGAGGAGGACAGCCGGCCATCTCTCTTGAAGACCTGCGCGGCGCGTTGCTGACCTATAACCGTTATGTTGAGGAAGCCGTCAGCAAGAAGGCAGCCATCGAAGTTGCGAAGGAAGAGTTGAAACAATCCGAAAAGACCGTCAGCATGTATGAAATTCGCCCCAAGGTCTCCGGAATCGTCAAATCCATTAACAAGCACCCCGGCGAAGCAGTCAAGAGCCTGGAGCCGGTCATGCAAATCCAGAACTATGACCGTCTGCGGGTGGATGCATTGCTCCAAGAGCAGTACGCCAATCGCCTCGACAAGGGGATGGAGGTATATGTCGAGCCCACTTTCCGGGAAAGCCCGCGACAAACGTTTGTCGGACACCGCGGCCTCATCACCGGCGTTGCCGTCAGCAAGGATCCGCGCAAGCCCTTGATTGTATCCTGTAGCGACGACCGCACGGTGCGCATCTGGGAACTTTCCTCGAGTGGCGGACGGGCGCGGGAACATGTTCTAAAGAACGCCGAGCCTGCCGCTCCATTCCAGGCTGTTGCCTGCACGCCGCGCGACGCCGCGGCTAATCTTTGCCTGGCCGGCGATGCCCAGGGCAACGGCTTTTTGTGGGACCTCAACGACCTCCAGGGCGAACCGCGCAAATTGAATGGCCATCATCTCAAAGCCATCACGTGTGTCGCCTTCAGTCCCGACGGCAAGAGCTGTGCGACCGGCAGCCAGGACCAGCAAATCAAAGTGTGGGACACGGCCACTGGCACTCTTCGCTGCACGATCAGCGGCCACCGTAATGTGATCACCGCCCTCTACTTTGCTTCGCCAGAGCGTTTGATTTCGATCAGTCGCGATCCGAGTGTCCGGATCTGGGAGATCACGGGCGACCGCTACAAGGAGGCGAAGAACGGGGTGATTCCCCGGCGGGAAGACTACGTTGATAACTTGGGTGTAAGCCCGGACGGGCAGCACATGATGGACGAAAACTTCGGCGAGATGCGCGTGGTCTCCGTGCCCAACGCTGACAATTCGGTCCCCAAGACCGAAGCGATCCTCCGCCCCACGACACTTGGCAAGAAGTTCGTCAACTTCGCGATCTTTGCACCGAACGGCCAGATGGCCCTGACCACGCCGGAAACCGGTGGCGTGCTGCATTTGTGGCGGATCAACTATAATCAGGGTCGCAGCTTCGAGCTGCGCCAGTTTGTCCCAGCGGTACGTGGCGCGGCCAGGAGTGCGGCGTTCGCTCCGGATGGATCGTTTGTCGTTGCCGGTGTCAGCGATCGCATCTATCTTTGGCCGATGCCCGGCAAAGAAGACGTCGATCCGATCCCGGCCAGGATAACGAACATTGATAAGCCCATCGAAGCCGTGGATAATCAAGTAAAGGTGACCGCCGAACTCGAAAACCCGGGCCAGCGTCTGCGGCCGGGAGACGTGGTTACCATCGTGGCTTATCCGCAGAAGTAGTAGCAGGAACAGCCATCGAGCCGTGGTCCCTGGCCATCTGGCTGTGGACCATGGCTGCTGAACTGCAGATGACGAACCATCCATCAGAGATTGCAATATGGCAGCAGCGAAACCACCCGACGCCGGCGATGTAGAACGACGCAAAAAGGTCCGCTTGCTCATGCGCAAGGACCTCTCGATCGCCCCGCAGAAGTACGAAGGGCGTACCTATTACGTCGTTAAAGATCCGGTCAGCATGCGGTATTACCGCTTCAAGGAGCAAGAACATTTCCTCATCGGGCTCATGGATGGCTCGTACACGCTGGACGATGCCCAGAAGGCGTATGAGAAGCGGTTTCGCCCCGAGCGGCTGACACTTGAAGACCTGGAAGGCTTTGGCCAGCAACTCCTGACGGCCGGGTTGGCCCAGAACGAATCCCCGCAAGCCGGCAAACAGCTCTTCGACCGCCGCAAGAAACGTCGTCGCAGCGAATGGATGCAGACGCTGACGAACATCCTCTACATCAAGATCCCCGTTTTTGACCCGGACAAGCTGCTCAACCACATGCTGCCCTGGATGCGGTGGATCTTTACGACGTGGTTCATGGCGTTCAGTATTGCCGTCATGATGTCGGCGATCATGCTCGTCGCCACCCATTTCGAGGCGTTCCGGGATAAGCTTCCTTCGTACCACGAATTCTTCAGTTTTGGGACCGTTTGGTATTTGTGGTTGGCCTTGGGGCTCGTGAAGATCATCCACGAATTTGGCCACGGCCTGAGCTGTAAGGCATTCGGCGGGGAAGTCCACGAGATGGGTGCGCTCTTTCTCGTGTTTTCTCCGTGCTTGTATTGCAACGTCTCCGATGCCTGGACGCTGCCGAGCAAGTGGAAACGGATCATCATCAGCTTCGCCGGGATCTACGTGGAGTTGATCATTGCCGCCATCTCGACTTGGCTGTGGTGGTACACTCCCAGTTATCCGTTCGTCAACAACCTGTGCCTGAGCCTGATGGTCGTGTGCAGCGTGAGCACGGTCATCTTCAACGCTAATCCGCTCATGCGTTATGACGGGTACTACATCCTGGCTGACTGGCTCGAAATCCCGAACTTGCGCGATCGCTCGAACCGCTTTCTCCAGCGATTGGTCATGGATTACTGTCTCGGTATCGAAGTCCAGCCGGAACAGTACATGGCCTTGTGGCGGCGGATCTCGTTCGTGGCCTATGCCATCATCAGTTATGTCTACCGCTGGGTGATTACGTTCAGCATCCTCTATTTCATGTCCAACTTCCTCAAGCCATACAAGCTCGGCGTGGTCAGCGGCATGCTTGCCTTTGCCGCCGCCGGTTCGATGGTCGGCTGGCCCCTTTATCGCTTGGGAAAGAATGTGCACAAACGCGGGAGGTTACCCGATATGAAATCCGGTCGTGTGACCCTGAGCGCCATCGCGCTGGGTACGCTCATCATCCTCTTCTTCTTCTTGCCCTTGCCCGTTAGCCGGGTCCGCCAGATTGCCCTGGTGCAAGTCCAGCCGACGCATGTGGAGAAGATGTTCCTGTACGCGCCGGGGATCCTCGAACATCTGTATGTGCGCGACGGACAGTCCGTGCACAAGGATCAGATCTTGGCCGTGTTTCGTAATCTCGAATTCGACAGCCAATTGATGGACGCCAAGACGCAATACGATATTGCCGACAATCAGGTTGAGAGTTTGAGGCGTTTGTCCGTCGATCAGGGAATCGCTGACCAGGACGAACGGACCCGGCTGCAAATCCGCCTCTCCAGCGCGATGGGTGACCGGATCAAGGCGGCCAGCCAAGTCGATTTCCTCAACAGCGAGATGACCCAGCTGGAATTCCGTGCTCCGCGCGATGGGATCATCATGTCCCCTCCGAAGATCGATGAAGTCGGCAAAAAGTATGATCGCGGCGACGTATTGTGCGGGATCCGCGACCCCGGCTATATGCGCGTCTTGATGCCGGTCGGGCCGGACGATCTCCGTTTGCTGAGCCACGATCTCCAGCAGGTGCAGGATCTCAACGTCGATATTCGGGTGCGAGGGCTCGCGGATCAGGTCTGGCGCGGCAAGCTCTCGCAACTGCCCGAAGATGCCGCTAAGGAAATCCCGGTACAGCTGACCAACAAGGGCGGCGGCAACGTCGCGGTGAAACCTTCCACGCGGCCGAACAGCTATGTCCCCCAAAGCCAACAGTACCTGGTTGGGATCGATATTGAGAAGCCTGACGATAGCATCTGTCCGGGTACAATCGGCCAGGTAAAAGTGCACCTGCGTTGGCGATCGTGCGCCTGGTTCTGCTGGCGGTGGTTTAACTCCGCATTCGACCTTGGTTGGGGCGATATCATCCGGTAAGCGATTCGATGGCTTTCTCTCGGCGACGCGATCGGGCCCATCGTATGAAGGATCGTGCCCGGCAACAGCGCTGCTAATCGGGGTTGTTGCCGGACCGCATTTTGCCATCCACCGAAATGCCTCCTCTGCCCTCGGCATCCTTGAATTCTTTGGCTGAAACGCAATGATAAAGCCTGGCCAACGAAATAATGGTACAGGTATTCGTTGCCTTCGGAGATCCTTCCAAGCCGCAGGAGAACATAGCCATGGCCGAATTTTTGTCCCACTTGAGGCCCGGGGAGTTACTCGCGTTGATTGCCGTGGTGGGGGGGTTGCTTTGTGCGATCACCGCGATTCTTGCCGGCACCTGGCAAAAGGTTCGCCGAACAGAAATGTTGCTCGCGCTCAAGCAAGAAATGCTCAGTCGGGGGATGTCGGCCGAGGATATCCGAGCCGTACTCGAAGCCGGGTCGAAAGGTTCGCGAAAAGGCTGCCAGTGATCGGCATGACCTCAGCGCGCCATGATCCTCACTGGATTTGCGAACGCGGGCCCGCGGACTACCAGAGCAGCATCAGCGCCAGCAACCCACCCAACGCCAGACTGATCAGGAAAAGTGCTCCGAGCCCGAGCAGCCAACGGAACCGGGTACTGAAGAGACCCGGCACTTCCCGCGGTAACGGTACCGAGGCGGCTGCATCTGGTTGGGAAGCCACTCGGATGCGCCGTTTCGGGGGTTCCGGAATGCCGACCGGAATTACCTCGGCGATCAGGTCCAGGGGCACTTCTGCCGATTCCAATTCCGCGATGGCCTGTTGATATTCCTGGTCCCCCTGCCGATCCAGGGGAAGCACAACGTCGCCGGACGCCCAGGGCAAAAGTCTTTCTTGGACTTCGGCCGCGGTGGCGATGCGCTGCGCGGGATCTTTCGCCATCATTTTTCGCAGCAGACCGATAAATGCCGGCGGCACGGCCGGGTTCAATTGCGGCACCGGAACGGGATCTTCGCCGCGATGACGCTGGATCTTTTCCACAGCGGTGCCACCGGGAAAGGGTGGCTGGCCGGTCAGAGCATAATACAACGTGCAACCAAGTGAATAAATGTCCGAGCGCGGATCAACCTTGGCCGCGTCCTCGGCTTGTTCCGGGGCGATGTAATCCATCGTGCCGACCACGTAGCCTCGGCCACCGATCACCTCGCGCTCGGCCGGGACTTCGCCCTGGACGATGGCCAGGCCGAGGTCGAGCACCTTGGCATGATCGTGCGGGGTGATGATGATGTTGGATGGTTTCAAATCGCGGTGGATCAAGCCTTGATTATGGGCATGGTCCAGGGCCGTGGCCACCTCACCGAACAGCCGCGCGGCCCGCCGCACCGGCAAGGGGCCTTCTTCACTGACCAAGCGGTACAGGTTCTTGCCTGGGATGTATTCCATCGCGATGTAATACACGCCCTGGCAAAGCCCAACTTCATACGTCCAGGCGACGTGGGGATGAGCCACGCGCTGGCACATTTCCATTTCCCGGCGAAAGCGCGCCAGCAGGCGCTGTTCCGCGCGGGCCCGCTTGGGCGGCAAGACCTTTAACGCTACCAACGCTTGGCTGCGCGAGTCCCGCGCCAGGTAAACAGTTCCCATGCCACCCTTGCCGATGGGGGCCAAAACATGGAAGGGACCAAGTACCAGGCCGACGGCCATGCCACGGAGCAATTTGCTGGCTTGAAACCTCGATAGCTTGCCGGTATCGACCAGATGATCGGCCAGGGCTTCGGCATCTTCACGCTGATCCGAGGGAACGGCGCGCAAAGCCTGGCGGAGTTCGTCCCGACCCAACACTCCGCTCCGGAGGATGGACTTGAGAAACGTCTCAACCGAACAAGGCTCGACGCCTTGGGTCATCCGTGGCTTGTGCATACGCGCGTCTCTGGATGACGGGCAAGATCCAGACACCATTCTGGCCTGTGTCGGCGGCACTTACAAGAGAAGACCGCGGTCACGCTTCGGAAGCGAACCGGGAGAAAGCAGGACTCTTGCTGAGTCCGCAGCGGGACGGGCCACGCATTAGCTCGCCGCATCAGAGGGTGCAGCTGGCTCCGCCGCCGGCGACGATGAATTCTCGGCCGGCGTGATTCCATTGGCGGTGTCGTTGCCTGACTGCACGGGAGTCGTCTTCGCCGCACGCCGCTTGGCGGAGGAACGTCTCCGCCGGGGCGATTTTTTTTGAACGGCGGGGACTGCAGGGCTTTTCTGTTCCGAGCCGAAGCGGGTAACGACATACGTCCGGCTTCGCCGGTCGGTTTCCAGCTCCAGCAAACCTTCCCGCTGGGCATCTTCGAGCAGCTCGCTGAAGGTGCGGTATCCATGATACGCTTCGTTAAACGACGGTTTCTTCCGCTTCATGGTATCTTTGATCATCGACGACCAGAGGACTTCCTTATTCTCACGTCGCAATGCCAGAAGGGATTCCAAGAGGAGCGCAAACGCCTTGCGTTTGGTTTCCGGCAGCTGGGCGTTGATGGTCGGAGCGAGCGCCGGGGTCTCCCCCAAATCTTCATAATAGATGAACTCGTCGCAGTTATCCCGCAGCAGATCGGACGTCGATTCTTGCATCCCCAGACCGATGACGTGTTTGCCCAATTCCTTCAGTTTGGAGACCAAGGGCGAAAAATCACTGTCGCCGGAGACGATGACGAAGGTATTGATGTGTTCCTTGGAGTAAGCCAGATCCATCGCATCCACACACAGGCGAATGTCGGCGGAATTCTTACCACTCTGGGCTCGACGCGGGATTTCGATCAATTCGATGGCCGCCTCGTGCAAGGGAGCCGTATAGCTGGCAAAGCGGCTCCAGTCGGCATAGGCTTTCTTGGCAACGACCTTCCCTTTTTCGACCAACCGTTCCAGGACACGGGCGATTTCAAACCGGTCACGGCGGCCCTGGAAGCCGAGTGCCAGGTTCTCGAAATCCACGAAGATGGCTAGCGAATGCTCGTTATCGGTCACGCGCATCTCCTGTTCGTGTCTCGGTCGGTCTGCTTGGGCCGAGTAGGGACGCGGCTCACTTACTTTAGTTTATCCAAAAGAAGTCGTGCTCCGTCCGCCGCTTTGGTTTTCGGATAGGAATCCAGGATCTGTTGGCAATAGGCCTTTGCCGTCTCCAGCTTGCCGGCCTGGGCCAGCTCCTTGGCAAATTCGAGCCGGGTGGCCGCCCGCTTTTCCTCATCGGGTGGTTTCGACTCCGAGCTGCTCGCCAGCGACCGAGCATTCTCGGACATGGGCGAAGGAAGAAGGCGCTTGTGTGTAAGGAAGGTCCTTACCTCGCTCACATCGATAAACAGGCTGAGTTGCTGGGCGTCGAGCAGGTGCCCCTGGGTGACAGCGACTAGCTCGCCCTTGTTATTGACGAGCGGACCACCGCTATCGCCTCGATTGATGGGGGACTGGGTTTCGACAATCTTGGCTTCCAGGTCGAGACGGTCTGCGCCACTGCCGGAATGCCATTTTTGATGATACACTTGCCGGACCTTGCCGGGCGTGTAGACCCACAGGGCGCCGCTCTGGCCGGGATTGCCCACGGAATGGACATCCTGCCCGGGCGAAGGACTCTCCCGAGCCAGCGCCACTTGTTGGGCCTCGTCGGGCACCCGTTCCAGCTTGATGAGAGCCAGATCGCGCTTTTCGTCCCAGGCAATGACCTGGCCACGGATGCCGCCGCGGCTGATGTAGCTCACATAAAAGCTCCGCTCCGCCACGGCCTTCCCATTCTGGAAGACCGGAAAGGCGACAATCACCTTTTCGTTCTCTTTGCCCACGACATGACGCACCACATGATAATTGGTGAGGACGAGCCGGCGTGCCCGGTCGATCAACGATCCGCTGCCGGTCGTGAGAACGACCCGATTGGTCGTAAGATCCCGACTCGTGGGGACGACGACCCAGACGGTCGATCGGAGAAGACGCTGGTAGATTTTTTCGGTGTTCTCACTCTGGGCCCGAATCGGCGGGCCGGCCAAGCAAGAGACCATCGAAAACAGCAGCAGCCCGACAGCCGCTCGAATACCGCGTCTTTGCGCCATAGCACTGTTCCTCTGCTCGGGGTGGAGGCGGCGAAGCCATCAGCCACTCAAGAGCACATTCCTATCAAAATGCCTGGGCGTAACCGCCCTTCCGCTAGGCGGCGTGGGCGAAGAAGGCCTCACCAGCAACCCGTTGGCGATGCGGATAGAGGCGATCCCTTTCTCGTTCGATGCGCACCTTTTGAAACGCTTCC
>Ga0070734_10000930_pt1 | contig 49241 bp, 49 predicted proteins | sample Coa_R1_8_FD_66444 | JGI IMG/M metagenome (GOLD analysis project Ga0070734, IMG submission 66444) | Surface soil microbial communities from Centralia Pennsylvania, which are recovering from an underground coalmine fire - Coalmine... | ecosystem: Environmental > Terrestrial > Soil > Unclassified ...
AGGGCGGCATCATTTCGGCCGGCGGCATCGTGGCGAACGCGGTCGCAAATGCGCTCGGCGCCTTCGGTGTCGAGCCGCGCGAACTGCCGCTGACGCCGCAGCGTATTTGGGAGATGGTCGAGGCAGGGCGGTGTTAACCTCTCCCCGCTTGCGCCGGAGGGGAGATTGAGATGCCGTGCGGTGCCGCCTTCGTTGACGGAGGCTTCCGCCCAACCCTACATTCGCCTCCAACCGCATTCGCCGTCCCGAGGAGTAGGCACATGGCCGTCGCACGTCATCCACGTCCGAAAGAACTGGTTGGGGTTCCGATCGAAGAGATCATGAACCGGTATGTGGCCCGCTTCCGCGACCGCAAGCCCGATTGGGCGGCTTTTGAGGACGCCAAGATCGAGGGCTACAAGCGCGCGCAACACCGCTTCATCGGCGCCGGCGGGTCCGGCAAGCATGGCGATCCGACCGTTATCCCGGCCGGCAATTTCACTCTCTCGATCATGTTCGTGAACCCAGGCCAGGGCAACGCGGCCCACACGCACGAAGTCGAAGAATGCTTTTTCGTACTGCAGGGATTTCTCGACGTGTTCGTCGAGGATGAGACCGGCAAGCGCATCACCACGCGCCTCGGCCCGTGGGAATGCATCTCCTGCCCGGCAGGCGTCATTCACGGCTATGAGAACAATAGCCTGGAGCCCGTGTACTTCCAGGTCATGCTTGGTCGCGGCAGGCCCGAAACCATGGGCTACGCGGACGAGGAGCTCTACAAACGGCGCGATGAGCACCTGAAGACGGGAGCCGCGTAGGACGACGCGATGGTCAAAACCCCGATTTCCCTGCCGGCAGGGAGAATGGCAGGGAAATTTCTCGCCGGCTTTTCAGTCTCGCGGCTCATTTGGAGATCATTCGTCGATGGCATCCGAAATCGCAGCCAATTCCCTGTCCGCGCGAAAGCAGGGAATTCGCTTCGCCGGACAGGGTATAGCTTGTTGCGAACAGGGTCCGCCAACCGACCACTATGCAGTTATTCAGTGAGGCGGATGGTCCAGAAGTCAGCCGACAAGTTGGTATCGAGCAGGTAGGCATATGGCATGAAGAAATAGCCTGCCTTGCCCCATGCCGGGCCCCACGAGTTGCGGCAGATGAACACCGAGTCGTCGTCGTCGTAGCCGACCGCCAGCACCGCGTGGCCGCCGACCACCTTCTCGGCCGCGCCGGGCATCGGGACCTGTCCCGACCGCGCGACGGCGTCGGACTCGAAGCTTTCGAAGACCGTGAACCCGAAAACGAACGGATAGCCGGAGGACAGGCAGCCCCGCATGTCGGCGAGGTTCTGCGTCACCGATTGATAATTAAGCGCCTTGTGCCGGACCGCGTCGGTATAGCATCGCCGCGACGGCCGCCGCGCGGCCTTGGCGCCCGGCGGAAACGTTCCATCCGGCAGCGCCGCCGTGCCATCATAGGTCCATTCGCCTTCCGGGCAGTCTCCCTGGGTAGCGACGCTTTTGATGCCGTCGCGAATGTAGGCGCCGGAATCGGAGCCGACATGGCCCTCCATAGTCCGCTCATTGTAGTAGATGAACAGGCGTGAAGGCAGGAACGCGTCGAGCCCCTGCTTCATCATGTCGAATTGAAGCGCGGCCGCGATCGCGTTGGCGGTGCAACTGCCGATGTGGCCTTGGTCGTAGACGGGCGGGCATTGCGGACGCAGATCGACGCCCCGCGCAAGCGTCTTGATGATGCCGGCCGGAACCGCATAGGAAAAATCGCGCTGATCTGGCAGGTCGGGCTTCCAACCGTAGCGCGCGATCTTCCGCACGGTCCCGGTGAAGCCGTCAGCCTGCTCGGATTGCAATATTCGGCTGACTGGCGCGACGACTGTCGGGGCCGCCAGACCGGGCTGGGCTTGTGCGATGACTGCCGGGGCCGCCGCCAGACCAGGCTGGGCTTGCGCCACGTGGCTGCCCCCGCCCCATTCGTCGTGCAGGCGTTTGATTGTCATCGGGGCAGCGATCGTGGAGTTGTCGCAAAACCCGTCAATGCCCGGGATCGTGTGTGGTCCCGGACCGGAGTCATCTCCGTCATCTTGCCAGAGCCAGGGATAATCCCAGGATTCCTGGACAGTGAACGTGCGGCCGTAGGACGCGAGCCACAGCCGGCGCTTGGCAAAGCGCGGATCCCGGCCCCGAAGCTGCTCCTTCGCAACGTTTCCCGAGTACACGATGATGGGGAATCCGAGTTCGGCCTCGACGATGTTGCAAAACGCGTCGACGGCGTCGGCGCTCGGTTGGAATCCGCTGGCGCCCACCTGTTCCCAGTCAACCGCCGCGTCGTCGCCGGGCTGCAATTGTGCAGTGGCGAGAAAATGCCTCGCTTCCGCTTCCGGGTCCTGGCCATGGAAGAAATGGTATGCCGCGAAGCGGGGTGCGAGTTGCAGGACCTCGCCCGTCACGTCCGTGACGGTGACAGGTATCCCATCCATCCAGGCCAGGCGACGAGCACGGTAGCGCCGGTCAACGCCCGACACGCCTTCGCTCGCCTTGTGGATGAGGAATGCTATACCGCTCGCCTTGGTGCGTGCGAATCCTCCGAGCGGCCCCGGCGTGTCCTGGACATTGTCACCTTGATAAAGGTCAATCACAAATGGCTTGTTCACTTGATTTCTCCCCACAATACGAGGCTGTGCCCCGACCCCGGCGGGCGCAGGCCGGATCACAGCCGGCGCCAACAAACAGTCCGCATCCGGCTGCAGTGTCGTGTCGATCAGGCTGAGGTAGGTCGAGAGCGCGTGCCAACAGCCGAACGACGGCGTCACTTTGCCGATAGAATTGTAGAGCTGCTCCGCGTTCACGTGCCTGAAGCCGAAAATTTCCGGAGGCAGTTTCGGCACGACGTCCGGCGCGTTGACGATCCGCCACGACGTCAGACTGAGGGCATTGAAGACCGCTGCGAACGCGGCGTCTCCCACCAATGGCGAGGCGAACGTGCAGAGCAGTTCATTCGCAGTGCGATCGGTGTGGGCGTTCTCCATCGCGTAAAGGGTCGCGAGCGCCGCGCCAAGGCTGTGGCCGGTGACGGTGAGCGAAGCTCCCGGGCCCAGGGGCGCAGCAGCCGCGACCGCCGCCGGCGCGTGGCGATGAAGCAGCGCAGATACCTGTCGGGAAAATCCGCCAGCGAGACCCAACGACCGCGCGGGCGCTGCCAACGCCGGCGCCGTGGGCTCCACGACCTCGAGTGTGTCATATATGCGGGCAAAACCCGCTCCCACCGACCCGCAACCCGGGACCTTGAAAGGCGTCTTAACCACCGCATTGGCGTCGTCCCACCATTCGATGCCGTTCGATGTGCCCCGAATTGCGAGCGTGAAGCGCTTCGGGTCCGTCGTGCTTTGTGCGATGAAGCCGTAGAACACGGGGGTCAGGCTGCCGAGGATGAAATCTCGCATCTGGACCCAGGCAGCGAGCCGATAGCCTTGCGGAAAATCCGCGGATGGCGATGGCGTGAGATTGTCGGGGGCGGCCTTATACATCGAATAGGCGGCCTTGACGAACTGTCCGCATGCCACCGCGGCGACCGGATCAAACGGAGCCCCGGTCGGCGCAATTACTTCGGCAAGCGGTGCAGACGCGACATCGGCATCGACATGAGGTACAGCCGGTGCGACCTCAGGCAAACTCCCAGTATTGGCCGCCGCGCGACTCGAAATGGAAACAGTTACTGCGTCCGCGGAAAGCCATATCTGCTTGCAGCGCTTCAGCCACAAAATGCGATCATTGATGCCCGTTTGCCCGCCATTGACCGCAAACGTCACACCCCGGATATCATCGTTGTCCGCCAATTCGTTGCAGCGCCGACCTCCATAGCCGCTCGCCGCCCATTCAGCTGCCGCGATTTCGAGGCTGTGCGCCGGCGCGAACGCCAGGTCCGGCTCCTCTGTCAATGCAATACCGAGTTGCTGTCCAAACCTCGCGTACGCGCCCCTGCCGGTGATTTGCAGCAAACCCCGCCCGCGAAACAGGTAACCATCGCCCGGATTGGAATTGCCAAGGCGACCGCCATAGACGAAATCCCCGAGCTTTCTCTCGTCGTGGGCGTATTCGGCCGCGATGTCGAGCGTCGGAAACCGCCTCGGCCAGACCTCCATTAGCCGCGTGGGAGAATAGTTCAGGCTCTCTCGCAGCACCGAAAGGCCACCGGTCTCCGCAAATACCTGGGCGAGGAAATGACAAATCCGCAATGGATTCTTCGAGATTTCGTATTTGGTCAGGATTTTGTTGACGTTCGACGCCTTGAAAGCGTCGCGGTACTCCTCAGCCATGTGCGGCACAAGCGTTTGGATCTGAGCGAATCGAATCGTCGTCATGTCAACGAGCGCTCACGAATGATTAGCTTTGCGCGATGCCGCAACCACGTTCAACCACGACCAATTATTGTTGACGCGTTCGATGATATCTGCACGCCGGATCATGAGCCAAATCTTGTAAAGCGAACGCAAGCTACCGCTTGCTGAAAGATCCGCCGTGGTTTGATCGACCTTATCCAGCCTCTTCAAACGGGTCATATCGAGAACTGTTTGGCGCTCCTAAATGACTAAAATCGATCGCCGGTATCAGCACCAGGGGCGCATTGCCGAGACGGCTCGTAAAAGACCGCAGGATATCTTGCCGGCTCTCGCGAATTGCGCTTGAAAAAAGCTGCATTGTCCATCCCACCACTTGGTCCGAATGAGGCCAGTGCCCACGTTAACTATTAAGGCTTCGGCTTTTGGAGCGGTTATTTCTTCAAACTAAACCAATGGCATGCAAGCAAATATCCGCCCCGTTTCAATACAGTAATTTCTCCCGACGCCTCGTATTTAAGTGGTAAAATATACCCGTTTCGTATTCTGGTCAACATCCCGACATTCGTCACTGCGAGCATTCATATCTTAACTTTTGAGAGAGCCGTGCGCACCCACCTTATATCTTCCGCGAGGGTTCGGCCGCATGGTTTCGCTTCCGCAGGGTGCCCCGCTCTGAATGCCAAATAACTGATGGCACAGGCCGCATTGTAGAGTCGGACGCGGTCACGGTTGATGCACTCACCCACCGCAGGCTCGTAAACTTCAAGCGCGGCATCGAACATGTCTTCTCGCCCAATGTCAAAAAGCAAATACCGGAAGTCATGGTGCCGGTCGGCCCAGGCCGCGCTGTCGTAGTCGAAGATACCATTCACGATGTCGGTTTGCGGATCGAGCGCCAGATTGTGCAGCCCGATGTCGCCGTGAATGAGGACACGTTCGTTTGTGCCGACCTGCACCGCTTCGTATTGCGCAATGACTTTCCGCATGGCGTGAATGAAGGCGTCGTCGTCCGCTACGACTGGAAGGCGCTCGCTAATCCAATCGCCGCTCTCGGGCCAGGCGACTCGGTGCGCAAGCCATCCCGCCACGTCTGCCTCGCGGATTTTTGCATGCTGCTCCGCGAGGATCGCGCCGATGGCCCGACCGATCCTCCGCGCCAGTTTCCAATCTGCTTTGCACCGATAAAAGAGGGCCCAAGGATCGTACCGGCCAGGCACCATCTGCCGCACCTCGAAGCCGAGATCCGACATGAAAACGACGCGCGGAATTTGAAACGAACAGCGCGCCGCGATTAAGGACAAAACGCGACGTTCTGTGGCGAGCCGCCTGTTTCCCGGTTCAGATGCGGGGAACCAGGCGATTCGGTCGCCCGGAAGCTGCACCGCCCATCGCTCATCACGAGCGAAGATTTGCACTTCGCCGGGAGAGCAGATGACGCCGGCGCCGCGCAGCAATTCGCAGGCGGTTTCAGGGGTGAGCGTGGCAACGTAATCTGCCATACGAGTCTTGACATAAGCCGCAGTAGCTGTAGCCGGGTTAGGCGCCAGCGAAACCCGGGGCGGCATTACCGCATGCGTTCCCGGATTTCGTGGAGTTTATCATCGGGCCGGCCGGACCCCTTGGCTCAATTCGGGCTACACTTGCACGTCCACTACCCGCAACACGGAAACTCGCATGTCGAAGCTGCGTCTCACATTTGCGTGCGGACCTTACGACCGCACTCAGGCCCTTCGCGACGGCTCCCTGCAGCCCGAAGGCATCGAACTCAATTACCTGCCGCTGCAGCCTGCCGAAATCTTCTGGCGAATGCTGCAGTACCGGGAATTCGATGCATCCGAGATGTCGCTGTCGAACTACACATCGCTGGTCAGCGACGGCAATGCGCCTTTCATCGCCATCCCGGCATTTCCATCGAGGGTATTCCGGCACGGCTATTTCTTCATCAACGCCGATAAGGGAATCCGCCACCCCGGCGACCTCAAGGGCAAGCGCGGCGGCGTGCCGGAATACAGCATGACGGCCGCCGTCTATATGCGCGGCCTCCTTGAGCACGAATACGGCGTCAGGCCGAGCGACGTGGAATGGGTGCAAGGCCGTTCCGACCGCCTTGGCCGCAAGCTGCCCCCCGACATCCGTTTGACCCAGGCACCCGCCGGGACAGAGCTCGGCGACATGCTGGAGCGGGGTGAGATTGATTTCCTGATGACGGCCAACAATCCGCTGTCGTTCCGCCGCGGCAATTCGAAAGTGCAGCGGCTGTTTCCGGATTACGCCGCCGCCGAGAAGGACTATTACCGGCGTACCAGGATCTATCCGATCATGCACACGGTGGTGATCCGTCGCGACATCTACGAGCGCGATCCGTGGGTGGCGCTCGCACTGTACAAGGCGCTGTGTACCGCCAAGGACCGATGCTACCACGTCCTGGCGGAGCTTGGCTCGCCGAAAGTGTCGTCGGCCTGGCTGCAGCCGTTGCTCGAAGAGGAGCAGGCCGTCATCGGGCCGGACTGGTTTCCCTACGGCATCGCGCCGAACCGGCCCAGCATCGAGGCGCTGTTGCAATATGCCCACGAGCACGGGCTCACTTCTCGCCGCGTCAAGCTGGAGGAGCTGTTTGCGCCCAGCACCATGCGGGATATTCCGCTGGGTGACGGGCAGCAGATTTAGGGGATTTCGATCGATTTGCGGTGCGTATCGGCAAATTCTACACGGGGGTCGTCGCCGGGCTTGTCCCGGCGACGTCGAATTTGGAGGCGCGGCGCAAGGGTAATCGGGGTCGCCGGAACAAGCCCGGCCACCACGCCCGACTGGAATCCGCTCTCGCACGCAGGACCGTCCTGATGCCCCTCCGTCTTGTCTTCATGGGCACGCCCGAATTCGCCGTGCCCACCCTCGCGGCGATCGTCGGACACGGTCATGACGTGGCGGCCGTGTACACGCGGGAACCGCAGCCGGCGGGGCGTGGCATGGACTTGCGTGCGAGCCCGGTGGAGCGCGAGGCGCGGCGCTTCGGCATTGCGGTGCTGACGCCGAAGACGTTGCGGTCGCGAGAGGCACAAGACGCGTTCCGTGCCCACGGAGCAGACGCCGCCGTGGTCGTGGCCTATGGGTTGATCCTGCCGAAGGCGATCCTCGATGCCCCACGGCTCGGCTGCTTCAACCTCCACGCCTCTGCGCTGCCGCGCTGGCGCGGCGCGGCGCCGATCAACCGCGCCATCATGGCGGGTGATGGCGAAACCGGTGCGGTGGTGATGCGGATGGAGGAAGGCCTCGACACTGGCCCGATGGCGATGGCGGAACGCGTCGCCATCGGACCAGACATGACGGCCGGCGAGTTGCACGATCTCCTTGCGCGGCTCGGCGCCGCCCTCATGGTGCGCGCGCTCGCGGCCCTGGAGCGCGATGCGCTGCAACTGACGCCGCAGCCGGAAGAGGGCGTGACGTACGCTGCGAAGATCGACAAGAGCGAAACCCGTATCGACTGGACAAGGTCGTGGAAAGCCGTGCACGACCATTGCCGCGGTCTGTCGCCTTTTCCGGGCGCGTGGTTCGAGTTGCCGGGCCCTGGCGCACCGTCCCGTATCAAAGTGCTGCGCACTACCAGAGGCGAGGGCGGTGGCACACCGGGAACGGTGATCGACGACAAGCTCACAATCGCGTGTGGCGACGGCGCTGTGCGCATCCTCGAACTTCAGCGCGCCGGCCGCCAACCCATGGGGACGGAAGAATTCCTGCGTGGCACGTCGCTCGCGGTTGGTACGCAGTTTAGGTGACGTACGACGACCATGCCTCGCTACAAACTGCTGATCGAATATGATGGCGGCCCGTTTGTCGGCTGGCAGGTGCAGCACAATGGCATGTCGGTCCAGGGCGTACTGACGGCGGCGGTCGCGGCGTTCTGCGGCGAGACTGCCCACGTGCAGGGTGCCGGACGCACCGATGCGGGCGTGCACGCGCTCGGGCAGGTGGCGCATATCGACCTCGCCAAGCCGTGGGACGTGGACACGATCCGCGACGCCATCAACGCACATTTGCGCCCTCATCCGATCGCCGTATTGGCGGTCGAGCCAGTCGCGGACGACTTCGACGCCCGCTTTTCGGCGCGCCAACGCCATTACGTCTACCGGATCATCAACCGCCGCGCCGATCTCGCTCTTGACCTGCGACGGGCTTGGCGCATCCCGCGGCCGCTCGATGCGTCCGCCATGCATGAGGGCGCGCAGCGCCTGGTCGGACGGCACGACTTCACCACCTTCCGGGCCACCGAATGCCAGGCGAAATCGCCGGTGAAGACGCTTGATCGTTTGGACGTGGAACGCGACCGCGATGAAGTGCGCGTGCGCGCGTCGGCGCGTTCGTTCCTGCACCACCAGGTGCGCTCCATGGTGGGCTCATTGGTCCAGGTCGGCGAGGGCCGATGGAGCGCTGATGACCTTGCGCGCGTATTGGCGGCGCGCGACCGCAAGGCCTGCGGTCCCGTGGCGCCGCCGGATGGGCTTTACCTGGTCAGGGTGGACTACTGACCGGCCACCGTCGGGCGCGGAACAACGAACGCACAGACACGTTAATCGAAGTGCCACATACCCTGCCCGGCGTCCGCATAGGCCTCGCAATCATGCGGGATTAAGGCTGCGGCCGATGCCGATCGTTCCCACCGTCGCCGGACACCTCACCCGCTCGCGCACTGTCGTCACGCACCATCGCCACGCCAAGCGCTCGCTGGAGTGCACCGGGTCGGTGCAGAGCCGGCACGGCCTGGACTGGATGAATTTTTTCACCGCCGACGTACAGCTTGGCTTCGGGGCGTTCGTGTCGTTCTACCTCGCTGGCTTGGGCTGGTCGCAGGAGAGCGTTGGTTTCGCGATGACGGTCGGCCAGCTCACCGGAGCGGTCGTCCTGATTCCGGGCGGCGCTCTTGCGGATGCGTTGCGTTGGAAACGCGGGTTGGCGGCAACGGGGCTTGTGATGATCGCCTGCGCGGCACTGATCCTCGCCCTGGAGCCGAGCTTCGCCCTGGTGGTCGGTGCCGAATTCCTGGAGGGTGCCAGCGCGGGATTGATCGGGCCGGCGATCGCGGCGATCAGCCTTGGGATTGTCGGCCGCCGGGCGATGTCGGCGCGGACCGGTCGCAACGAGCGCTTCCAGGCAGCAGGCAGCGCGCTTACCGGCCTGTTGATGGGGGCCCTCGGAAGCTATTTCGGGGCGCACACCATCTTCCTCGTCGCAGCGGCGTTGAGCATTCCTGCCCTCATCGCCCTCGACTTCATTCGCAGTGACGAGATCGACCATGCGCGGGCGCGCAATGCCGAGACGCAGGCAGGGGCGCCGAGAGTGTCTCGCATACCGGCACTTGGGAAGAACCGGCAGCTGATGTGGTTCACCGGCTGCCTGGCCATGTTCCAGCTCGCCGACGCGTCCATGCTCCCGCTTGCTGCCGAGCACATCGGGAGCGGGCAGTCGGCACAAGGCTCCCTGCTCACGTCTGGTTTGATCATCGTTCCGCAGGTCGTGACAGCGATCCTGGCTCCCTGGGCCGGCTATCTTTCGGAACTCTGGGGGCGCAAGCCGCTGCTGCTTGCAGGTTTTGGTGTCGAGATCATCCGCGCCATCCTGCTTGGCGTGATCGACAACCCGACTCTCTGGCTCCCGCTCCAGCTCCTGGCTGGAATCAGCGGGGCGATCCTCACCGTGCTGACCGTGGTGGTTGCAATGGACCTCACGACCGGCACGGGCCGATTCAATCTCGCCCGCGGATTCATTGGCCTGGTATCGACGATCGCTGCGGCGCTCAGCCTGACCGTGTTCGGCTTCATCGCGCAAGAGGTCGGCAACTGGGCGGGGTTCGCAAGCATGGCCGCCGTGGCCGCCACCGGAACCTTGCTCGTATGGCTGGTGCTGGCCGAGACCAAGCCGACCGAATACATCGATTAAAGCGCCGCTTCAGGACGAACGGAGTGCCGACGAGGCGATGCATCACGCGAAATAACGGTCGAGAATGCGACGATATACGGCGGTAAGCGCCACGAGGTCGGCCGTCGGAACGCGCTCATCGGTCTTGTGCATGGTGGCGTTGACGAGGCCGAATTCCACCACCGGGCAATAGTCCTTGATGAAGCGGGCGTCGGACGTTCCGCCCGATGTCGAAAGCTCAGGCTGACGGCCCGTCACGGCCGCAATTGCGCCGCTCACCAGGTCTACGAAAACGCCGGGCTTAGTGAGAAAAACGTTCGCATTCGACGGCTCCCATTCAATGCGGAAGCGCCCGCCTTGCGCCGCCGCGCGCGCCCGCATCTCGACCAATGCCTTGAGCGACGCTTGGGTATGCAGATCGTTGAATCGAATGTTGAAGCGGGCGCGAGCTTCGGACGGAATGACATTCACGGTCTTGTTGCCCACGTCGACCGAGGTGAATTCCAGATTCGACGGATCGAAATGAGCACTGCCGGCATCAAGCGGCTCCGCCATGACGGCCGCCATGATAGCGACGATGCGGCGCACCGGATTATCGGCGAGCGCCGGATAGGCGACGTGGCCCTCCGTACCGCTCACGATCAGAGTCCCGTTGAGCGAACCGCGTCGGCCGATCTTGACCATGTCGCCAAGCTCTTTCGGGTTGGTGGGCTCGCCCAGAATGCAGTGGTCGAATTTCTCGCCCCGCGCCGCGGCCCATCGCAACAGCTTCACGGTGCCGTTGACCGCGATCCCTTCCTCATCGCCCGTAATCAAGAACGAGATCGAGCCCTTGGGCTCACTGCTATTGGCCGCGAGATAGTCGAGCACCGCGGCAAGCTGGCAGGCAATCGCGCCCTTCATGTCGACCGCGCCACGGCCGAACAGCACGCCGTCCGCGATCTCGCCTGCGAACGGCGGATGCCGCCACCGCGACTCGTCGCCTGGCGGCACCACATCGGTATGGCCTGCAAGAACGAGATGCGGGCTGGCGGTGCCGATGCGAGCGTATAGATTTTCAACGTCGTCGGCGCCTGGCTCCGAGAACACGAGCCGATGAACCGTGAAGCCCGCTCCCGCCAGAACTCTTTCCATGAATGTAAGCGCACCGCCTTCCCGCGGCGTCACTGAGGGACAGCGCAGGAGATCGCGAGCGAGGGTGATCGGATCGGCGGACATGGTCAGGTGAGGTCAATCCCTGAGCAGCTCATTGATGCTCGTCTTCGCCCGCGTCTTTTCATCGACGCGCTTGACGATAACGGCGCAATAGAGCCCCGGCCCAGGCGTGCCGTCGCGGAGCGGCTTGCCGGCTGTCGAGCCCGGCACCACGACCGAATAGGGCGGTACCTCGCCGGTGAACACTTCACCGGTCTCGCGGTCCACGATCCGTGTCGAGGCGCCAAGGAAGACACCCATGCTCAGCACCGAGCCCTCGCGGACCACCACTCCTTCGGCGACTTCCGAGCGCGCGCCGATGAAACAGTTGTCCTCGATGATGACGGGACCGGCCTGCAACGGCTCCAGGACGCCGCCGATGCCGGCGCCGCCCGATATGTGGCAGTTTTTCCCGATCTGGGCGCAGGAGCCGACGGTGGCCCAGGTATCCACCATGGTGCCGGAATCCACGTAGGCACCAAGGTTCACGAATGAGGGCATCAGCACGACGTTCGGAGCAATGTAGGCGGAGCGGCGCACGATTGCGCCCGGCACTGCCCGGAACTGCGCTTTCTCGAATCGCTCGCGTTGCCAGCAGTCATATTTGAGCGGCACCTTGTCCCATCCCCACGCCCGCGCGTCCGCCGCAGCACTGAACGGTACGATGCCCATATCGGCGAGCCGAAATGACAGCAACACCGCTTTCTTGAGCCATTGGTTCGCCTGCCACGTCCCGTTGCTACGCTTTTCCGCGACCCGAACGGCGCCGCGGTCAAGCAGATCGAGTGCCTCATCGACGGCGTCGCGGACCGGTCCCTTGGTGGCGGGGCTTATGTCGTTTCGCTTTTCGAAAGCGTCATCGATGATGCTGGCGAGTTGGTTGTGCGACATCGCGAAATATCCCCCGGAAGAGCCGCTCCTCCGGGCAAGATGGCCCGGATCAACCCAGTCAGGCTCGGCGCCGCTGTGTCGCGGACAGCCGGTTCAATGTCAACCGTCGCCTGCGCGTCGTCATCTCCAAAGGCCCGTAGCCCGGGTTGAGCTCGGCTTCACTTTATGGATAGGCGACCCCGGAATTCGCTTCCGCTCAATCCGGGCTGCGCGCCTTAGATGGAAGCGCGCTGCGTCGCAATCTCCTCCAGGAAGCCCACGAGGTCGTCGGTGACATGATCCACATGGGCAGCGTCTCGCCCTTCAAGCTCCCAGCTTTCGCGAAAGACTTCGCGGGTGCGCTCCGGCACCACCAGAACCGTCGTCATGCCGAGCGCGTGGGGGACTTCGAGATTGCGGGCCAGGTCCTCGAACATCGCCGCTTTGCCCGCATTGACCCCATGCCGCACGAGAAACCGATCATAAGTCTGGGGAAGCGGCTTTGGTTCAAGCTCCCCGGCGATGATGTCGAAGACGTCTTCGAAATGATGCACGATGGCGAGGCGCTTCATGACAGCATCGGCATGGGCACGCGTGCCGTTGGTGAGAATGAGCTTGCGGCCCGGCAGCCGTTCCAGTGCGGCGCCCAGCGCCGGATTGGGCTCGATCGGCGAATGGTCGATCTGATGGACGAAATCGAGGAAGTCGTCGGGATTCATCCCGTGCTCGATCATCATGCCTCGCATCGTGGTGCCGTAACGCCGGTAGAAATCCTTCTGCTTGCGAAAGGCGTCGTCGTAGGTAGTGTCGAGGAATTTCGCGATGTAGCTGCGGATGCGGTCGTCGACCTGCTGCCACAGGTTGAGGTGATGCGGATAGAGCGTGTTGTCGAGGTCAAACACCCAGGTATCGACATGCGCGAAGCTCCGTGGCGCGGCACGGACCGCCGGGGTTGACGGATTAACAAGAGTCATTTCGGAGCTTCGTGATCCAGTTCCGGTGTAACTAAAGCATCTGGACTCGGTTGGCGCTCATGTCAACGAAACGCGCTGAATTTGAAAACCGCCTCATCCTCCCCCGTTTATCCTCCCCCCGTTCGATCGCTGATGTAGGCGCGAACATATTCGCTTGCGGTTTTGACAGTTCCCTTGAACGCGAGCTGCCTCAGCAGTTCCGCGTGTCGGTCGCGATCCGGAGTTCCTACAATGAGTTCATGGTACGTGATGAGCAGGTCCGGTCGAACATCGTGCACGGTTGCGGCCCATTGCTCGAGTATGTCCGCGGCATCGAGATAGTGCCGGGACCGTGTTCGCAATCGTCTGCTTGTTTCGCGCAGCTCGTCGGCGGCCGACCTGAAATCGCGCTGCAGGACCTCTGCGATCCTGGTGATGGACATCGTAGTCATGGTTCACCTGCCGCGCTCGGTGCCAATGCGAAGGGTCGGTGGAGACGCGGCGAAGGTCAACTGAAAATTCTTGTCGGCTTCCCCCGAGATGAAGACAACCGGATCTTATGATTTTTTGATTCCGGCTCGGGCCGAGGCGAGGCGCTGCTCCCTCAATCACTTACCGCAAAAATAGTCGCCGGGCAGGAAGCTCTGCCCGGCGAATGATCAAATCGACACAGCTAGGATCAACCCCTGCTGCCGTCCTGGAAATCGCCGCTGTAGCCATGCGGCGGAGACGGGATGTTCGGCGTATAGGGCCCGTACCCTCTGATGCCGTAGCCACCCACAGCACCGCGGGCGTCGTTCGGAACATAGACAACCGACGGCGAAACGTGATGCCGGACAGTCTTCGCCATTGCGGGAGAAGCCAGCAGGGCGATGACGCTTGCGGCCGAGAGGATAACCTTCAGGTTCGTTCTCATGTTCAACCTCATTTGTGATTCGGGTCTTGCCCGGCGTGTGTTAGCTAGGGGGAGGCCCTGCACCGCACAAGGCACCGATTGATCACGAAATCGTTCCCAAAAATATAATTCACATAAATATTTAGTACCTTGTTATCGGGTCCCGCGCGGTACCGTAGAATTAGTTGCGTTGCGATGCAGCATGAGGGGAACATCTTGTTCCATTCGCCGGTTTCAATGCCATTTCTTTCTGCCCGCGCAGCTGACCAGCCTGCCATGCACTGGCCACGAGGCTGACAAGCGTCTCTGGCGGGTACACTTTTCCAGCGAGTTCCCTCGAGAAGAGGAGCAAGCCGCGACGCGAACGCATGCGAGGCCGTCGGCGCCCCGTGAGGATCTCCCAAAAGTACCTCCGGGCGAAATAATGGCAAAATTTCAGCTAGTTGCGCCTTTGCTGGAATTCGGCCGGTCGCCGGGCGGATACCGGCACGCGGACGCCCGCCCTGCGGCCCTCCCGTTGCTTGTGCCTCGGGGCTGCATATGATTAGTGTTGGTGACGCGGCGGCTGGTCCCGCCGGCTGCCTGGGATTCCCGGGAAATCGATGGTTGCGTGGCAAGTCGGGACTGCGGCGGGCAGCCCGGCCCGATGGCGTTGTTTCGGCTGATCGAACTTCAAGGACGGTGCGTGCGCTACATCTCGACCCGAGGCGAAGCTCCGCCGCTTGATTTTACTGACGCCACCCTGGTGGGCTTGGCGCAGGACGGTGGGCTTTATGTGCCCGAGGCGTGGCCGGCAATTGACGCCGCCACGGTTGCCGGGTTCGCCGGCCGCCCCTATGCGGATGTCGCCTGCGACGTGATCTCGCGGTTCGCCGACGGGATCGCAGAACTCGCCCGCATGACCCGCGAGGCCTACAACGGGTTCCGCCATCCGGCTGTCACGCCCCTGGTCCAGCTCGCCCCGAACATGTTCGTGCTGGAGCTGTTTCACGGGCCCACGCTCGCCTTCAAGGACCTGGCGATGCAGTTGCTCGCCCGGCTGATGGATCATGCCTTGGGGTCGCGGGGGGAGCGCACCACCATCGTGGTCGCGACCTCCGGCGACACCGGCGGCGCCGCCGTTGAGGCGTTCGGCGGCCGCGCGCAGGTTGATGTGGTCGTACTGTTCCCGAACGGCCGGATCTCCGACGTGCAGCGCCGGATGATGACGACCTCGGACCGCGACAACATTCACCCGATCGCGGTCGAAGGCACCTTCGATGATTGCCAGGCACTCGTGAAGGCGATGTTCAATCACCGGGCATTCCGCGATCGGGCGCGACTCTCCGGCGTTAATTCCATCAACTTTGCGCGCATCGCGGCCCAGGCCGTCTACTACTTTGTGGCCGCCGTTGCACTCGGCGCTCCGCATCGCAAAATCGCCTTCACGGTGCCGACCGGAAACTTCGGCGACGTGTTCGCCGGCTACGTGGCGGCCCGCATGGGCCTGCCGGTCGAAAGGCTCACAGTGGCCACCAACGTCAACGACATTCTGGTGCGCGCGCTCGCGACCGGCACCTATGAGCTGCGCGAAGTGACTGCCACTGCCTCGCCCTCCATGGACATCCAGGTGTCGTCGAATTTCGAGCGGCTGATGTTTGATGCCTGTGGGCGCGATCCGCAGCCGGTTCGCAGCGCGATGGCGGCGCTCGCGCAGTCGCGCCGATTCCGGATCGCCGAGCGTGCCTTAACGCAGATGCGGGCCCACTTCACCGCCGACCGCGCCCTTGAAGACGAGACCGCGGCGGCGATTCGCACGACCCGCCGCGAGACCGGCTATTTGATTGATCCTCATACCGCCGTCGCGATCGCAGTTGCGGAGAAGGAAAGCCGTGATCCCGCGGTCCCGATGGTGGTGTTGTCGACCGCCCATCCGGCGAAATTTCCTGATGCGGTCGAGAAGGCTTGCGGGATCCGCCCCAGTCTGCCGGATTGGCTTGCAGACCTCGGTCTGAGGCGCGAGCGCGTCACGGTGCTGCCACCGGACCAGCCCGCCATCGAAAAACACATTCTTGTCCACAGCCGCGCCGCGCGCGAAGGAGCACCTGCATGAGCGTCGAAGTAACCCGTCTTCCCTCCGGACTGGTCGTGGTCACCGACGCGATGCCGCATCTCCAGACCGCCTCCCTGGGCTGCTGGGTCGCCTGCGGGAGCCGCAACGAGCATCCAGACGAGCACGGCATCTCGCATTTTCTCGAGCATATGGCGTTCAAAGGCACCGCGCGCCGCACCGCGCGCCAGATCGCCGAGGAGATCGAGGCTGTCGGCGGCGACCTCAACGCCGGCACCGGGGTCGAGACCACGGCCTATTATGCGCGTGTCCTCAAGGCAGACATCGGCCTCGGACTTGACGTACTGTCCGATATCCTGACGCATCCGAGCTTCGATCCGGACGAGATCGCACGCGAGAAGAATGTCATCGTCCAGGAAATCGGCGCCGTCGAGGACACGCCGGATGACCTCGTGTTCGAACACCTGCAGGCGACCGCATTCGCGGGCCAGCCGGTGGGGCGGTCCATTCTCGGCACCAAGGCGACGGTGCGTTCGTTTGACGCCAAGCGGCTACGCGCCTATCTGGCGCGCAACTATCGGGCGCCCGGCATGGTCGTGGCAGCGGCCGGCGCGGTTCGCCACGAGGAAGTGGTCGCCGAGGCGCAAAAGCGATTCTCCGGTTTCACCGGGCCGGTCGCGCCGCAGTCCGAACCGGCGCGGTTCTGCGGTGGCGCGTACACCGAGAAGCGGGATCTCGAACAGGTCCACCTGGCGCTCGCTCTCCAAGGCGTCGCACAACGGGACCCCACGATCTACAGCTTGCAGGTATTTACCAACGTGCTGGGCGGCGGAATGTCGTCACGCCTGTTCCAGGAGGTCCGCGAATTGCGCGGGCTGTGCTATTCGATCTACGCATTTCATGCGCCCTACGCGGACACCGGGTTATTCGGACTCTATGCCGGGACTGACGCAATCGATGCACCGGAGCTGATGCGGGTCGTGGTCGACGAGATCGCGACCGCAGCCGATACCATCACGGAGACGGAAATCGCGCGCGCCAAGGCGCAGATGAAGGCGGGGCTGCTGATGGCGCTCGAAAGTTCAGGTGCGCGCGCCGAGCAATTGGCGCGGCAGATCATTATCTATGGCAGGCCGATGCCGATGGATGAAATCGTCGCCAAGGTGGACGCCGTCACAGTCGAAAGCACGCGCGCGGCCGGCCGCGCCCTGATCGCCCGCTCACGACCGGCGGTCGCGGCGCTGGGGCCCTCCGGGCTCGACAGCGCGGCGGCGATCGCCGAGCGCCTCACCCAGAAGGCGGCCTAAGCATCAGGTTGCCGCGAGATGGCGTTCTTTCGTGCCGCCGGGTTCGCCGAGATACTGCCTGCGATCGAGGGCGAAGGGGTGATCCTGCGCCAGCCGCAAATGGCGGACTATCCTGAATGGGCGGCACTGCGCGAAAGGAGCCGTCCATTCCTCGAGCCCTGGGAACCGGTCTGGCCAGCGGATGACCTGACGCGCGGCGCGTTCCGTCGCCGCCTCAAACGCTACGCGGAAGATCAGCGCTCGGACCTTGCCTACTCGTTTTTCGTCTTCCGCAAGATCGACAACGTGCTGGTAGGCGGCATAACGCTTTCCAATGTGCGCCGCGGCGTCGCGCAGGCCGGCAGCATCGGGTATTGGATGGGCGAACCTTACGCGCGCCAAGGCCTGATGACGATGGCTCTGCGTGTCCTGATCTCTTTCAGCTTTGTCACCTTGCGCCTGCACCGGCTCGAAGCTGCGTGCATCACCACCAACGTCGCGTCGATCCGGCTCCTGGAGAAGTGCGGTTTCCAGCGCGAGGGCTACGCACGGCAATACCTGTGCATCAACGGGATGTGGCAGGATCATCTGCTCTATGCACGAATCAGGGACGATCCGCCGCATCTGCGTCGGTGATGTGTCGACCTACGCTCGCGGCGCGGCCACGCTGAGTCGTTTTGGCCCTCCAATATCCGCTGCTATAAGGGGCCGGTTGGAGCACAGGCATGATCAACGTCGACCGCCACAACCTGCACACCCCTGCTTTGCATGAGAGGGCGCGACGTCGTTGGCGGCCGGCGTGCGGGATGGCTGTCGTCGCGGCGATGCTCGCGGCATGTTCGTCGTTTGGCAGCCTCACGGGCGACCCTACGCCAACGCCGACGTCAACTGCATCGACTCCCGCGCCCTCCAACGCTTCGTTTGCCAGCAGGGTAAAGTCCTTGTTCTCGGGCGATTCAGGGAGTCTGAATTCGCCGCGCCAAGCCGCAGCCGGCACCGCTGCCGAAGAGATCAATTGTCCCGGGGTCGAGCAGCGCCAGGGCGCCGCCACCATGGCGGTCAACAGCCCCGCAGCCGAGAATACGGCGCTCAACCTGCGTTACCAGCTGAGCTTCACGCAGACCGCCCGCGAATGCATCCTGCGCGGCAACGATTTGACAATCAAGGTCGGCGTTCAGGGCCGGATCGTCGTCGGTCCGGCCGGCGGACCTGGTTCGATCAACGTTCCGCTTCGCTACGCGCTGGTCCGCGAAGGCACCGAGCCAAAGACCTTGTGGACCAGGCTCTTCGTGGTTCCGGTCACGATCCCGGAAAATCAGTTCAATGTACCTTGGCTCCACATCGAGGAGGAGATGACGGTACCGCGCCCGCCTGGCGACGAAATCGACGCATACGTGATCTATGTCGGATTTGATCCCGAGGGCGCCACTGCCAAGCCGAAGCCCGCCGCAAAGCCAAGGACCGCGCGGCCGCGGTGAGACCAGATGGGAGACAGCGTGAACACGCCAACGGCCTCGTCCTACTGCGTCCGGCCATCCCTTCGAGACGCCGTGCTTCGCACCGCTCCACGATGAGGCTCTGAGATATTTCACGAACTCGTGCGGTCACTGGCCGCACGCCGCACGCCGCACGCCGTAATTAATTCAACTTGGCTTTGAGGTCGCTGATGCCTTGCGCAACGAGTGCCTCGGCCGCGGCGCCGCGCGTTACGTCGACCAGGATCTTTTCGGCCGCCGAAATGGCAACGTCGGCGGCGGCGGCGCGAACGTCGGCGAGCGCTTGCGCCTCGGCCTGGGCGATCTTGGTTTCCGCCATCTTGGTGCGACGGGCGATAAATTCCTCCACCTTCGCCTTGGCCTCTGCAGCGATGCGCTCGGCTTCGGCACGAGCACCAAGAACAATCGACTCGGCGGCTTTTTCCGCCTCACCCTGCTTGCGCCGATATTCGGCCAGTATGCCTTCGGCTTCCTGTCGCAGCTTGAGCGCTTCGTCGAGTTCATCCCTGATGCGGGCGCTGCGATCGTCAAGCGCCGTGATGATCCGCTCGTGTAGGCCGAGCTTGAGCAGAACGCCGACGAAAATCACGAAGGCGATCGCGACCCAGGTTTCCGGCTCGTAGATCCACTCGATCATCGCGGCTCCTTCAATGGTCGATCGCCGCCTTGACGGCAGCCGCGGCGGCGGCCTTTGACGGCGCCTTTCCGGTCAGACGCGCCACGATCGCTACGGCCGCTTCCTGTGCGATAGCCTGCACATTCGCCATGGCGGCTGTCCGGGTCGCCGCAATGGTTTGCTCGGCGGCGCTCAATTTGGCATGGAGGCTGGTCTCCACGGCCTTGCGGCTTGCTTCCGCTTCGGCGTTGACCTTTTCGCGGGTTTCGGCGGCGATCGCCTGCGCCCGCGTCCGCGCCTCGGCCAATGCCTTCTCGTAGCTCGCTATGGCGGCGTCAGCGGCGTCCTTCATGCGCGCCGCTTCAGCGAGATCGCCTGAAATACGCTTGCGGCGGTCGGCAATGATTCCCCCGACTCGCGGCAGAGCAAGCTTGGATGCGATCAGGTAGAGCGCAACAAAGAAGATCGCTAACCACAGAAGCTGCGACGCGAAGGTGTCCTTCTGGAACGGCGGAAAACCGCCGCCGTGCTCCGAAGGCGGCGTTGTCTCGGCCGCCGTCGAAAGAGTTCCGGTCGAATGACTTTCCGCCATGGCGGGCTCAGCTCCCGGTCCGTTCGCGCCGCCAGGCGGCGCGCGGGCCATGCTTGGCTTGCCGTCTCTCCTCTTATAGGGCGAACAACAGCAAGAGCGCGATCAGCAGCGAGAAGATACCAAGTGCTTCGGTGACCGCGAATCCGAAGATCAGGTTGCCGAACTGTCCCTGTGCAGCCGAAGGGTTGCGCAGCGCAGCGGCGAGATAGTTGCCGAAGATCGTGCCGACGCCAACGCCGGCTCCTCCCATGCCGATGCACGCAATTCCAGCCCCGATATACTTGGCGGCCATTGGGTCCATAATGAAGCTCCTTTTTGAGTATGGGTTGGAGGAAGGGCCGTCAGTGGCCAGGGTGGAGAGCATCGTTGAGATAGATGCAAGTGAGGATGGTGAAGACGTAAGCCTGCAGTACCGCGACCAGGAGTTCGAGGGCTGTGAGCGCGACGGTCATCGCCAGCGGCAGCATTGCGCCGGCCCAGCCCACAACTCCAAACCCGCCCAGCATGGTGACAAATCCGGCGAAGACCTTCAGCGTGATGTGCCCGGCCAGCATGTTGGCGAACAGACGTACGCTGTGCGACACCGGACGCACCAGGAACGAGAACACTTCGATCAACACGATTGCAGGCAGGATGTAGATCGGGATGCCCTTGGGCACGAACACATCAAGAAAATGCAGGCCATTCTTCCAGAATCCGTAGATGACCACCGTGAAGAACACCAGCAATGCCAGCGCCGCCGTGACGATGATGTGGCTTGCCACCGTGAAGTTGTACGGGATCAGCCCGATCACGTTCGAAATCAGGATGAACGTGAACAGTGAGAACACCAGCGGGAAGAACCGCATCCCGCCTTCCCCGATGGTGTTGCGTATGGTGCCGGCGACAAACTCGTAGACAAGCTCGGCGATAGATTGCATGCGTCCGGGCACGAGTTCGCGTCCGGCCGTGGCCCCGAGCATCAGGGCGGCCGTAACCCCGACCGCGATACCCATGTAGAGGGCCGAGTTCGTGAACGCGAAGTTGACCGAGCCGATCTTGCCAAGCGAAAAATAGTTGACGATCTGAAATTGATGAATTGGATCGGCCATTCAACGATTCCTTTGATCCTTCGTCCCGCAACTCCGGCCGACACCCGTGAGGTCGTCGGCGTCTTATTCAATCCTCGCGGCGCGTGTCCGCATCACCCTGGCGCCGCGTGCCCGCATCGTTCTCGGGTGCGGCGGCCGCCCGCACCACATTCACGACGCCGACCGCGAAGCCAAGCAGTAGGAACACGATCATCCCCCACGGCGAGATTCCGAACACCCGGTCGAGCGCCCAGCCGATGGCGGCACCGACCAAGACTGCGGCCACGAGTTCGCTGGAGAGCCGAAACCCGCGCGCGTACCCCGATGCATCCGCGGCCGGACGACCGCGGTGCATTTCGGGCGACTCGCCCGGCCGTTGCCGGCCAAGTTCATCCCCGAGACGCCGGAGCCTCGCGGAAAGAGCAGCCTCATCAGTGTGGCGCTTTTCCAAATCGTCGTTGTTGCGCGCGTCATCGGCCATGTTGTTGCCACCTGCGCGCCGCCGGCGATCCGGTTTCCCGCCCCCCTCAAGGCCGCGCGGACCATACTTATTGGGTGCGGCCTAGTCAAGAATCCATGCAACTGCGGTAAACGCCTGGGACAAAAGACCAATCTTGCCCTTTTCGGACCGTGTGGCGTTTTTGAAAAAATGAGCGCTGCAGTTTGGTCCCGAGGATCGCGACAGGAACAATGCGATGAGCCGACTTTCAGCAATTGGGATTACAGCTCCCGAGTTGATCGTTGCCGCGACCCTTGCGGTCGAAACGCGCGGCCAAGGCTTCGTCGAGATCACGAAGGACCTTCAAGATTTCGTCACTGCCGCCGGAGCGGGCGATGGCATCGTGTTCGCGTTCATACGTCACACCTCGGCCTCGCTGGTGATCCAGGAGAATGCCGATCCGGATGTCCGCACCGATCTCACAACCGCGCTGAACCGCCTCGCACCCACCGACGCGGACTGGGTTCATGACACAGAAGGGGTGGACGACATGCCAGCCCATGTGAAGACGATGTTGACCGGTGTCTCGATTCACATTCCGGTTCGAAGCGGTGCGCTCCAGCTTGGAACCTGGCAGGGCGTGTACGTGGCGGAGCACCGCGCGCGGCCGCATCGGCGTGAAGTGGTCCTGCACTATGTCGGCACGCGGCCCCGCAAACCTTGACTTGAATACCGTGGTGTGGCGGACGCGAGCGGCGCGCGCATAGAGGAGTCTGCCGCTCTCCCTGGCGGCTACCGGTTCCACTGGCGTGCTCTTGCATCGGTAGGCATGCGCCTACAAAATAGTCATAATTTGGGAACCGCCACTGAAAGGGCAGGGCTCAGGGTGGGTGCACCGACACACTGCCGGCTGGTGATCGCCGACGATCATCCATTGTTCCGCGGCGCCTTGCGCGAGGCCGTGACGGGGTTGTTTGGACGCGACGCCATCGCGGAGGCGGGATCGTTCGAAGACATCTCCAAACTCCTCGATAGCCACCCCGATATCGAACTCGTCCTGCTCGATCTCGCCATGCCGGGCGTTCGCGGCTTTTCCGGACTCATGTACATACGGGCGCAATATCCCGGAGTTCCGGTGATAATTGTGTCCGGCAATGACGACCCCGTTGTGATCCGCCGCTGCATGGATTTCGGCGCATCGGGGTTCATCCCCAAGACGCTGGACGTTGTGGAAATGCGTACAGCGATCCAGCAGGTGCTCGGAGGCGGAATTTGGATTCCCGCCGATGTCGACCTGTCGGCTAAATTCGATGACGACGGCGCCGGCATGCTGGCGCGGCTTGCCTCCCTGACGCCCCAACAAGTGCGGGTGCTCATGATGCTCTCGGCAGGACTGCTCAACAAGCAGATCGCCTATGAACTGAGCGTGTCGGAGGCAACCGTGAAGGCACATGTATCCGCGATCCTGCAGAAGCTGGGCGTCGAAAGCCGCACACAGGCCGTGATCGCGGCTGCCAAAATCGAACGTGGCCAATGGCCGCAGATCACACCGGTCTCCCATTAAAACCGTCTGGCTGTCTAACCTCACTCTGCTACCGCGACCTCCTGTACCGTCCATTGCGACATGACGGCGCGCAGCGAAGCGGGCTTCAGCGGCTTGTTGAGCACCTGAATCGCGAGGGCACGTGCGGCCTCGCGCACAGCCGGTGAGCGATCCGCGGTGATGAGGACCGCCGGAAGGCCCGCTCCGAACAGCCGCCGCAATTCAGCGACCGCTTCGATCCCGTTGCCGCGGTCGAGGTGGTAATCGACGAGAAGACCACCCAGAGGCTTGCCGGCGGCCCGCGCGGCAGCAACGGCTTGTGGCAGGTCGGCCGCTAGTATCGCGTCGCATCCCCAGCCGCGCAGCAACGTCGCCATGCCGTCCAGAATGTTCGGGTCGTTGTCGATGCAAAGGACCAGGAGATCGGCAATGCGGCCACGTCCGATGCGCGGCTCCGCCGGGCGCGTTTCCGCGGGCTCTATCGGCCCAACCGGGACTTCGATCGAAAATTGGGTGCCGCGACCCACCTGAGAAGCCAGTGCGATCGGGTGATCCAGCACCCGGGCGATGCGTTCGACAATCGAGAGCCCCAGTCCGATGCCGCGGGCCACCTTGGCTCCCTCATCAAGACGGTGGAACTCGGCGAATACGGCGCCGCATTTGTCGGGTGGAATGCCGATGCCGGTATCGTAGACACCGATCCGCAGCCGTCTGCCGCGACGCCGGCACCCAACCAGGACGCGGCCCGTCAAGGTGTATTTGATGGCGTTGGAAATCAGGTTTTGCAGCAGCCGGCGCAGCAGACGCCGATCGGACTTTATGGCGACGGAACACGGCACGACGACGAAATCGAGTCCGTGATTGCGGGCGAGCGGCGCGAATTCAAAGGCAAGCCGGCGAAGGAGTTCATCGACGCGGAAACTCGCGATCTCCGGCTTCATGGCGCCGGCATCAAGCCGCGAGATTTCAAGCAACGCCGAAAGGATGTCCTCGACCGCCTCAAGTGATGCATCGATGTTGGCAACGAGCTGTGTATCCTCGCTGCGGCGCTCGACGAGGCTCGTGACATAGAGTCGGGCGGCGTTCAGCGGCTGAAGGATGTCATGGCTCGCGGCGGCCAGGAATCTCGTTTTAGACAGGTTGGCCGCCTCGGCCGCCGATTTCGCCTTCGCAAGTTCCGCATTGAGGTGCTCGAGTTCCATGGTGCGCTCGCGCACGCGCTGCTCAAGGTTCTCGTTGGCCCGCGAAAGCGCTTCGGCCGCCGCCACACTTGGCGTGATATCCGTGAAGGTCGTGACGATACCGCCGTCCGGCATGCGGCTGACGCGCACTTCAATGACAAGGCCGCGGTCCGGAAAGCGCTCCAGGAACGGCAAATCGGCGGCGTAGCGCGGCAGTCTCTCGCGGACCAGCGCCTCCGGATGACCCGGCCCGAAGGCGCCGTGCTCGGCGTTGAAGCGGAGAATTTCCGCGAGGTCGATGCCGATGCGCACCATCTCATTGGGCAACTGAAGGAGATCGCCGAATTGCCGGTTCCAGCAGATGAGGTGCGTGTCCTTGTCGAATACCGCGATGCCCTGGCGCACGTGGTCGAGCGCCGTCTGCAGGATCTCGCGGTTATAGTGGATCGCGGCATTAGCATCATCGAGCAGCTTCAGTGCCGCCTTCGTGGACACCGTCCGCTGGCGCAGCAGCAACGACAATACGAGGCGCGAAGAGGCAGCCCCGATGGCCGAGGCGAGCAGCCGCTCGGCGTAGCGCAACAGCTCAAAATCCGCATGAGCGCCGCCTTCAAGGCGCATGTGCCGTTCGGCCGCGAAGGCGTCGAATGAAAGGCGAGTGCGCTCATCGCCGAGATACCGGGAAACCGCGACGGTAAGTTCCTCAACCGTGACGGCGGATCGCCACAGTCTGAAGCTCGGAGCCGGCGTCAGGCCTTGCGGCACGAAAAGATCCGCCTGGATTCGCTCGATTGCGGCCGGCCGCCACCGCAAAGAAACCGCCACATAGACGAGGAGGTTGAGCGAAAGGCTCCACGCCATGCCATTGATCAGCGGCGGCAGATCGAAACCAAACAGCGCCTGAGGCCGCAGGGCTTCGATCCCGAACGGTCCAGCCTCCAGAAACGTCGTTCCCCATGCGGAGCCCGCAAGGCTCGGCAGGAACAAGGTGTAAGCCCAAACCATGATGCCGATCGTCATGCCGGCGAACGCACCGCCAGCAGTGGCGCGCCGCCAGATGAGGCCGCCAAAGAATGCCGGAGCAAGCTGCGCGACGGCGGCGAACGCCATCAGCCCGATAGCCGCCAGTTGGGCTTCGCCGGCGGAGCGGTAGTAGAGATACGCGAACAGCAATACCGCGAAGATTGCGACGCGGCGCACCGTCAAAAGATGGGTGCCAACATTCGTGCCGGGGCGCTGGATGAGAGCGAGCGGCACAACGATGTCGTTCGAAACCATGATCGCAAGTGCGATCGTTTCCACGATCACCATTGCGGCGGCCGCCGACAGGCCGCCAATGAAGGCCACGAGCGCCAGGAATTCCGAGCCGGCCGAGATCGGCAACGCCAGCACGTACATGTCGCTATCGACGCTGCCTGGCGCGAAAGTCAGCATGCCGGCAATCGCGACCGGCACCACGAATAGATTGATGAGCACGAGATATGTGGGAAACAGCCATGCGGCGCGACGGATCTCGGACTCATTGTTGTTCTCGACCACGGTCACGTGGAACTGGCGCGGCAACAGAATGATTGCGGACAATGACAACAGCGTCATCGCCGCCATGGTGCCGACGCTGGTACTGCCGGTAAGTATCGCGGTCGTATCGGGGCGTTCCAGCGCCTTGGCGACAAGCGCGGCCGGCCCGTCGAACATCACAAAAGTAACGAATATGCCGACCGCCAGGAATGCAACGAGCTTGACGATCGATTCCACCGCGATGGCCAACATGAGACCGTGCTGATGCTCGGTGGCATCAATGTGCCGCGTACCGAACAGAACCGCGAAAGCCGCGAGCGACACGGCGACGAACAATGGCGGATCGCCCAGCATAGGTGGCGCCTCGCCCGCCCAGGTGGCGAGAGGGGCGACGATCGTATCGAGCGAGGACGAGACGGCTTTAAGCTGCAGCGCGATATATGGAACCATGCCGACGATGGCGATGATCGCGACGGTTGCGGCCACGCCCTGATGTTTGCCGTACCGCGCGCCAATGAAATCCGCGATCGAGACGATGTTCTGGGATTTTGAGAGGCGGATGATGCGCACGATCAACGGCGAGGCGAGTCCGATCATCGCGACGGGACCGATATAGATCGCCAGGAAATCAAATCCCGTCCGCGTCGCAAGCCCGACCGAACCAAAAAAAGTCCAGGACGTGCAATAGATCGCCAGCGACAGCGGGTAGATCAATGGCCGCGGGCGATCCGTTCCGCCGAGCCTGCCCAACCGGTCGCCGTAGCTCGCGATGACGAAGAGAAGCCCGATATAGGCGAGCGCGACGGCAATGACGAACCAGCCCTGCAGCATGTGGTTGCATTGCTCCGGCAAACCGCCGTCAGTGCGACTGCCCGGGGCGGCGCGAAATCGACCTCCGTCTGGAACGTCACCACAACTCAGCCGTGGTGTCCATGCGACCGCCTCCCGGCGGACCCGGCGCGCGCCGCAAATCGCCTGCTTTGGCCTTAGGATACCACGCTTAAGGAGCCCCCATACATCGCATGGCAGGGTAGGCGAGTTGGCCGGAGCCGGTTGAACCACAGGCAGGGCTGCGGCGACAAAGCAGGAGAGACTTGCGAAATCCTCCCTAGCAACTCTCTCTTGTACTGGGCGCCACGACGGATGGCGCCCCTTTTTTCTGAGCATTTCGCCCCTGACGGCAGCCAGACACCGCTAACGCTCACCGGGGGGACGGCGTTTGACGGCAGGCCGGCCGCACGGCATTGATCGCCGGTCCAATGTCCCAAGCCCCCGCATCCGGTCTGAAATTGGTTCGCATCGCGGAATCCGTCCTGATCGGAGCGGTCGGCGGCTTTCTGTTCAATGCCGCGAAATTTCCGGCCGGGTGGCTCGCCGGCTCCATGGTGTTTGCCGCCGCAGCGGCACTTGCGGGTCGCTCGATCCGTCTGCCGAGATCGCTTGCGCGCGCCTGCTCGGTCGTGCTCGGGATCACAATGGGCGGCACCGTCACGCCCGAAACCTTGGGCGGCATGATGACTTGGCCGCTGAGCATCGCGATGGTGTCGATTTCCGTCGCCGCCGCGACGCTCGCGACGTATACTTATCTAACGCGGGTACACGGCTGGAACGGGCTGACAGCCATGTTTGCCAGCATACCGGGCGGACTTGCCCAGGTCATGGCGCTTGCGGCCGAGAGGGGCCGCGCCTGCGACCTACCCGGCGTCGCAATTGTGCAGACCCTACGAGTGGTAATCCTGACGGTCGTAGTGCCGGCAGCCCTGTCGCTTGCGGGTCGGGCCGGAGCGGTGCGCTTGCCGGCGAGTTCAATCACCGTGGCGGAAACGCCGGTCGCTTTCGCAATTCTGGTCAGCGGCGCAGCGGCGGCTGCGCTCGGCCTGCTCCGGCTCGGGTTTCCGGGCGGCGTGTTGTTCGGACCTTTGGCAGTATCGGCGGTCCTGCACGGAGGCGCGTTCATCTCCGTCACCATGCCGCCGTGGCTCGCCGCCGCTGCTATGGTCGGGCTCGGGACCATGAGCGGCGGGCGCTTCACAGGACTGCCGTTCCGCCTGTTACTCGGATATCTTGGTGCCGCGATGGGCGCGTTCGCGGTCTCCGTCACGGTAGCGACTGCGATCGGGGTCGCTGTCACCCTGATGGCGCCGTTGCCGGTTTCAGACCTGATCGTCGCCTACGCACCAGGGGCGGTTGACGCCATGATGATCCTTGCACTTGCGCTCAACCTTGATCCGGTTTTCGTGGGCGCGCATCACCTCGCACGCGTTTTCGTGGTGTCTCTCGGGCTGCCGATTCTGGCCTATTATTACCCGGCGTCGGGAGGAAAGCGCGACAAGAGCGGCCGTCCGAGCCTTCCGAAGCGAGACGGGTTGGACGATTGAGCGATCACCCGCTGATGCGTGAAATCTGCGCCCCACAGGCGGAGAGCTTGTCTTCGAGGCGCTCAAAGCCGCGATCGAGGTGATAGACCCGATTGACGATGGTCTCGCCCTCCGCGGCCAGGGCCGCGATGACGAGGGACACCGACGCGCGCAGATCCGTCGCCATTACGGGAGCGCCCTTGAGCTTGCTGCGCCCCTCGACCGTGGCGGTCTCGCCGTCGAGGTGAATGCGGGCGCCGAGCCGCACCAGTTCCTGCACGTGCATGAACCGGTTATCGAAGATGGTCTCGGTAATGCGCGATGTTCCCCTGGCCCGGGTCATCAGCGCCATGAACTGCGCCTGCAGATCGGTCGGGAAGGCTGGGAACGGCGCCGTGGCGACGTCAACCGGCGCAATGCCGGCGCCATTGCGGGCGACGCGGATTCCGGCATTGGTTGCGGCGATTTCGGCGCCGGTCTGCACGAGCGCATCGAGCGGCGCCTGCAGGAGTTCCGGCCGGGCGCCTTCAAGCACTACGTCGCCGCCCGTCATTGCCACCGCCATCGCGTAGGTGCCGGTCTCGATGCGGTCGGGAAGCACACTGTGCCGTGCACCGGAAAGCCGCGGGACCCCTTCGATGATAATTCGCGAAGTGCCGGCACCGCTGATCTTTGCCCCCATCTTGTTGAGACAATCGGCCACATCGGCGATTTCGGGCTCGCGCGCCGCGTTTTCAATCGCAGTCGTACCGTTGGCGAGCGAGGCAGCCATCATGGCCGTATGGGTGCCGCCGACAGTGACTTTGCGAAACACGATGTCGCCGCCGCGCAGGCCGTTCGGAGCGCGCGCAACCACGTAGCCGCCATCGACATCGATCTCGGCGCCAAGGCTTTGAAGTGCCTGGATGTGGAGATCGACCGGGCGGGTACCGATGGCACAGCCGCCCGGGAGAGACACCCTTGCCTGACCGGTGCGGGCGAGGAGCGGTCCGATCACCCAGAAGCTTGCCCGCATCCGCGAGACCAGTTCATAGGGCGCCGTGGTGTCGACGATGTGGGCGGCCGAGAGGTGCAGGGTCTGGCCTTGGTAGGCGGTATCGCCCGGCCGCTTGCCATTCAGCATCACGTCGACGCCGTGGTTGTTGAGAATGCGCTGTAGCAGCGATACGTCGGCAAGGCGCGGGACGTTGTCGAGGATCAAGGTGTCGGGGGTGAGGAGGCTCGCGATCATCAGCGGCAATGCGGCGTTCTTGGCGCCCGAAATCGGAATCGTGCCCTGAAGCGGCTGGCCGCCGATAATGCTGATGCGATCCATGACAGCCCCTTTTTGATAAGATGAGCCCGGCGTTCCCCCGCGCCGGGCCGGCCCATGCCGGCCGCGATCTAACCCGACCGCTTGTGGTCGACAACTCCGGCGGAATGATGAGCCCCAGTCAATTCAGCGTGATCGCAGCGCTTGTCGGCTTGTGCGGCGCGTTCCCGTGCCTGGGCCTTGCGGCGGTGCAGGTTGGCCTTGAGCGCCGCCGCGAGCCGCTCCGCGCGCGCGTCTCGCCGCGTTGAATCCGAGGCGACGGAGCGACCTGTCTGTCCTGCCTTGGTCATAGCTCCTGATAACCACTCCTGCGGGCGGCGAGCAAGCGTCGTCGCGTCTCATCCCCAGATCGAACGGCGGCATTTGCAAAATACGCAGTCGCCTTACATGGTTCAGAGGGTGGGTCGCGCACGACCGTCACGGCCCTTCCCGGTCCGACCGTCTTGTGGAACCCTTCAATCATTGTGGTCCCACATGCACAGGCGACTTGGACGGCATCGCAACTGGAATCCTTGCGCCCCCGCAGCCCTTGTGGCAGGTTCCGGCCGCCGCGGTACTGCCGCGTGCTGTGACGCTGCGATTCTTGCTGCCGTAGCTCAGTGGTAGAGCACTCCCTTGGTAAGGGAGAGGTCGACAGTTCAATCCTGTCCGGCAGCACCAGAAGAGCCCAGCAAAACAAGGCTTTGAAAGTCGGGCACTCCCTTATCCCCCAGTCCTCGACCGTGAACAGAGCGCGATTCCCCCAGCAAACTGGGGGAATTTTAGGGGAGCTTGTTCGCTGGCTGTTCTGAGGCTGTCCGCGAAGATCACGCCCGGTTTTGTCATCGCCTGCGAACACGTCTTCTCCACGCTCGGTGCCGCTTTGACGCTAGCGTTTAGCGACACATGAAACGACGAACCCCGCCACGTTGGCAGCGCGGCGGGGTTCAAACTGAAAGGTGATGTGTGCAAATGTCCGATAACAAAACCTCGCCCCGGCCACAAGGCCGATATGGCGATTTCCGGATCAAAAATCTCCTGACCGTCTATCTCGATGGCGAGTTGATCGGATCGCTTGAGGAGGGCGGCGGCAGCGTTCTTGCAAGGAATGGTGACGGGCACGTCATCGGCACTTTCACGGGCCGGACGGCGGCGCTTCGCGCGATTGAGGCCGCGCAACCATGATGGCCGACGATGTTATCGGCCAGGCCGATATCAGCATGCGCTGCACGCCAATCGGGCGGGCGATTCATCGTTTTCTTTTGGAGGAAATGCAGCGGCCGTTCCGGCCGGGCTACGTCGCTATTGCGCGCTCGCTGTTGCCCGGCCTGGCAATCGACGGCATCGACGTGGAAGCGGCATGATGGCCGTCGTGACCGACAGGGGCGTGCTGGAGCGCATCGCCGCGATCGTGCAGAGCGCCAAGCCGGTCGAACGCCCGATCATTCCCGAACGCGTTGCGGCGCCCGCGCGCGGCAGCGCCAGGCGGACAATCGCGGCTGGCCGGACTTCGGGGGCCGGCGCCGGCAACAACGCTCCAGCGCCTTCCGGCGAGGCTTACGAGCAGGCTGAGGCGAGCGGCCGGGAGGCCGGCAGCGAGCGCGATCGTGACGCCCGCAAGGGCGCGGGACGTGAGGCCACGGCGCGGCGCAATGCGGGCGGCGCTGTCGGCAGAGCAGCCGACCAGGCGGAGCTCGACACGCGGCTTGCGTTCTTTCCCCTCGGATAGGGCGCTTGCGCGTGTGTGCGCGCGTGCCTGCGGCATCGGCTGCGTGAGGTGGCAGCAAGGGATTGACCTACCGGACACGGTGACCCACAGCCATCGCTTAAGAGCGCGCCCGAGGTCGGTTATGGTTGGCGGGAACGCAAGCGTTTCCACGCGCCGCCACTCGGATACTGACGTTTGCCGGAAGGTGTGATGCGAATGCCGGATAGGTGATGCGAACCCGAAGCAATCCTGATCGCGCGGGCCGTCGTGACTCGGCCTGCCAAGCCCTTTGATTCAGTTTATTTGCGCGTGAGCCTACAGCCTGTTGCCCCACATGGGGGTTTACCGCTCTCCCACCGGAACCATCCTTGCTGTGTCGGGGTTTGCACATAGACAATGGAACCAGACATCGGGGAGCTGTATTCGGGGAACTTTAAATGCAGCAGCTTCGTAAGCTCATCAATGACCCCAATCATTGGCGCTCGCTCTCGAAGGAAATGCGTTCGACCGCGGAAAAGGCAGAGGATACGAAGGCCAAGGCCGCGATGACGGGCGCTGCCGACGCCTATGAGAAGCTTGCACGAGAGGCTGCGTCGAAGGCGGTGCCGTCTAAAATCACGAGCCCTCAACGCTACCGTTCCTAAACTATCCGCTTTGCTCGACCACCGCTGTCAATCCGCGGAGGCGTCGTCTTGAGGTGAGGCGTGACATCAGCCTCGCTGGCGTTGGCCCGCGCAACTACCGCCTCGCGCAACGTTAGCAGACGTCTGCGGGAAGCCTGGTGTCCCTGCTTCGCGAGCTAGCACAAGCGAGAGCGTAGATTTTAGGGCGCAGCAGGCTCACTTGATGAAATAGCGCGTGATATCGGGATCTTTGTTGCCCGTTTATCCGGCGGCTGGTGCCGTGGCCGCATGCAGACGTTGCCGCGCGCTGTCGCGCAAACCAGAGGCGTCTATCAGACGGCCGACTTTGCCGAGGCCAAACGGCGGCATCCCGCTGTAGACGGCCTCATAGTTGCCAGCCCGAACGCAGTAGGTCTCATGCCAAATGCCAACATCGCCGCGGCTATTTTTCATACGCCGATTGAAGGCGACCCAGGCTGGCAAGTGGTGCTTCTGGGCGTCGCGGGCATAGGCTTCAATATGCTCGAATGACCGCCAATATTGGATGAACGTGAGTCCGCCGATGTGGCGCCAGCCCAACAGGCCGCTCTCTGGCCGCATTTCCAATTCTTTCAGCATGGGGCGCATGGCGCGAAACACCGGAAGCCATTTGTGCAGCTTCAACGGCTTGTTGATGCGCATGCCGATCAGGAATACGACGAAATCACCGTCGATCTCAGCTGTGACACGCTTCTCGATCACTTTGTCTGATATCGGTTCTGCATTTGAACCCGATGGCCTGAACTCATTGCTTTGCAAGGTCATGGAATTCGCTCCAAAACTCCGCCATTGCGCATAATGCGAGCCTGTTTGGCCGTGACTATCACAATACAATCTTTTCCAATGATGCGAATGTGAGGAGGATCACCCATCCTTTCGTTCACGCGGCGGAGGATCAGCTGGATGTCCGGGCGCGACGTTCACAAATGGCGGACCGAATGTGACCTACATCACAGAGGGTGGCATTCAGTTCGGTGATCATTTGGCGGGTTGATCACCTTTGAACCTTGGTTGCGTCCGGCCCCTCTAATGGAAGCAAGGGCGGGGCAGCGGGGTGGCACCCATTAGGGTAGAGTGCTCGTCGAGTAGGGGAGGGGTGTGATGAGTGCGGTAACGGTGTTGAAGACGAAAACGGTTGATTCAAAAGCGCCCGACAGAAAATTTCATGCGAGAGGCGATATCGATACCGGGTGCCAAACCATAGATCTTGTTTCTTTTCTCAAAGCGGAGAACATCAGGCTGCGGCAAGCCGTTCTCCTCCTATCGCTGCAGACCCGCGCTCTCAGGGATGCTGTGCGAAGAAAAAAGGCCAGTTCCTCGGGCGAGCACATGCGCGAGTCGACGATAACGAAATTCCCGGGTGAGGGCAGAAAACGCTGAGTTCTGGCACGAGCAGGGCTGCGCTGGAGGCGCGATCGTCAGCTGCGGCTGTGGTCTGGGTGCGAAGCAACCGCGTGTCTCTTCATTTGCGGGGCATTTCTCCTTCTCCGGAAGCGGCCGGGCGCGAAATCGACCAGCAGTACAGCATCACCGGCAGGGTTTCCTGTGTCACGGCGGAGCTCTCGGGCAAGCCCTTCCAAAGAGCCTCGGCGAGTTCCATCATCTCGCCATAGGTCAGACTCCGAATAAGACTTGCAATCTTATCGAGGGGCTTTCGCATGGGTTGTTGCCGCCGATCGCGTGGGTCGAGCGCCACCTCGGTGTTCCAGTGGTTTTGGACGTGAGTCTGAGCGAGGGCGGGGCTGTCTGGTTCGGACTCAAATACCGCGCTGGCCGCTTGAGGGGCAGCTATCCCGGACCGAAAATCAGCCGGCGTGGGACGGGGATCCAGGTCGGGTGGGAAGGCCAAGCCGTTCGAGAATTGATCTGAAGCCATCGTGTTGTCCATCGGCTGAAGCGGGTCGCGTCGTGCGGCACTGGATGCAAGCCGCTTAAAGCGTCCAAAATATGATCTTTGTTGTGCTAGCCTCGATTGACTCTTCGCCAGCCATCGTCGGGGACGCCAAGCCGAAAACGTTAGGTTGCGGCAAGCCGTCGTCACGCTATTGCTTGACCTTCGGGCGCCGCAGGAAGTCCGGAATCGCAGCGCCCCGGTGAGTCAAGAGCTTCAGATCAAAAGACCTGAGTCCGCAAGCATCAACCACGCCAGCGGTCGTGGGACGCCTCACTCAAATCACAATGGCGGGCCTTTGGCGATCTCAACTGCGGACTTTTTTCAGTGTCTCCAGGAATGCGTCGAGGAAGGAAAAGAAGATTTCCACCGCGTAGCCCACGAGGAATGCGACTGCGAGAGGCGAGAGAGAAATCCCCTGGGTGAAATTGTTAAAGAGGCCGACGACCAGACCGGCGATGACGGCGATAATGATACGGGCAAAGTCGGCGTAGGTCGGGGTGTAGGTCCTGGCAAGAATCTGCTGTGATAACGATCGGAGCGCATACGCGCAGGCCCCAAGCAGAGCGTATAAGATGGGCAGGAAATAGGCTGTGATCGCTCCATAGATCATGAGGTTCAGTTGCTGGACATCTTTGGCATAGGTCCTGATGTCCTGGTACGTCTTTATTTTGTCAAATCCGGCGTTCGCCGGATCTGTGATCGGAACGGGCAGCTGGAGTACCTGGCGCTTATCGGCGATCTCAGAAAGAGGATCTCGTTCAACACTCAGGATGAAATAGTTGAGGAGCGAAGCAAGAGAATACAAAGAACGATTCGAGGTCGCCAGCTGCTGCAGCTGGGTGACAACATCGTTTTGAGAACGGCCAGCCTGGACGTTGAGCAACTGATCGTGGAGGCTGACCACCAAAGCGTTGTTTTCCTTAATGCGATCATTAATTTCGTTCGAAATCGATGTATTGATGAACATCAGAATCGACAATGGAAGTATCAAGCCAACAAGATAGAGTGTGCCGGTCCGGTACCGCCTGAGAATGTTGGCAAGGCCGTTACCTGCGCAGGCCGCCAGACTTTCCCCCGTAACGGGCTTGAGGGCAGCGCACAATTGGCTGTAGGCCGGCCAGAATTGTTCAGTGAGAGCCGTAGTCCAGGCGCGGCGCGCGTACGCCTCACGTGCCTTTGTAAGGCTGGCGATGACGTTCGGGTTCAATTCCCTTCCGGTTTCCGCAGCATGCGCCAGCATCAGCTCAGCTTCGGAAAGCTTGTCTGACAAAAGACCTTCATCAATCGCCGTGATTTCATCTGCTGGGGGCGGCGGCTGAGATTCGCCCTCTGCCTGGCTGGACGGAAGGACCATCACGCTTGGTGGCGGCTTGTGATCCGCAGTGCCGGAGTCCAGATCCCGCTTCGGAAGCGCCGTGACGTTCTGCAATGACGGCTGATCGATTGCTTCAACAGCATCAACAACGCTTTCCTGGGCCATCGCGAAATCCTCGCCACGCCGCCGTAACGCATCAACTCGTTGGCTTACACTCGCTCGTGATGAGTGTACTGGTGTTTGGTCTCATCCAATGTGAGATGGTTCACATGCGCCAGCACTTTTCTGGAGATGCTGACGCTGTCGGCTTAAGGGACGTGCGCCGGCGTGTAGAGCGGAAGGCGTGGCACTTGTTCGGGGTGAATCGACATCCTGCGACGGAGCTGTCGTCCTCCTGCACCGACGTGCCGGTAAGTTCCGCAACCTCTCGGCATTAAGCCGAACGGGCCTCGATTTCACGACCGCTGGGTATGCGTTCCAACGTGTTTTTCAAGGTTAGATCGGACGCAGGAGTAGCAAGCCTGCCGCCCTCCGGCATGCACGGATGAGCTGGCGCCTCGATGATCGAACGTTCGGCGAGTTCGGAACGACTAAGGTCTGGTGCCGAAATGCGGGCGAACCGGAAGCTCAGATTCTCGCGCCGTCACCCTTGGAGCACGCCATGGGTCTATGGGCATACCGAACGTATGTAGACTACGTTCAAAGGCACGCGCGCGGGCGAGACTCCGTCGACTTGATGTATCCCTACACTGAGGAATTGGACGCCGACCACCCAAAGGTTCTTCTGGGCTATTTTTCCATGCCGCTTTGGATGGATACGTTCGATGTCTCATTCGCAGAAGGCGACATCGCCTTCCGACGTGTTCTCGATTCCTATCGGATGGCGGCCAACGGTCATGTACGTCGTGTGCGCGATCAGGTGAACGCGATCCGGGGCTTGCGAACCGGCAAGGCCCTGATCAAGGAAATTCACGATACGGGTCGCTGGCTCAGGATTTTGCCGAATTGGCAATGGCTGGAGGCTCCAAACGCTTATACCGTCGTGGACGGGTCGATTCTCGGGGAGCCGGGGGGCGGCGGACTGGAGCAATGGAAGGCGGCAACCGTAAAGGGCGCGCCAATGGCCGACGGGAAGGGCTGGCCTTGGCGCGATGACGCGGGCACGCTCGTGCTCGGCGATGGCGGCGGCACGAATGCGCTGATCTGGTACTCACCCGAGATGTTTGAGGGCAGATACCGCCCCACCGAGCCTGCGCAGCAGCCCGATGAAGTTCTATACCACGAGTTGGTCCATGCCTCTCGCGACATGAGAGGCGTGCGGAAGAACTTTCTCGTCAACAAAGGTTATGACAATTTCGAAGAATACCTCGCGGTCGTTCTCACCAACATCTATCTGTCCGACAAAGGCCAACTGGTCTTTGCGGGCAATCATGGTGGCACCGTGATCTTGCACGGCGCGGACGCCGACAACTTCCTCCATAATTCGCAGAACGTTGACGTACCGCCCACCATGCTGATCCAGAATTTCAAGGACTATCAGCCGGAGTTTTACCGCGCCTTGGCCACCTTGCCGTCGTGGCGACCCAAACACAATTGGGTTCGTCAATATGACGAGGAATGGCGGGCGTTCGCGCGACAGAACCAGAGGCCCGCCTGATGATAGTAATTTTTTGAACCGGCATACTGACCTGCCGGTCTCGCACGAGCGACAGGCCAGCGCTGGTCGATCGCCGCGGCAGCAGGGCCCGGAGCCAGCTGTCCCGGCAAGCCGTTCCTTGGTGTCGAGCAAGTGCGGGGCTTTCCATCGGCATATTGCGTCACGAAAAATCTCACCAAACGAGCCCGCGCCGGCGTGACCGGCGCTACCCGGCAGGCTCAGGATTGATTGTGGATGGCCTTATTGAAAGGGCCAATAGCCTGTCAGATAGTTTAGCCGCAGCGTCAGCTCTCGGAATGGATTAAAACTTGCGGGCACCGTGTGCAGATGCCAGAAGGTTGGCTGCCACACGAGCTTGTAGATATTCATGAGCCTGAGATTGCCGGGCTCCGTCAGGAATCCGGCCGACGTGCTGAGCGCGCTGTCGAGCGGTTTGAAGCCGTTATGACCAGCCCGCAGTTGCGTTTTGTTGTTGGCCGACATGTAGACGTTGGCGACCACAATCGCGAGAAACTCTTCTTCATTGTCGTAGTTGCGGAGCGCGTCTTCTGTCGGGACTGGATTGGACCTGCCCTGCATCTGCCGCAGGGCATGGACCATCTCGTGCAGGAGCACCTCGTCGGGTAGCGAGCCATAAAATCCGCCGCCGCAGCCGGACCTGCCGCGCGTGTCGGGCGTGAAATAGAGATGCACATCGCTGCCCTCGCCGGTACCCTTCACGCTGTACGGCATCCGGTCATAACGTTCATCATCGCGAGTTCTCGGATTATCGTCATGGCCCGCGTACCAGGCGGAGTCGCCCGTCAAGGTGCCGGAAATCCCTTTGGGCGCGGCGTCGCGGAAATTGTCCGGGTGCGCAGCGGCATTGCAGTCCCCGTACACGGCGGCCTTGCCGGCGTCCCACGGCACGATGGTCAGGTCGCGACCATCGATGTTCTCAATGCTATGGGCAATAATCTCGCCGACCGGATTTTTCCGGATCGTCGCCAGCACATCACGGATCGACTGCTGGTAGGCGGGCGATCCTTCAATGCTGATTTTCCCCATAATGAACCTCCGTCCGGGCAGCAATCCGCATTAGTGCCCTGTGCTGGCGCGGAGGTTCACTGAAGGCTGGCGAGCCCACGAAAAGCGCCGGGCAGCTTCGCTGCCCCGCGTCCAGGATGCCTAGCCGGAGGTTGTTAGCCGCGCGCCCCGTACTGAAAATCCGGACGGGCCGGATTACGTAATGCCGCGGCGCGCGCCGGTCCGGAACGTAGGTCGGTGCGCCCACCCTCGCCCTTGGACGATTCCGCGCCGTCAAAACTGCAACCAAGTACCGCGTATGCCTTACGCGATTGATCCCATTATTTTGAAGCGATCACCCTGCATCAGATACTGAGTCCCAGTTTGACACACAGGCGGCTTTACTGAACACTGTAAAGTCGGTTGGCACAGATACTCACGCGAGGCATCAGGCAAGGGAAAGGTCAAACAGAAATTCAGGATCACGGGAGGCAAACATGGATTCCAACGGGTCTGGCCGCAGGCGGTTCCTGAAAAACGCTGCTGCACTGGCCGGTGTGGCGGCAGGCGCTGGGGTTGGCGCAGAATGGGCGGCGAGAGGCCAGTCAGCAAAATCTGAAGGCAAGTCCTCGGAGGCCAGACCAGCCAGTGAGGCCCATGACCATCGCGAGCTGTTGCGTCGAGGGGCGAGATTCAGCGTCGATCACATCACTTACTACACTCCGCTGCAGGATTATGCGGGAATCATTACACCGGCCTCGCTCCACTTCGTGCAGTACCACGCGTCCCACTTCCCCGACATCGATGCGGCGCAACATCGCCTCACGATCCATGGCCTGGTAGAGCGTCCGCTAAGTTTCAGCATGGAGGATCTGAAGGGCCTGCCTTCGATAACCCGGATTCACTTCCTGGAGTGCCACGGAAACAGCTCTCCCATGATCCATGGTGCTGGCAATCAGAACATGGGGTTGCCGGTCCAGTACATACACGGGATGACCAGCTGCAGCGAATGGACCGGCGTGCCGCTTTCCGTGTTGTTGAACGAGGTCGGCGTGAAACCGGAGGGCACCTGGCTGGTTTCGGAAGGGGCTGACCCAGGCAAGTTCAGTCATACTCTCCCGATGGCAAAGGCGATGGAGGACGTCCTCGTGGCCTACGGCCAAAATGGCGAGCCGCTGCGGGTTGAGCAGGGTTACCCGATCCGTCTCATAGTTCCCGGCTGGGAAGCGCCCTTCAGCGTGAAGTACCTAAGTCATATCAAGGTGGTAGATCAGCCCTATCATACCTGGAACGAAAGCATGAATCACTCGGTCGCGAGACCCGATATCGGCGGAAAATCGCGCTGGTACCATTTCCAGTTTGGGCCGAAATCCGTGATTACGCGGCCTTCAGCTGGACTGAAACCCCTTAGCCGGGGATATGTCCAGATTACCGGCATAGCTTGGTCCGGTGGGGGCGTGGTCAAGAAGGTCGAAGTGTCGACCGACGGCGGTAAGAGCTGGAAGGAAGCACAGCTTCAGTCGCCCGTGCTTCCGAGGGCGCATACCCGGTTTACTTTCGACTGGGCTTGGGACGGACAAGAGGCGGTGCTCCAGTCCCGTTGCACGGATGAATTGGACGAAGTTCAGCCGTCGCGCGCAGAGTTGTATAGAAACTGGGGCATCAGCGAAGAGGAGTCGAAGAAACCCGCGCGCGCCATTCATTTCAATGCCGTGCAGCCCTGGAGGGTGGCCCGCGATGGGAGCGTACATGACGCGATGTACGCTTAGCCTGCTCGTGCCATTATGAAGCGTTGAGCTGGCATCGGCGTCGACAAGCGGTCACTGGCGAAGATGACCAATGTGCGACGCCGAAAGTTGCAGCGCAGCAGTCGGGAAGACGTTGGGCGTTGCAGAGCCGAGGAGTCATCCTCGACCACACGCAATACCTCGGTTGCCTCGTCTCCCCATTCGCCGTGGGCTGGGCTTAGTCACAAGCCGAACACGTATAGCACCAGAGAGTTACGCTGCTCCTTGAGTTCCGGCGTGTTAACAAGTCTGCTTTTTGCCGAAGGGCTCGGCCCCGACACGATCGCGATGTATTGTTTTCCACCGGTCTCGAAAGTCATGGGCGGAGCGGAAAAGCCAGACCCCACATTGATCTTCCACAATTCGTCGAGCGTGGTGTCGTCGAAAGCCGCGACCGTTCCGTCGAGCAGCGCAAGGAACACAAGGCCGCCGCCGGTCGCGAGCGTACCGCTATAGTTGGGATAACGAAGGTGCACGTTCTTCTTGATGTCGCCTGTCGTCGGATCGATCGCGGTCAGGTTGCTTTCTAACCGCTCGTCAGTCGTGTAGGCACCGCCGTTCCAACCTCTTTCCTTCGTGTGCTTCTCCCGATCGATCGATACGACCATGCAGGCGGTCAAGGCTGGGATGTAGAGAAGCTTGGTCTTTGGGCTGTAGGACGACGGCCAGTAGTTGTTGCCGCCAGCGATCGACGGGCAGACCTTCTTGAGCGGCTCGCCCGGAACGACGTTGCCGATGCCCGCATAGGTCTGGATGTCCTTGGTCGGGTCGTAGTCGAGCGGCTTGCCGGTCTTCTGATCGATGCCCTTCGTCCAATTGACCTCCATGTAGGGCTTAGCAAGTATGGGCTGGCCGTTGCTGCGTTCATACGTGTAGAGAAAACCATTGCGCGCCGAATGGGTAATGAGCTTTCGCGCCTGCCCAGCGATATTGCCGTCGATCAAGATATGGGTGCCGACTTCGTCGTAGTCCCACAGGTCGCCGGGCGTGAATTGAAAATACCAGTTCATCTTGCCGGAATCGGGATCGTAGGAGATCGCACTGTTGGTGTAGAGATTGTCGCCCGGCCGATGGAATGGATCGAACATCGGCACCGGGTTGCCAGTGCCCCAGATCGTCTGATTGGTAGCGGGATCGTAGGTGCCGGTCACCCACATAGCACCGCCTCCGGTTTGCCACGCATTGGTGTTGCCCTTCCAGGTCTCGCTGCCGGGCTCGCCGGGGGCTGGGATGGTGAATTGGCGCCAGAGGCGTTTGCCGGTGGCGGCATCGAGCCCGGCAATCCAGTCGCGCACGCCCTGGTCGCCGTTGGCGGCGCCGACGATGATCTTGTCCTTGATGGCGAGCGGGGCCGCGGTGAAAGTCACGTCCGGCGTATCCGAAAATGAGGTTTCCCAGACCACCTTTCCGGTTTCCTTGTCGGTCGCGATGATGCGCGGCGAGTTGCCGAAACCGCCCGCGCCGGTAATGACGAGATTGCCCCACAGCGCCGCACCGCGGCTGCGCATCTGGCGATCCTGCTTGGGGTCCATGCGCCACACGATGCGGCCGACGTCGCCCGAGCGAGCGTCGATCTTGTAGAGGACATTCCAGGAATCCGTGACATAGAGAAAGCCATCTTCGGCGAGCGGCGTAGCGTTGGAGAACTCGTTGCCCGCGCCCCCGCCGAGCGGCACCGCATAGGCGAGCTTCAGGTTCTTGACGGTGTCGCGGTTGATGCGCGCAAGCGGCGAAAAACGCTGGCCATCATAGGTCCGGTGGTTCATCAACCAGTTCTGCGGCTCGTTGTCGGCATTCACGAGCCGATCCGGTGTAACGTCGGCAGCCATTGCGGGCCCGGCCAACACGCTCCCCGCCAGAAATGCAGCCTGCAACGAGACTTTGCGTCTTGCCATGAATGCCTCCCATCGCGTTTTGCGCGTCGCTTCGCTGCTATCGCGCTTGACGGGAGCCTACATGATCCGAAAGGCCGTGTCCGCAGGGGAGTACCAAGCGCCCTCGGCGCTATCGGCGCACGCCGTACGCTATCTTCCCTCCACCTCGCTACTTCGCTGTCTTGAAATAGCGCGCGTCTGGCGGCGGTTGATCCTTGCGCGTGGGCATCAGGTAGCCATCTCCAGACAGGAAGTAGTACTCCTTGCCAACGACCACGTGGTTGTTGCTCTCGGCGCAGTCATATTCCGCCCATAGTACGTTGTGCTCGCGCCGGAAGGTTTTGAGCACCGTCCACGGCCGCGTCAACGCATGATCGATCGACGTGATCTCGATGCGGCTTCATAGACGCGGGGCCCTTGAAGTTGCGGGTCTCGACTTCGAGCGTATCGAAGCGGCCGTCGTTATCGCTGTCGAGCCATCCGCCGATCGAATAGCCGGACCACGTGGGTTCGTCATCCTTAGGGAAGCCGCGGCCATCGGTGTAGATGCGGCGCGGCTGGTTGTTCTCGAAATTGATGTAAGTGACTTTCGGCGTGATCACGAACTCGAACGGTCGCACCGCGGTCATCATACGCGGCATGCCGGTCGACACGCAGGTGATCCGAATATCCGCTCCTTGGCCGGCAGCCTTGCCTCGTTGCTCTCCGGGGTCGCGTTCGTCGCCAAGTTTATCTCGGGGATGCGAATTCGCGACAGGGGTCGCGAGGCTTCGGTGTCCTGAGGCTTTTTGAGCCGCATCATTTCGGCGGCGAATGTCGCGACGGCTTCGCCATTCGGAAATCCTGCGCGATCCGTCGCCTTCGCGACTTATTTCAGCTCGATCTCGACGAACTGAACTTTCGTCGTGCCGGTGTTGCGTACGGCGCGAGTTACGCCAGCATCCTGCCAGAAATATTGGCCGGTGCGCAGCATCTTGCCGCGATCAGGATCGCCAGGCACATATTCGGTGATTTCGCCACCGTCCAAAACGATGCGCATACCTGGAGCCGTCTGCGTGATCGCCGGCGCCGACTCGCCGGGTTCGAGCGAGATTTTCCAAGCGCGGACCCGCTCGTTGTCGAGCACCTGCACATAGGCCGATGCGCTCGTTCGAGTTCCCGCCGTGAACCCGTAGGGCTCGTTCTTGAGCAGAGCCATGACGATGTTGTGGAATGGCGCGCTGCCGACATTAAAGCCGCGGTGACTGACCGGTTTTTTGGAATTGGCGGCAAATCCCACATTGCCTCGCGTCCCCCGCCGCGGCGGCGTCGCCTCGCCTCCCCACACTTGGTTGGTCATGTCGCTTTCGGCGATCAACACGCTCACCTGATCGAGCGAATGCGTGTGATACATCGGTCCACCCCGGTTCGGCGGAACGTAGACGTCCAGCAATAATACATATTCGTTGTGGAAGATCGGGTGGTGGAAAGCGGCCTTCTCGACCGGTACCAGTGCGTCCTCGGCGGCGGCGATTTGAGGAAAAATGGCGCAGGCGGCGAGGATGGTGCAAGCGAGGCGGCGCATAGAGTGCTCCCGGATTACCGCGGAACGTCCGTGAGGACGGATGACTCAGCCCACAGCATGACGACTTCCACGGCGGCCCGCAAGGCATGGTGGCGCCGAGCATCGGACCCATTCGCCCGCAAACTTATCGTTGGAAATCGTCCTTGGTGATGAAGGGCGAAGTCGTCACCCACCAGCTTGATTGCGCCGTCATGGGATCGACAGCCAGCGCCTTAACCGCGCCCGCCTTGGTCGCGGCGTTGAGCGTGTCTTGCAGCACCTGTGCATGCGTGCCCTCGGTTTCCCAGATCACCAGATATTTCGTGAACGCGAGACTTGACGGGCGGGCACTCGGAGGAGGCGTCGCGAAGCGGAACGGCTGTGCCGCCATCCAACCTGGCAATGCCAGCACTTCGAGGACGCGCTTCGAAAGCGCCGCTTCGAAAGCGCTGTCGCTGCCCCCGGCAACCGGCTCGACGAAATCAAGCATGATGTAGCGGTTGGGCCGCGGCGTCTTGTTGTCGGCGTAGTCGGGGATGAACGGCTTCCTGCCATCGGGGCGAGTTACGCGCGCTCCGATGACCTGATAGGTCGCACGGACCGCGCCGTCCGGCCCATAATCGAATCCGGGGATAAGCCGGCTCTTGCCACCGGCGATGGCGGCGTTGGCATCGCTTCGCAGCTTGTTGAGATCGGTGCCCTCTTGATCCCAGATGATCAGGTTGCCGCGCCGGTAAAGCGGTTGGGTGTTGCGCGGCATCACGTCGGGTACCAGCCGGAAACGCTGTGCTCCGGTCCAGCCGGGGAGCTGTACCAGATCGCCCATGTGCATGTTCTGGTAGCCGTCGTTGAAATCGAATTCCCTGCCTGGCAGGGGATCGGACATCACCAGATAGACATACCGGTTCTGACCTGGCGGCGGCTCGCGCGTGCCTGGTTGGCCGATCGACCATTGTGCCAGCGCATTGGTCGCGAGCATCGCCGCGACCGCCCCGCTCACGAAAGAAAGCCTGAAAATCCAACTCATACCCACAATCGGCGAAGTGATGTAGATCACCGCCGAACCCCTCTGGCTAGCACTCCCGATATCCGTCAGAGAGAGCCGAGCCCCCGAGGGGGTGGCCCCGATGCCATCACTGTAGGAGGTGCGGCTTCGGAAACCACTGCGACCCTCGCGGATCATCTCTGATCGCTAGCGCGCCTTCCGATCATATTGAACCACTTCAGCATCATTGCCGGGCTTGACCTGGCTTGACCCGGCAATCCATCTCCACGCGAAGAAGATGGACCAGCGGGTCAAGCCCGCAGGTGACGAGCAACGGGTGGATCGCGTTCATCGGGAAGCGCTCTAGATCTCTTATGCGCGCACATACTGGTTGAACCACTCAATGGTGCGCGTCCAGGCTTGTTGGGCCGCGGCCTTGTTATAGCGTTCCGGCGTCGCGTCATTGAAGAACCCATGAACTGAATTCGGATAGACGTGACCTTCGTACCGGATTTTGTTTTTCTTCAGCTCCGCTTCCTGCGCCGGATAAGCCTCGGCCAAAGTCTTGTCGAGGGCACCGTGGTGGATGAGGATGGCCGCCTTGATCTTCGGCACGTCTTCCGGCTTAGGCGCGCCGCCATAGAATGGGGCGGCTGCCGCCAGATCGGGGCCCAGCAAAACCGCCAATGTGTTGGACATCGTGCCGCCATAGCAAAAGCCTGTTACGCCGATGTTTCCTGTGCCGTCCGAACGCGCTTTCAACCATTGCGCAGCGGCGACGAGATCCTGCGTCCGCTTGGCGGGATCGATCTTGGCAAACAACTGGCCGCCCTTGTAGTCGTCGCCCGGATAACCGCCGGCCGATGTAAGCAGATCTGGCGCAAATGCCATGAAATTCTCGAGGGCAAACCGCCTTGCAACGTCCTCCGTGTGCGGATTCAGTCCACGGTTCTCGTGAATGACGAGAATTCCGGGCAGTTTCGCGGGCGTCTCGCTGCGTGAATCCGCGCTGAACGGTCGGACAAAATAGCCGCGGACGTACCCATTCCCATTCGGTGAGGGCAAGGTCTCATAGCTCGCCTTGATCCGCTCATCGTCCTTGCGAACCTGCTGCCCCAAAGCGTAATTCGGCATCAACGCCTCGACGATCGCCGTGGCAGTAAGACCGGCGACGGCAAAACGCTCCACCCCACTGAAAAAGTCACGACGACTGATCTCGCCGTGAATGAAACGCGTGTACAGTTCTACCGCTTCTGCGGGAATTTTCCTCGTCTGCCCCATAGGGACCTCCCTTTAGTACGTTTGTAAGCTACCACTACTCGCGCGATTTCTGAAGACTGTAGCTGGAGTGGCGCCAGTAGATCTAGTCGCGGGGCTACTATAACGAGGATGTCGGCTTTTGTGCCCAAGCCGGAGTGCACGGCCCTGACGTGAAGATCTGGAATTGGGTTAACTCCGGACGCCTATCTTTATGGCGGAGACTGCGGGTTTTCCGAGTGCCTGGCATAGCGCTCAACCCCCTTGGTGCCGTTCATCCCCATATAGATGTTGCCGTCGTCATCGACGGTTACCGACTCGCCCCATTGTCTGACGTCGGCGGCTTGGCCTTCTGAGAACGGGGCGGGAATGAAGGTGGTCACCGTTCCGTCCCTCGCGCTGCCGATCGTGAGCCCGCGCCGGAAGCCGCGATTGACAGCCCCAGTCGATTCGGAATCCGTGCAATAAAGAACGTCATTCTTGTCGATGAAGAGGCCGCTCGGGCGTCCAAACTGTTTCCACTCGGCGACGAACTTGCCGTCCTGATCGAAGATTTCGATGCGGTTGTTGCCGCGGTCGGCGACGAACAGGCGGCCGGCCGAATCCATCGCCAACGCATGCGGCAAGGCAAACTCCCCCGGGCCGCTGCCGCGCTTGCCCCATGCGGCGATAAACTTGCCTTCTTTCGAGAACTTCACGACCCGCGCATTGGTGTCACCGCCATGGCCGTCGCTGACGAAGACATCGCCATTGGAGGCGACGAACACATCCGTCGGAGCATTGAATGTGTCGGGACCGGCGCCCGGAATACCGGGCTTGCCAAGGGTCATCAGCACCTTGCCCTGCGGGCTGAGCTTGAACACTTGGTGCCCCTTGCCGCCGCCGCCATGATCGTCGGTCGCCCATACGTTGCCGTCGTGATCGACATGCAGCCCATGCGGATGGTTGAACATCCCGGCACCGAAGCGCACCACCAGATTTCCCGATGGATCGAATTTCGCAATCGGGTCCAGCATGGAGCCGACGCAATCGGCAGCACCACACCGGTCGAAGACCCATAAGCTCCGGCCATCGCGATCGAGCGCAACCTTGGTGGCGCGACCCATCCTCCGACCGTCTGGCAAATTCAGCCAGCCATCATCGACCCGGTACGAGTCGAAGGTTGCGTTCTGTTGAGCCAATCCATGGCCCGCCAGCACCGCTAACACAGCGGCGCAGCCAAGCGCGCCCCAGAGGACTGGCATCGAACGTTCGCGTGACATTGCGCTTCTCCCGTTTTCGCACCGCCCTCTGCAGATTCTGCCGGCCGCTCGAGTATTGTGACTCGATGGCTTGTTTCTCGTGGGCGGACCTTTCCGAGGACTCCCGTGAAAATCATCAAGGCACTCGTTCAGGGAGCCTATCTCGGTTGGACGCACCAGGAAACCAGGATCACTGATGACACAGGTGTCTCGCTGCGCTGCATGGGTCCGCAGCTGTGCCATTTCTTCCGTTATCATCGCCCCTTGGGACGGAAGTTGTCGGAGCCAAGCTGCCGTCCACGCCACAGGCGAGAAATGACTGGTCCCGGAAATCGCGCAGTCTAATTCGATCACCCGATCGGCGTCAGGGAGAAGAAAAAAGCGGGATCGTCAGGCCCAGCGCCTTCGATCTTAAGATCAAAGACAAACTTCGCCTTGGTCGGGTCGAGCTCCGGCTCGGCTTCTTTATCCCTTTTCTTTGGGATAGAATCCATGGCTCACGCGCCTACGGACGCGGTTAATGAAGGAGGAAAGGGAGGGATCGACATGAATGTGGGGCAGTGGAAAGTTGTGTTGGTTGTTGGATTGGCGGCGACCGCAACGTCGGCCCTGAGCCAGACGACGGCTCCGTCCGGCAAAGCGACGCAAAGCAGCATCCCGGATTTCTCCGGCATCTGGTGGCACCAGTCGCTTCCCGGCATGGAGCCGCCCGCATCGGGGCCAGGCCCGGTCACGAACCTGGTGCGGCGCAAGGATAACGGCGAGAGCGACTACAACCAGCTGGTCGGCAACTACAGGAATCCTATCCTGAAGGCTCATACGGCGGAAGTCGTGAAGAAGTACGGGGAGGTCGCGTTGAGCGGCCAGGTTGCGCCGAGCCCGGCCAACCAGTGCTGGCCCGAGCCGGTGCCGTTCATCTACAAGAATTTCGGAATCCAGCTGCTGCAGCAGCCACATCAGGTCACGATACTTTACGATCAGGACCACGAAGTCCGCCACGTGCGCATGAACCAGCCGCATGCAACCCCGCTGACGCCGACCTGGTATGGAGATTCGGTCGGGCATTACGAGGGTGACACGCTGGTGATCGACACCGTGGGCACGAGGCCCGACCGCAAGTACGCGATGGTCGACCTGTTCGGCACCCCCTTCACCGAGAAGCTGCATGTGGTGGAGCGCTATCGGCTGATCGACTTCGAAGAGGCCAAGGAGGGCCTCGCCCGCGACGCAAAGGAGAACTGGCGCCCAGCCGGGCCGGCGCGATCGACCGGCAAGCACCTGCAGGTCCACTTCACCGTCGAGGACGAGGGCGTGTTCACGACACCGTGGACCGGGACCGTCACTTATGGGCGCGGCTCCGACGACTGGCCGGAAATCGTCTGCGCGGAAAATATCAAGAAGTATTACGAACCCGACACCGACGTTCCGACCGCGGCGAAGCCGGATTTCTGACCCCGTCTTCTGACGCGGCGCTGCCGGTGCGGGCGCGTAGTTCAGAAGAGCAGGGGCGTCGCGTAGCAACGGCGGGCGGAAATCGCGCCGTGTTGATCTGCCGCCCGTCAGCCAACTCTTCCGTCACTGCGATCCGTCGGCACGGAAGTTATCAGGGGAAAGGACGAGCGCACACCCTAGCGACTGCCCAGGAGCAGCGAGTACTCACGCTGCCACGCGCGCCTCCTCGCTATCGTTGTCGAGGACAACCGTTGCTGCCGCGGTGTTTGAGATCGGGATATGGTAGTTGCGGTAAAGCTCCGTGACGCGGCCCGTCAGAGCGCCACGCATTGCCATCCAGTTGAGGAATTCCACGCCTTGCGCGCCGGTGAGCTCGACCCAATCATGGATCGAGTAGCCGGTAAGCGACTCGGGATCATTTGCGATCTTGTCGAGGCAGAGCTGATCGAACTCCTTATTGATGAATCCGGCGCGCGTGCCGTCGAGTTGATGCGACAGCCCGCCGGTACCAACGATCATGACCCGCAGGTCCTGCTGGTAGGATTCGAGCGCGCGGCCGACTGACCGGCCAAGCCTGAGGCATCGTGCGAGGGAGGGCAGCGGATGCTGCACGGTGTTGATCGCTATCGGTACGATCTTCACCGGCCAGCTCTCGCCCGGCCACATCAGCGTCATGGGGATGGTCACCGCATGATCGATCAGCATCTCCTGACAGATGGTGATGTCGAACTCGTCAGCGACGAGGCTGTTGATCAGGTGCCACGACAGGGCCGGGTCGCCCAGAGCGGAGCGCGTCACCGGGATGCCCCAGCCTTCGTCCTCGTTGCGGTACTCTTGCGCCGCGCCGACCGCGAAGGTTGGCAACTTGTCGAGAAAGAAGTTGAGTCCATGGTCATTGTAAAAGATCACCGCGGCGTCGGGCTTCTCGCGGGCGAGCCAGCCGTGGACGTAGTCGAAGCCTTTGAAGAAGGGCTTCCAATAAGGATCGTTCTGGTTATTTTGCGCAATCGCTTTGCCGATCGCAGGAACGTGCGTGGTTGCCACAGCGCCAATGATTCTGGCCACGATCACCTCCCTGCCGCAACGAGCTTGGCCTTGAACTCGTCTACCGTCATGCCGGTCTGCTGCGCGCCTACGTCCTGTACATTGAGGCCGAAAATTCCGGCGAGTTTTGCCAGGTAGTAAATGTTGCCGCCCGCTTCGATCATCTTCAGGACGTCGCGGCTCTTGACTGCTGCCCGCTGCTCGTTGGTGAGGCCGAATTTCA
>Ga0070734_10000931_pt1 | contig 49234 bp, 39 predicted proteins | sample Coa_R1_8_FD_66444 | JGI IMG/M metagenome (GOLD analysis project Ga0070734, IMG submission 66444) | Surface soil microbial communities from Centralia Pennsylvania, which are recovering from an underground coalmine fire - Coalmine... | ecosystem: Environmental > Terrestrial > Soil > Unclassified ...
CGTTCATCAGCTGGTAGCCGTTGTCTTTGAATTTCTGGCCGAAATAATTCAGCATCGGCCACGATTCATGGCACGCCGAGCAGCGCAGTCCGTACTTTCGCGCAAATGCCGGAAGCGCATTCGCATTTGGTGTGCTGGCTAAGAGCAGGAAAATTGCAATCAAAACTCCGGTCACGAGAGGCTGCACCCACAGCAGCCTTCCGCGAAGTGAACACAGCGTCCCCATACGCATGCGTACTCCTCAGAACAAGACTTGGCTTACAGAATTTGCACTTCCCACTTCAATGCAAACGCTTAAGGCTGGGAGAATCTAGCATGTGCAGCCCCGCGCACATGCTTGCTGCGTGTCAAGCAAAGCCTGTTTTTACAAATATTTGACCGTCAGCTTACACAGGCTTAATGGCCGGTCGTACCACCCGACCGGCGGGAATCCTAATACCCCGCATAGAAAATTTGCAAGTACTTTTTACAAAATTTTTACAGTTAAGGCGGGACAGGCGCTTGACTTCCTTTTGGAATCGTTGGACGTTTGCGCGGCAGTTGACATCCAGCCCCGCAGTTGAGAACCTTTGCTACATTGGCCGCATGCAGTGTCGTCCTGCGACTTCAAAGAGTTCGAGTCCTGACATGAATTCTCTCTTCCGACTTGTAGGTAAGGCAATGATCTTGTTCCTGCTCTTGGTGGCGGGACTGCACCTCCAGGCTCGCGAGAAGGATGCGGTGCAGTACGGGATGGGCCTGATCACCAACGTTCCCTTCCCGGCGACCGAGGTGAACCAGGTGGTTAGTGAGATTGTGCAGAACGGAATCATTCGAGGAACCAAAGAATACAACAAAGACGAATACGTTTCGGGCGCAGTCTCCGCGTCATCGACCCGGGTGTTTCCACAGTGGACCGAGGGCGGGCAGGTTTACTACAAAATTCGGGAGCACGCTCTCGACCCACGCAATTTCAAAGATTCAGGCGATGTCGGCACGTTGGCGGTTCGTTATGTCGTTCAGCCGCAGGGAGACAAGAACAGCGTGCTTCGCATTGACGCAATCTTTGTCGAGGACTTCCGTCACACCAGCCATGCCTCGAATGGATCAGTAGAAACCGCCGAGTACAAGGACATCCACGACCGGCTGGAGTGGATCAGCACGATGAAGGCGCAGGCTGTCGAAGCGGAACGGGAAAAGAAAGAACTTCTCGAGCACAAGTCCGGAAGCCGCGATGCTGGCGTGAGTTCATCATCGTCGTCCCAGCCGATGGTGGTCATAGCGGACGCCGCCGAGACAAACGCTGCTGCGAAATCTACCGAGAGCACCGAGAACGCATCTCAGACCCTTGAAGAAAAAGTCAAAGACTTGCGACGGCAGGTGGAGCGGAAGGTGAAGGCTCCGGGAGCGCCGCTTAAATCAGCGCCATTTCACACCGCCAGCACTTTGCAGTTACTCGGCACTGGCACGGAAGTTCTTGTCGTAATTCAAACTCCCTATTGGCTGGGTATTGAGACCCACGATGGCCAACATGGCTGGATGCCGGCGGATGCACTGGAGCAGGCGCCGTGATTCATCAATTCCCCGCAAAATATTCCCTGCTTACAGCGATTGTCAGTATTGTGCTGGCATTTGCCGGACGTGCCGCGAGCCAAAGCGACGCAACTGAGCGCCGCTTTCCCCAATCGAAAGCAGCCGTCGAGAGCACGCTGAAATCAATTCAGGCCAACCTTGCGGGAAGGCTTCCAGTGCTGGATGGGTTCGCTCTCCCTTCGGAGCATCCCCTCGACCGTTATCAGCGCGGATATTTTCAGTCTACGGTGCAGGTCGTAGCAGCTCCCTCTGGCGGATCGGTTGTGAAAGTCACAACAAAAGTGACGGCATGGTACGCCGATCCGCAAGGAACGCACTCGGGCTATCAATTGCTCAAGTCAAATGGGCGGCTGGAAACGGACCTGCTCGATCAACTTGCCGATCAACTGGCTGCAAAGTCTCCGGAGCCCGCGAGAGAAACTGCGCCTTCTGCACAAACTGCAACCAGTTCAATTCCCGCCGCTGCTCCTCCTACACCAAGACAAGAACCGTTGATTTCGGCGCCCGCGGCGAAGTTCCCCGACACCGGAACGTTATCCTCGTCCTTGAAGCAAGGTTTAGCGCAACAGCAATCGCCGGCTGACGACTCCGACAAAACTGATTCCGAAAAATCAAACCGTGAATTACGGGCCGAGTTTGACAGCCTGCAAGAGGTTCTGAAGAACCAGGCTCATCCCAAGAATCTCGTAGCCGTGAAGAAGTCCGGAACGCCGGTAGTCGCAAAGCCCAGCCTCACCGCAAAAACGCTGTTTCTGGCCAGCGAGCATGACGAGTTCGAAATGCTTGATTTCACCGAGGACTGGGTCCACGTTCGTATCTCGGGCTTATCACGTGGATGGATCTGGCGTAACAGTTTGGAAATGCCTGAGGGAATCCCGGACACTGCAGCCCACGCGGCGGCTCCGGCCGTCCCTGCCGCGGATTTGTTTCGCGTCGCTCGCGAAGAGTCAGCGCCGTTTCCGGGAGATTGGGAACCCCTGCGCGGCAAGAGCGTGAAAATCGTTTCCGTTCAAAAGGTGGATGAGAACGAAAAAGGGGGCGGACCGGAGGACAAACTCGAGTACGCCAAATATCTGCTCGAAAAAAATTATCCTGAATTGCAGCAGAAACAGCAGGAGCTCGCCGGGATCGTGCTGATCTTCGACTCTTCCGACGGCGGAATGATTGCAGCGACCTCCGCAATCCTGCAACAATGGAAATCAGGAACGCTCTCCGACGCAGCGCTATGGCATCACTGTTTCTTTGATCCGCCGGAAACATTTATTGCTGCAACGCCTTCGGGCACGCGGTGATGCAGGACAGAGCAACAGAATGTGCATATGCGGACTGACTCGGAGCACTGCATTTCTATTTTTTCTTGACATTACGAAACGATCGGAGTAGGTATGCAATCCTTGAAGCACGCGGCATGTGGGGCCGGCGTGGCTTTGCAGCAAACAGTTCAAAGATCTTCGTCACCGTTGATACGGCCTAATTCATGAGCTCGATGACCCTGCCTCTCTCGACATTCCGCAATCGCGCCAGTTCCCTGTTGCGGGATTATGCTGAACTCACCAAAATGCGCGTGACGACATTGATCGTCATGACGGCCTGGTGCGGCTTTTTTTTTGCCGCTCACAAGGCTGGCAGCCCGTGGCTTAGCTTTAAGTTATTGCATGCTCTTTTCGGCATTGGGCTTGTGTCCAGCGGCACCGCGGCTCTGAACGAGGTCATGGAGTATGACATTGACGCCCACATGCGCCGCACAGCCGCGCGCCCGATTCCGGCGGGACGCATGACCGTGCTGCATGCCACCATAGTCGGGGCGCTGGCTGCGATCGGCGGATCCATTTACCTTTCATTGTTCACCAATCCTCTTACCGGATTGCTGACTTTCCTCACTTCTGTGGTCTATCTCGCCGCCTATACGCCGCTGAAGCGCGTCTCCCCGATCTGCACCTTCGTGGGAGCTTTCCCAGGCGCAATGCCGGGTGTACTCGGATGGACCGCGGTCCGCGGTCAACTGGAATGGGGAACATTGGTTCTATTCGCCATTTTGTTCATCTGGCAATTCCCACACTTTTTTTCGATTGCATGGCTCTATCGCGAGGACTACGCCAAAGGCGGAGTTCGCATGTTGCCTGTCGTAGAAGAAGACGGGCGATCGACCGCGCGCCGGATTCTCGCATACTCGGTGGCACTGATTCCGATCAGCCTTCTGCCAAGCTTCATGGGAATGGCTGGCAGGATTTACCTGGTGGGCGCAATCATTCTCGGCGTCGGGCTTCTCTATTTCGGCGTGCGGCTTGCGTTCTTGAATCTGCCGCTCGTCAGCGCGCAGTCAAAGTTGCGCGCCCGCTACGTCCTGCAAGCGACCGTAATTTACCTGCCCCTTCTCTTTGCACTGATGATGGGCAACTCAATCCGTCCTTAACCGGACTGGCAGGCGCAGGCTTTCTCTCCGCAGTTTCGCTTTGTGCTTGGCGGCCATGTCCGGGGGTGGAACTAAGCTTTCGGGCATCGGCGCGCTCATTGATTCGAAGAATGCAAGAATATCCTCAGGTTCATTCTTGCTCTTTCAGGCTGGCGACTCGGTCATCTCAGCATTGCATAAAGCTATACATTAAGTTGGGAACCTTCGGCGAATGCCGGGAGCCCCTATTTTCCCGCCTGCCGCGGTTGAAACGAAGGCGCGTCGGTGAAAGCCCGATCCTGGTCCGTGGCCTGAGGCGCAGGAAAGTGTGTTATCGGCTGAGGGAATTGATCGTAAGAAAGCGACGACCAAACTTGACCCGTACAAAGCGTTTCGCGGTTCAACGAAATCACTGCGATTCTCGGTGAAATGGAAAAGAACCCGTAGAATGCAGCGAGGACGAAGTTGAAACTCACTGAAGATCCTCATCGCAGACTGAACCCCCTCACTAACGAATGGGTCGTGGTGTCGCCCAATCGCACGGCGCGTCCCTGGAAAGGCGATCTGGCTCCGCCAGACGCCAATACCGCACTCCAGTACGATCCAGAGTGTTACTTGTGCCCCGGAAATTCACGAGCCGGAGGCGCGCGGAATCCCGCCTATTCTTCGACTTTCGTGTTCGACAACGATTTCGCGGCGCTCAAGAAAGACACGCCCACTGCCCGCCTCGATCTGAATGATGCCGGGCTTCTGGTGGCGGAGTCCGAACGTGGCCTCTGCCGTGTGATGTGTTTTACTCCGCGGCACGACAAGACGCTTGCCAGCATGGATTGCAAGGAAATTGAACTCGTCGTTCGTGCGTGGCAGCAGCAGTTCCGGGAATTTGGGGAGATCGATTTTGTCCGCAACGTGCAAATATTTGAGAACCGCGGTGCGATGATGGGCGCCAGCAACCCGCATCCCCACTGCCAGATATGGGGAACCGAGTCCATTCCTCAGGAGCCCTCGAAAGAACTTGCCTGCCAAAAGAACTACCTCAGAGCCCGTGGCCGGTGTCTTCTCTGTGATTACATAGAACTCGAGGGCAGAGAGAAGACACGCGTCGTGTGCGAGAACAATCGATTCGTGGCGGTAGTTCCCTTCTGGGCGGTGTGGCCATTCGAAATTCTGCTCTGCAGCCGCGGACACATCAGCAGCATGGATAAGTTTGCCGATGGGGACATCGGGGAACTGAGTGTCATTCTGAAGCAGATCACTTCTACGTATGACAAGGTCTTCTCTGCCCCGTTTCCATATTCCATGGGATTCCACCAGTCGCCAACGGACAGAGCGGAACATTCGGAGTGGCATTTTCATGCGCACTTTTATCCACCCCTGCTGCGCTCAGCGACGATTCGAAAATTCATGGTGGGATTTGAAATGCTGGGCACGCCCCAACGCGACATTACCGCCGAAGTCGCTGCCGAGCGCTTGCGTGTCTTAGCTGGAGATTAGTTTTTTCTCTTCCTCGCTGCTGCTGCCATGCGATCTGCGCGCTGTATCGACCACACCACGGACCCAAACTGGCTCAGATTTCCCGGGGTTCGCCCGCAGATACACTATTCTCCTGCCTTCGGCCTCACTTTCGGGCGAGAATCGAACTCCAAACGGGTACGAACCGTTTTCTCCTTGCCAATGGCCGACTGATCGACATATCGTAGCAACCGCTCTCAGGCAAGCCCGGGAACGCCGTCGTTCTCCGGGGACTGCCGCAAGCCATGGCCTTTCCGTACAGAGGCCGGGGTTTTGCGGCAAGGAGGACGTGATGTCACTCGGCCGGAAGCACGCCAAACTCCGCAAATTGTCCTTTGAAATCCCTGCCTTTCTCTTCCTCTCCCTGCTGCCGGCATTTTGCCAGCAACCTGGCAGGGATGGCGGCGCACCGAAATACGATCAGAAAACAGAGTCCAAGGCGAAGGGCGTCGTGGATGAGATCAAAACGTTCACGCTGGGCTCACGAAAAGATTTCATCCAGTTAATCGTCAAAGACGGCGACGAGAAATTTCAAGCTTATGTATGCCCCAAGCCGTTTGAAGATGAAATGGGAATCAGCTTCAACAAGGGCGACGAGATCACGCTGACCGGTTCGAAAATAAAGCAGCAGGACGTAGAAGTGGTCCTGGTACGAGAGTTAGTAAAGGGGACGGATACGTTTGTGTTTCGAGACAGCAAGGGAAATCCCGTTTGGGATTGGCGCACCGGCAAATAAAGGCATCTAAGGGGGTGCTATGAAACTCTGCGACTCGATCTCCTCCGTACTCACTGCAAAGAAGGAAAATTGCGTACTCTCAGTGGCTCCCGATCAGTCCGTTTACGAAGCGATTGAAAAGATGGCCGAATATGGGGTGGGCGCACTCCTGGTGATCTCGAACAATCGCTTGTTGGGGATCCTCTCGGAACGCGACTACGCTCGCAAAGTCATCCTGATGGGACATTCGTCCAAGGAAACTCGCGTCAGCCAGATCATGGCCAGCCCCGTCGTCTACGTGAGCCCTCAGCATACTGTCGACGATTGCATGTCCATTATGACCCGGCACCACTTCCGCCATCTTCCGATCGTGCAGGATGAGCGCGTAGTTGGAGTGGTTTCAATCGGCGACCTGGTGAAGTGGATCATCGACGGCCAGGCACATACGATCCAGGAACTGGAAGGCTATATAACCGGAACCTATCCCGGGTGACTATTTGCCCGCGGTCGTAACCGAGATCTTTTCCTGCCCTAGATTCCATCCCCGAAGAGTCAACTCTGGCGCTGCGTTCGCGGCACTCGCCGGATATTCAATCTCGATCACTCGACTTTCGCCGGGAAGCAGCGACACATAGTTATCCGAATAGTAGGCAGGGAGAATGCGCGACCCATCCGAGGCATTCAGCAATGTGAGTTTGTTCTGAAGTGCGACATTCGTACCGGTATTCTCGAGCTCTACACGAACGTGCCCCTCATCTCCTGACCTGCTTGCAGTTGCGGTCGTTCTGACCGTCGCTTGCGCAAGACGGGTCAACTTTCGATACGACTCGCTCTCGCTGCCCAGCCAGTAGAAATTATCGGAGAGGACTGCGCCTTTTGAGTCCAGCAACTCGAGTTTGACGAGCACGACGGCGTTGGAACTCAACAACGCACCGAGATCGAGAGCAAAACCGTCCGTTACCGCGTTCGCCGCAGCATACTTCTTTTCCTCCCGATTCAGCAGCAATTTGCCTTCGAGCGAGTACACATTCGCCCGCAACACAAGTCCGGCATGCACATCTTCGGTGGTATTGATAATCGCGACGTCATAATTCGAAAGATCCAGTTGGACGTGCAGCGGCTCGCAGGCCTTTTTCACCGCATAAAACGACGACTGCGTGTCGTAGTCGTGGGTAAGAATCTGCCAGACATTACTGGGCCACGCCGGCTGCGTCATCCATAGCAGTCTTCCGCTGTTCGGCGCCCACAAATGCGCATTCATCCCTTCAAACATGGCCCGGTGATCCACATAGTCGAGCATCTGCGCCTTGCGTTCGAAATCCTCAAGACTGACAGGCGCACCGAACTCTGCCTGCATCTCCACCATGAACGGGCCCATGTCTCCGTTGCCGCCCTGATGCCAGTCGTGGTAAGCCCAGTCGTCATTGATGGGCCACAAGTCTTCCTTTGGGATCCAGGCCCGGAAGGATTCCAGGGTAGAGAACGAAGGCGTGCCCGTTTCCATCGAGAAGCCGTGATTCAAGGTCGTGTAATAGAGCGCCGGGTTGTGATAACTGTACGGCCCGCTGATCTGCAGATCGATCTGATTCGAACTCGGGGCGTAGTACCGCGTTCCGTCCAGAGTTCGAACCAACTCGTCGAGACCTTCATTCACAATTGGCTGCGGGACACCCTCGTTCCGCCCGCACCACGCCACGATCGACGGGTGATTGCGGAAGCGCAAGATCACATCCCGCGCGTTGGCTAGAAAGAGCGCGGGGTCCTCAGGCTCCAGATTGTCATCTTGCGTGGACTCCCAGAAATCGTTCCACACGAGCAGTCCGTATTCGTCGGCGAGATCATAGAAGCTTTGCTCGGTATTCTGCCCGACCCAGTTGCGGATAATATTCAGATGGGCGTCGCGATGGAGCCGAAAAAATGGTTCGAGTCGCGCACGGGACACGCGTTTTCGCGAATCATCCATGCCCCAGTTTCCCCCGCGGCAGGCGATGCGAACCCCGTTCACTCGAATGACTAAATAAGGTGCGGTGCGCGTGTCGGTGAGCGGGCGAATCGCAGGAGAGTTCTCGCCGCCAGGCGCGAGCGAGTAAACCCATGCTTTCCAATCGTCTTTTCCCTCGGGTGGCCAATCGGCAGGATAGGAGTCGACGGGAGGAATCTCGCGAATGCCGCTGTGCGTGACACTTACGATGGGCTCTTCTGTACGCGCTTCAGCCGGAGAATATTCGACTCGCCGCAACTGCCCTGCACTGTCAAATAAACTCAATTCGTACGTGATCTCGCGGATTCCGAATCGCGTTTCTTTCAGATCCGACTCGCTACCGTTTTCCGAAAAGCTCAGCTTCAGCGTGTACAGTTCCTGTTTGCCGTAACCATTCGGCCACCACAGGCGCGGGTGCTGCACAGTGAGCTGCTTGAATTCTGATGGCGCGAGTTTGATTGACCGTTCCCCAGGCGCCACGCTCACCGATTTAGTCACGACTACGTCGCCGAAAGCAGCTTTTAACACTCCGCTCACGGAAGCATTGGAATGGTTCTCGATGGGCACGCTGATCTCGACATCAGCGCGGCTGGTATCGGGCAAGGGCAGATGCGTGACCACCTGCGGGTCGCCGAGCTTGACTACACCCGTTGCGGTCAGAGTAACCGGTTGCCAGATTCCGCTGTCGCGGTCGCGGATGGCAGGGACCCAATCCCAGCCTTCCGTGGCCACGAATGTTGGGCCATCCAGGCACATCATCCCGCCGTTTTCTCCGGGACCACCTTTCACGGATTGTTCATTCGGAATTCCAGGATGCGGTGGAGGGGAAATGCGTACAGCCAGTACGTTCTCGTCCTTCAAAACATCCGACACGTCGAATGTTCCACGGATGAACGCGCCCTTAATCGAGCCGAGGTTGCGTCCATTGAGCCAAACGGCGGCGGCATAGTTGATGCCCTCGAAAGTCAGCGTCAGCCGGCGGCCGCGGACTTGCTTCGGCGTGCGGAACTCAATGCGGTACCAATAATCCTGCTTGTTCAAGCTTTCGGGAATGGCGAGATTGTTCAGCCCGTAATCGGGATCGGGATAAATTCCGCGATCGATCATCGTTTCCAAAGCGGTGCCGGGGACAGTGGCCGCCATCCACTCATGCGCCTTGTAGTTCGATTGAGAAATCGCTTCTCCATCGCCTTTCACCTCCGGCGCGGGAAGCATTTTCCATCCGCCTGCCAGTGTCCACTCATTGCTCGAATTCTGCTGAAGCGCCTCGCGCATTACCGGAACTGGCTTAGTCATCGGGCGGGAGAACGCCGCGTGGCTGTGCGGCATGATCGAGGGATCCTGCGGCGCGGGATAGCCCGACTCGGCACGTGTCTGCACCGGCCATGGCTTCGAGCCCTCTTCGAATTCGATGACCGAAAAGTCCGGCGGGGACTCGAACAACTGCTTCACGTCGGCATCGTTCAGTGTTCGGCGGAGCAGAGTGAGCGAAGCGATCGATCCGCCAAAATGCCTCCAAGCTGTTGTATCGGATTTACCCGGCGGGGCGAAGGAAGCAACCGAGATCGCCGGAACTGGCGGCGCGAGATTAAGCACCGGACCGACGCTTCCCAGTTCGAGCTTCCCACGGGCGATTTCCACACCATCGGTGTAGAGGTGAAATTCGGTTCCATCAAAAGTGGCGACGATCAGATGCCACTTTTCAACGCTGAATGAGGCCGGGCCTGAAATGCTGTTGTCCATTCCCAGCCAAAGGATCGCTTGCGAATTGTCCAGCGCAAGATAACGTGGAAACTCTTCCTGCGGATCGCCTACCCCCGCCACCAGGCTCGGCCCGCTCAGCCGCTGCGCAGGCTTGACCCACGCATAGAGGCTCCACGGCGAGTCGGCGCGCAGGACTGAATCATTCTTCACCAGCGGCTTCCTGAGTCCGTTTCCGTCCAACCGAAAAGCTGCGTTAAAGGGTCCATACATCGGGGGATCATTGGTGACTGGTGTTTGTCCTACACCGAGAGTTGAAGTGGCGAATAGGAAAATGGCGCAGATTCCAAACTTCGGCAGACAGCGGAACGACGGCAGCGTTTTCATCAAAACTCCGTCAGCCCGGGCGAGGCATAGCTCCGGACAAAATAGCAGGTGCTTTGAATTTCCTGGTAAGGCAGAACTGCATGCAAAAATACGCGGCAGGCTATTGCGTGTCTTTTAGTTTCAGCCGAGATTTATTTTCTTCCATGAACTTCTTGATGTCGTCTGCGGCCCCAAGCAGCCGGTTCCATTGTTCGTAGTACAGCGTTACCGGGAACCGGCCCAGCCCGTAGACGCTCACTCCACCTTTTTCGCCAACTTTGAAGATGAGATCTCCACTGCGCTTCTTGGTTTCGACTTCTTTTTCAAGCTGCGCTAACTTCGCTTTGAGTTCCTCGTACGTCGGATCTGCCATTGCCAACCTCGCTATGAGATAAGTGCGTGAAAGGCTTACGACGATTGTGTATCGCGCCCAAGTCTATCGTAACGTCTCCCGATTGCCACATTTTAGTTAACCGTTGTAAGCTGAAACGAGTCTAACCACAACGGGAACCTTCATGCGTAGCTGGTTAAGGTGGTCGGCGGTCCTCTGCCTGTCCCTGATGCTCTGGACAGTTGTGGCGGAGTCTTCCCACACCCATCCTACCCAGATTGATGCAGTTTCCTGTTCGATCTGCCTGGCGGCCCATTCCGCCAGTCCTGCCGTCAGTACCGTCCATGGCACACCTGTCTTCGTCGCGGTTGAGTTATTTCAGGAAGAAGAGGTAGTAGCCAAGGCTCGGTTCGATAGCTCGGATCGCGGCATCCGCGGTCCTCCATCCACCCTCTAGGGATTCCGGCGCTGTAGCACGACTGGACCTCAACAGGTCCGGCGTCCCCTATTCATTTCAGGAGGGTTTATGCCTAAGCTTCATTTTCAATGCCACGGGGCAGTGATGGCGTTGGCGGTCGTATTCGCGATGACGCCTGCTTATGCGCAATCTGTCGGCAATTCCGGTTCAATTAATGGCTCGGTGACGGATCCATCTGGTGCCGTCGTTCCCAATGCGCAAGTCGAAATCCGGAATCCCGTGAGCGGATATGATCGTTCCGTCACTACCGACAAGTCCGGGAACTTCCAATTCACCAACATCCCTTTCAATCCTTATCACCTGACTGCGACCGCCCCTGGATTCACTCCATTCGTGCAAGACGTAGAATCGCGCTCCGCAGTGCCGGTCACCGTGGATATTAAGTTGCAGGTGCAGACTTCAAAGACATCCGTCACAGTCGAAGCCAACGGCGGCGATCTGGTGGAAACTGACTCGACGTTCCACACTGACATCGATAAGAACCTTCGCGACAAGGTGCCGCTCGAGAGTCAGTCATCCCAACTGAGTGCCATCGTGACCCAAAGCACTCCCGGAATCGCCTCCGATTCCAATGGTTTGATTCATGGCTTGGGCGATCACGCCGAGGATTCCATCTCCCTCGACGACCAGCCGATGACCGACCAGTTCAGCAAAGTCTTCTCTAATCAACTTCCACTCAATGCGGTCCAGTCGATGCAAGTGATTGCCGGCGCGCCGCCAGCCGAGTACGGTGACAAAACCAGCATCGTAATTGATGTGACCACGCGCTCAGGTCTCGGTGTTACCAGACCGCATGGCAGCGTTACGGCCTCCTATGGATCGTTCGGAACCTCGAATTTCGGGTTCGACCTCGCCTACGGAGGCAAGAAATGGGGAGACTTCATTTCCGCCAATGGCATGAATAGCGGCCGCTTTCTTGACCCTCCGGAGTTTGTCGTCATGCACGACAAAGGAAACGAAGAAAACATTTTCGACCGCATCGACTTCCAGGTCTCCAACGCCGATTCACTTCACGTCAATCTCGAATACACACGTTCCTGGTTTCAAACGCCGAATAACTATGATTCCCAGTCAGCTGCCCCGTGGAACGGACTCTACGGACTTCTCCCATCCGTCGAAAACTATGGCGGCATCGCTCCAAACGGGGAGACCGTTGGCCCGGCCGACCAGCGCTCCAGAATTCAGACTTTCGATATTGCGCCCTCGTGGACGCGTTTATTGAGTACGACTTCTGTCTTCACCTTGGGAACATGGGTGCGCCGCGACGCGTACAACTATTATCCGAGCGGGGATCCCTTCGCTGATCTGGGAGCGCCCAGCCTGCAGCGCCAAAGCGTCGGACAGAATCGTACCCTGACCAATGCAGGGGCGCGCACCTCTCTCTCCTACGTGAAAGGCATCCACAACCTTAAAGCCGGGATTAATTACGAACAAACCTTCCTCGACGAGCACGATACGGTGGGAATTGTCGATCCGATTTTCAACTCCCCATGTCTCACCCTGCCGACGGCTGTTTCGCCCAACGTGCCAGTGCCGGGTTTCAATGATCCCGCCCAATGTGCTGGAGCAGGTTTAGCCCCCAACCTCGCCGGTAATACGAATGCTCCAAACAATGCCTTTTACCCGCTCTTCAATCCGAGCTTGCTGCCGTACGACCTCACCCGGGGCGGCCTTGCTTACAACGTCCAGGCCAACGCCCCTTACCTCACGCACACCGACGTGAAGGAATTGGCTCTTTACCTTGAGGACGCGATCACCGCGGGAAACTGGAGCTTCAATCTCGGGGTGCGTGGCGATATCTACAACGGCCTCACAACCGCGCAAGAGGCTCAACCTCGACTCGGCGCCGCCTACAACATCAAGCGGTCGAATACCGTGCTTCGCTTCTCTTATGCGCGAACCATGGAGACACCTTTCAACGAAAACCTGATTCTTTCGAGCTTGGGATGTACGAACAATGTTCTTAATCCGCTCCTGGTCTGTTCGGCGCCTTCCCCAAGCCGTCTTAGTCCTGGTCTGCGTAACGAGTATCACACGGGCATTGAACAGGCTTTCGGCAAATATCTCGTTTTTTCTGGAGAGTACATCTGGAAGTACACGCAGCGGGGTTTCGACTTCAGCGTTCTGGGAAACACCCCGATCACGTTTCCGATCGAATGGTATAAGTCGAAAATTCCGGGATTTGCCGGGCGTGTCAGCGTCCCCAATTACCACGGGTTCTCTGCGCTGGCCGTTTTCTCCAGCGTCGCAGCACGCTTTTTCCAGCCACAGATCGGAGGAGCCGGTGCAACAGTCGCGACCGCGGCGGGTTTATCCTTCCGCATCGACCACGATGAGAGATTCAATCAGACCACGCACTTGCAATATCAGTTCGGAAAAAGCGGCCCGTGGATGGGCTTCAACTGGCGCTACGATAGCGGTCTGGTCGCAGGCGCCACTCCTTGCTTTGGGCTGAACACGCCCTATAACAATTGCCCCGGTTCCTTCCTCGGCCCGACGGGCGTCCCGACAGTGTCAATGATTGCGGCCAATTACGGCGGAGTGCCGCTCAGCGCCGATCAGGAATTTGAGGCCGGATTGTCCTGCGGTTCCCAGCGTGCCACGCCTACATCGCTACTGCCCTCTACATGCCCGGCCTCGCAGTTCGGCTCGACCCTGCTCAGCGTGCCGGCTCCGGGCACGGAAAACGATGACCACAATCCTCCTCGGGTTATGGGACGGAATCTTTTCGATCTCGCCGTGGGTGATGACAACTTATTTCACTTCGCCAATGATCGCTACAAAATCTCCGCACAGGTGACGGTCGTCAACCTTGCCAACAAGTATGCGCTCTACAACTTCCTTTCCACCTTCAGCGGAACGCATTACGTCACGCCGCGGGCTCTGACAGTGGAATTAGGATTCCATTTCTGACGGCCAAGATCTCGGCGAGAAATCCTGCGCCGCGCAGTTCTGTTTGTAAATGAATGTAAAAAAGGGCGGATCGCAATAATCGGGAGCATCTGGTTGATAAAATCAGGCATTCACCGGTATGCGCTATAAGGGGAGGGGTTTTGTCGTTCGAATTCCCGGGAAAAACCTTGCTGACACTCGCTTCTGCGGGCATTTTTGCCGCGGCGTGCGCGATTCCTCCACCTCCGACGCCCAAAGGGGCGTTCGAAATCGCGACTCAGAATAGTTTCGACTACTCCTCCTTCATCTTCGTGGGGATCACGTCAATGTTAGCGGAAGGAACTGACGCGCATCCCGCCCCGAGCAAGGGCGTCGCTGGCTTTTGCAGGTATTATTGGCGTGGTGTTCTCGACAAAACCGATGGCAATTATTTAGTGATCTTCGTTTTGCCTGCGTTCCTTCACGAGGACGAACGCTACTACGCCAAGGGAGAAGGTAATTTCTTCAAGCGCGGAGTTTACGACGCTACCCGCATTCTGATAACGCCGGATTACCACGGGAACAATACCTTGAAGGACTGGTGTTTCTCGTAAATATGAACATGAACCGCGAATCTCACATGTCAAAACGATCCACACTGGTCTTGCTTAGTTTGCTGGCAACGAGTTTGCTTTCCTTGTCCTCCGCAGCGCAGCAGACCAATCCGCCGGAAGCGCCGCCTCCCGCACAGGATCAGGCCAAGCCGCCGGCGCCAGCGAAGCCGACAATACCGGGTCCCGAGCAGCAGAAGAAGGACCAGCAGAGCAATAGCTCTGGCACTTCGAAGGACAGGCTGTTTTACACGCTTCCGAACTTCCTTACCCTCGAGAACTCGGGCCAAGTCCCGCCGCTTACGACCAAACAGAAATTCGGGGTGGTCACCCGGGGATCATTCGATTATGTCCAATACCCCTGGTACGCCTTCCTGTCTGGCATCAGTCAGGCGGAAGACAGCGAGCCCGGCTACGGACAAGGCGCCGCCGGATATGGAAAACGCTTTGCAGCATCCTTTGCCGATGGCACCATCGAGAATTACATGACAGGCGCGATTCTGCCTTCGCTCTTGCGCCAGGACCCACGTTATTTCCAACTGGGCCAAGGCAGCTTCACGCACCGAACGCTGTATGCCATGAGCCGGAATCTCGTGACCCGAACGGACTCCGGCAAAGAGCAATTTAATTATTCTGAAGTGGTTGGCGGCGCTCTCTCCGCTGTTATCTCAACCTACACTTACCATCCCAAGAGTCATCTCTTTTCCACCACGACTCCGGGGGTATACCGGTTCGTGCCATCCGATCGAACACTGTCCAACACCGCTAAGGTTTGGGGCACCCAGTATGGATACGACACGATGACTCTGGTGATTAAGGAGTTCTGGCCCGATATTCGGCGCAAAATCAAGCACGAACCCAAACCAAGCACTCCGGCGACCGAAACGCCGGTTCACTGAAAACGCTGAAGGAAAATTGTTCGGCTCAGTGCGTCCGCTTGGGCTCTGGTGGACGATTGACCACCATTTCCGGGTGCTGCCACCGGAATGTCTCCGTTACATGGCAGTTCCAGCAAACCGGCTGATGCGTGCCGAAGATCTGCGGAAGCTGTTCCGGCCGGAGGTCTTTCCATTCGGTGGTGTGGAAATCCGGACCGAGCAGTGCGGGTGCGTGGTCGAGATGGTGGAGCGGACCAATCTGTTTGTGGCAAAAAACACATTTTTTGTCGGCGTACCAGTTCGAGACGATCTTCCAGACCAGGCAATTCTCAGGATCAACTTCGATCTGCTGTAGGCAGTCCTGTCCGCAACTGGAGCGCTCTGGCCAGCGTGAGCAGTCTTTGAGATGAAGCGTGGGTTCCTTGAGGAAGGCTCCAGCTGCCGCTTCCGTAGCCGCCACTTCCACTGCGGCAGCCTCCTTTGTTTCCGGACAGGTCACCAGGCGCTTGCCGCGGAACTGGAAGTATGCCCGAAGCCCAGGAATGGCGCGGAAAACAAACAGCCCGACCGCCAGCACCAGGACGACAAGAACGATCAGAATGGTAGTCGTCATAAGCACCTCGACACTACTGCAGATGCCACTGACCTTAGTGTGCGAAGGAGTCGAGGCGGGAGCGGTGCCGCGCGTCACCCTAATCAGTGATTGTGGTCACAGGAACAACTTCTTCGGTTAGAGGTGTTTGCTGCACTCTCATCGAAATTTAAAACTCAGAGTCTAATCCCGGCGGGCAGCGCCCGTCTATCTTACGAAAGCCGTCTTCAATCTTCTCCCCTAACTACGGAAAACACTGTACATCCGGTTTCTTGCTCCGAGGACATAATGGTTTAGCCGTCAGGGCGCTTCATCGCTTTCAAATCTCAGGGCCGGGAGAACATACAAGAAGCCCGCCATGAAACGCACTTGCAGTGAAATGGCGCAACTTATTGTCGAGAAGGACTGGTCTCAGACGCCGGTCGGCGCGGCCCACAAGTGGTCTCCTGCGCTCCGCCTGACTGTCAACCTGCTTCTGGCTAACCGCTTCCCGCTCTTGCTGTGGTGGGGGCCTGACTACATCCAGTTCTATAACGACGCCTACCGGCCGATATTGGGAACGAAACATCCGAACTTCCTCGGTCGGCCTGTGCGCGAGTGCTGGGCAGAGATCTGGCACATCTTGAAACCTCTGATTGACACGCCGTTCAAGGGAGGGCCCCCCACTTGGATCGAAGACTTCGAACTTGAGATTCGCCGCTCGGAGTTTTTTGAGGAAACTCATTTCACCGTAGCGTACAGTCCGGTTCCCGACGATACCGTGGCGAGCGGAATCGGGGGAGTATTGGCGACCGTCCATGAGATCACGGCCAAAGTGATCGGAGAACGGCGGCTCGCGTTGTTGCGCGACCTGGCCGGGCGTGCTACCGAAGGGAGGACTGCGGATGAAGCCTGCTCGATTGCTGCGGAAACTCTCCGCCAATATCCTAAGGACCTTCCCTTTTCCCTCATTTACCTGTTGGATGCCGAGCGCAAGCACGCGCACCTCGTTGCCAGTGCGGGAGTTCCCAACGATCACCCGGCGCGGCCATCTTCCATTGAGCTGCCCGAGGAGTCAGCCGACCCTTGGAGTCCGTTCGCCAGGCTTGCGGTGCACCAGAACGCGATTGCCGTCGTGGACAACTTGATCTCGCGGCTCGGCGATGTACCTCCTGGCCCATGGTCCGAGCCACCCCGCGCAGCGGTCATCGTTCCGATTCCGTCCGCACAAACTGCCGATGTGCGCGGATTTCTCATTCATGGCGTAAGCTCGCGCCTTCAACTCGACGACAACCACCGCACGTTCTTTCAGCTCATTGCCGCCCAAATCGCAACCGCTATCTCCAATGCCGAGGCCTATGAGGGAGAGCGCCGCCGAGCTGAGGGGCTCGCGGAAATTGACCGGGCCAAGACTACATTCTTCAGTAACGTGAGCCATGAGTTTCGGACTCCCCTGACGCTGATGCTCGGCCCGCTTCACGATCTGCTCGCCAGAAACGGTACGAATCTTTCATCCGCCGCCAAAGAGCAGCTCGAGATGGTCAACCGAAACGGTGCCCGCCTGCTGCGCCTGGTGAATTCTCTGCTCGATTTCTCTCGCATCGAGGCTGGTCGCGTGCAGGCTGTCTACGAATCTACAGACCTCGCGGCATTTACCACAGAACTGGCCAGCGCCTTCCACTCAGCTACCGAAAAAGCCGGGCTTCGCTTTACGGTCGACTGTTGTAATCTTCGAGAACGCGTTTATGTAGACCGCGATATGTGGGAGAAGATCGTTCTCAATCTGATTTCCAACGCATTCAAGTTCACCTTCGACGGCGAGATCTCGGTCACCATGGACCGGGTCGGCGATTTTGCGGAACTTCGCGTGCGTGACACTGGCGTCGGCATCCCGGCGGAATCCATTCCCAGATTGTTCGAACGCTTCCATCGCCTTCCTAATACGCGCAGCCGCACCTACGAGGGTAGTGGTATCGGCCTCGCGCTCGTGCAGGAACTGATTAAGTTACATGGCGGGGCAATCAAGGTAGAAAGCGCAGTCGATCAAGGGACTACATTCATCGTGACGATTCCACTCGGGCAGGCACATCTGGCCAAAGAGCATATCGGTGGCCCACGCAGCCTCCTCTCGACAGCACTCGGCGCGAAACCATTCGTGGAAGAAGCACTCCGCTGGCTTCCGGAGTCTTCCCAACCGATCGAGATCGTGTCGGACCGCGATGACGTGCTCGCGGTCCCTTACCCCATGCTTCCGGAATCCCATACACGCGCGCGCATCCTGATCGCCGACGACAATGCCGACATGCGTCAATACCTCGCCCGTTTGCTCGCGGAACAGTACGTAGTTGAGGCAGCTTGCGACGGCAAGTCGGCAATGTCGAAGGCGTTGGAGCGACTGCCGGATCTTGTGTTGAGCGACGTCATGATGCCTGAACTCGACGGATTCGAGCTGTTGAAACACCTACGCTCCGACGAGAAGACACGCAGCATTCCCGTCATTCTGCTCTCGGCACGGGCCGGAGAAGAATCCCGCGTTGAGGGACTAGAAGCTGGAGCGGATGACTATCTGGTGAAGCCCTTCTCGGCCCGTGAGCTTTTGGCCCGAATCGCCGCCCGCCTGGAGATTGCTCGCTTACAAAGAGAAACTGAAACCCATCTGCGCTTACATCACGCCGAGCTTGAGCAAAAAGTTGGTGAGCGAACGCGGGAGCTCTCCGTTGCGGCTCAACAGTTACGGGAACTCTCCGCCCGCATCCTGCAGGCGCAAGATGACGAGAGGCGACGACTCGCGCGGGAACTGCACGATGGTGTTGGACAACTTCTTGCGGCCGCCAGCATGGAGATCGCACGGGTCGTCGAACTAACCGACGACCAGAACTCAGACGAAGTTCGGTCGGTCGGCAAACTCGAATTCTTGATCCGTGAGGTAAATCAGGATATCCGCACCATGTCGTATCTGTTGTATCCTCCCCTTCTCGACGAGGTCGGGCTGCGATCGGCCCTCACCGAATACGTCGAGGGATTCTCGCAACGTAGCGGAATTAACGTTTCGCTCGAGATGCCCCCCGGCCTGACTCGCCTCGAGCGTGGACTGGAATTGTGCTTATTCCGCATCGTGCAGGAATGCCTTACGAACATCCATCGCCATGCGAAGAGTACGACGGCCGAAATCCACATTCGGTGCGATGATGCGCTGCTGACGCTGGTGGTCCGCGATTATGGCGTGGGCATGTCTCCCGAAAAACTCACCGAAATTCAGTCGAGAGGCTCGGGAGTGGGAATCCGGGGAATGCGCGAGCGAGTTCGCCAATTTGGCGGAGACATTACGTTCAGTTCCGATGGCGCTGGAATAGGTGTCCTCGTTACCGTCCCCATCTCCGCAGCCGCAGTGCAACCAGCGGGCGATGAACCAGTTTTTTTTGTGGCCTAGCCGGCAAGGGGCAAGACCCTGAACAAATGCCAGGGACCGGGTTGATTCTCACGTCTGGGTCTCAACGCATCAGTCGCTGAGCACCGGGTGCTTGACGCGCAACTGCATCTTCACCGCCATGGAGAGCCGGCGAATGCCTTCGCGGATCTGCTCCGGTTGCGAATGCGAGAAGTTCAGGCGCATGTGGCGTCCGCCTTCGTGCCCGTTGTCCGCATAAAAGCTGTCACCAGGCACAAACGCTACGTTTTCCGCCAGAGCAGCTCGGAACAATGCTTCGGAGTCGGTGCCTTCGGGCATCGTCACCCACAGGAAGAGGCCGCCTTTGGGATGGGTCCAGGTAACTTCGGGCGGGAAGTATTCATGCAACGCCTGCAACATCGCATCGCGGCGCTCGCGATAGACCTGCCGGATCAGTTTCACGTGACGGTCAAGGAATCCGTCTCTCGCGACTTCGTACGCCACATACTGATTAAAAGTTGACGTGTGCAGGTCCCCTGCCTGCTTCAGCAGCACGAGTTTGCTGATGACGTCTTCGGGGGCAACAATCCACGCGAGGCGGATGCCCGGGGCGAGGGTTTTCGAGAAGGTACTGAGATAGATCACGTTGCCGAGTGTGAATCCGTCGTCGCGGCGGAGGTTCTCTCGATCCAGCACCACAAGCGGCGGAATGTGCTCGCCTTCGTAGCGCAGCTTACCGTAAGGATCATCTTCCACGATGGGGATGCCGTATTTATCGGCGAGCAGAATCAGTTGCTGGCGGCGGCCTTCTGACAGCGTTACACCCGCGGGGTTCTGGAAATTCGGCAGAACGTACATGAACTTCGGTCCGGTACGGAGGCTGTCTTCCAGTTGCTCGGTGATGAGGCCATTGTCGTCCACTGGTACGGGTACATATTGCGCGCCGTAGACGTTGAAGGCCTGCAGTGCTCCCAGGTAAGTGGGAGCTTCCACGACCACGCGGTCGCCCCGGTTGATGAGCATTTTGCCGATGAGGTCAAGGGCTTGCTGCGAACCGGAGGTGATCAGGACATTTTCTGGTTTAGCAACGATGCCATAACGCGCGATATTGTGAGCAATCATCTCGCGAAGCGGTTCGTAGCCCTCGGTAGCTCCATATTGAAGAGCCTGGGCACCGTGCTCGGCTAGAACTTTCCTGCAGCCTTCTTCGAACCGCTCCACGGGAAAGACATCAGGAGCGGGAAGGCCGCCTCCGAAGGAGATGATTTCCGGCCTTTGCGTGACCTTAAGAAGTTCGCGGATCGCCGAACTCTTGATTCCCAGCGTGCGCTGCGCATACCGCGATTTCCACAGGGTTGACATACGGGTTTCTCCGGTTCTCAGTTCGTGGCTTCGGCGCCCAAAGGCCACCTTCATTCGATGCTCAACTCGGTCCCGGGGGTCGCTCTCTCACGGGTCGATCAAAGCATCAGTCTTCCCCTACCACTTCCGGTTCCACGGAAACATGCACGTGCGGATGCGTGTAGGTACCGTTTTCTTGGGCATCGACCACGGCAATTGCCGCAACGTTAACGATCTCTTCGACCGTTGCCGTACGCTGTAGAACGTGTACTGGGCGGCTCATGCCCATCAGGATCGGACCAATGTTCTCTCCGCCGCCGATCTTGGCCAGCAGCTTGGTCGCGATGTTGGCTGAGGCGAGATCGGGGAAGATCAGCACATTCGCCCCTCCTTTGAGCTGGCTGAACGGATATTGCTGTTCGATGATCTCTGGTGAGAGCGCATCCTCCGCTGAAATTTCACCGTCAACCACGAGCGTGGGATCGGCATATTTCAGCAGTTCGACCGCCTTCCGCACCTTGGTGCAGATGGGATGATCGACGGCTCCAAAGCTGGAAAATGACAGCATTGCGACATGGGGCACAACGTCGAAGCGTCGCGCCATGTGCGCCGTGCAAAGTGCGATTTCAACGAGCTCTTCTGCGGTGGGTTCGATATTGACGCTAGCATCGGCGAGGAAGAAAACCTGGCCTTTCCGGCTGATCACGATGTAGCAGCCAGATACGCGATGGAATCCTTCGCGCATACGGACGATCTGCAGCGCCGGTCGTATGGTATCGGGGAAATGCTGGGTCACGCCCGAGACCAGCGCATCGGCATCGCCCATGTGGACCATCATCGAACCGAAAACGTTGCGATCATTAATAAGTTTCTCCGCCTCTTGCAAGGTCACGCCGCGCCGCTGGCGCAAGCGGAATAGTTCGAGAGCATAAATTGCGCAGCGCTCCGAGGTCACCGGATCGATGGTTTCCATGCCCGCGAGATTCACTCCCAGTTCTTCGGCACGCCTTTTGATCTTGACAGCATCGCCGAGCAGGATGGGATGCGCGATCTTCTCTTCCACCAGAGCATGGCAGGCGCGCAGGATTTTTTCGTTGTCGCCCTCGGGGAACACGACCTGTTTCGGGCACGCCTGCGCCTTGTGGATCATGGTGCGGGAAACTTCGTAGGCCTTACCCAACCTCTTCTCCAATTGCTGGCGGTAGGAGGCAATATCCACCGGTTGCTGCGCGACTCCACTGAGCATCGCGGCTTCCGCAACCGCCGAGGCTTCCCACATCAGCACCCGCGGATCAAACGGCTTGGGTATGAGATACTCGCGACCGAACTGCAGGCGATTCACTCCGTAAGCACGGCAGACAGAATCGGGTACGTCTTCCTTGGCGAGAGCGGCCAGAGCGCGCGTGGCGGCCAGTTTCATCTCTTCGTTAATCGCGGTGGCCCGGACGTCGAGCGCTCCACGAAAGATGAAGGGGAATCCGAGGACGTTGTTCACCTGGTTGGGATAATCAGACCGACCGGTAGCGATAATCACGTCTGGGCGAGCCGCCTTGGCATCTTCGTACGTGATCTCGGGGTCAGGATTTGCCATGGCGAATACGATCGGATCAGGAGCCATGGAGCGGACCATCTCCTGGGTAAGCGCGCCCTTCACAGATAGTCCGGCGAAGACGTCCGCGCCGACCAGAGCTTCAGCCAGCGTGCGCAGCTTCGTCTCCTGGGCAAAGCGGTCTTTGTAGGCATTCATCCCTTCCTTGCGCCCTTTGTAGACGACACCTTTGGTATCGCAAAGGATGATGTTCTCGCGCTTCACCCCCAACCGGACATAATGTTCGGCGCACGCGATGCCCGCAGCTCCGGCACCATTGAATACGATTTTGACATTGCGAATATCTTTGCCCACGACTTCCAAGGCATTCAGGAGCGCGGCTCCGGAGATGATTGCCGTACCATGCTGATCATCGTGAAACACCGGAATTTTCATGGTCTTCCGCAGGGCCTCTTCGATATAGAAGCAATCCGGAGCCTTGATATCTTCCAGATTTATTCCGCCAAAGGTCGGCTCGAGCAATTGGCAGAGCTTAATAATTTCGTCAGGATTGTGGGAGTTGACTTCGATATCGAAGACATCGACATCGGCGAAGCGCTTGAACAGGACCGCCTTGCCTTCCATGACAGGCTTACCGGCTAAAGCGCCGATATCACCCAGTCCGAGCACAGCCGTGCCATTGCTCAGGACCGCGACGAGATTGCCTCGCCCCGTGTACTTGTAGGCATCCTGCGGATTCTTCTCGATTTCCAGACATGGCTCCGCAACTCCGGGCGTGTAGGCCATGCTCAAATCGCGTTGTGTCCGGCACGGCTTGGTAGGTGTAATTTCGATTTTTCCGGGCCGTGGTCCATTGTGATAATCGAGCGCCTGCTGCTTGCTGACTAGCATGATTTCCTCCGTACGTTTATTGCGCCGGCTGTTATCGATTCAGCAGCGCGCTGAAACTCGACCTCAGGCCTTTGAGGAAGCGCCCTTCAACGGCTGAGGCCGAGCTTCGTTAGAACCCCTTTCCTCCGGCACGGCCTAAAGCCGCTCCCTTTTCAAAAAACTTCAAATCCGCACCGTGAGCACAGGACAAGTCGCCCGGCTCACTACCTCGGAGGCCACTGGCCACGGTAAATGCGACGACAATCCCGCGGCGCGTGACTTCCGCACTCCCATCACGATCAGTTCAGCCTCGCGGTGGGCGGCGGCACGCAGGATCGCCTCGCCCGGCGGTTCCCAGCGAACCAGGAACTGCGGAACCGGACCGTCCGGAACAAGATCATCCAGCCGAACACACGTCTCCACTTCCGTTTCGGCTCGGTGCTGCCACGGAACCATCGGGACAGCAGCCATCAGGATGAACTCGGAGTTACTGTCCTGTGCCAACGATGACGCGTAGCGCACCGCGGCCTGCGGCGCTCCTTGCAAATCAACCGGGCAAAGGATTCGACGGGGCTTCCAGTCTGCGGCATGCGCTCCCGGACCAACGGTCAGCACGGGGCAATCGGCGGAACGGTAGATCTTTTCCGCGCCCGAACCGATCAAGAGCTTGCTCAGGCCGGTCCGTCCATGGGTTCCGACCACAACCATGTCAACGTGGTGTTCCTGAATCAGGCGGGGAATGACTTCGCCAAGATCGCCGCTGGCGAGCAGGCTCTTGTAAGGAATTTTGCCCATCGAGGGATCGTGCGTAAACCATTCCAGTCTGCTGCGGGCGTCCTCCCAGACACGATCGTCCTGGAGAGGAATGCGATCGACAGTCACTTGCCGCAGCGGTTCCGGTTGAAGGACGTGCACGACCCGAATCGCCGCGTCATACAGATGGGCCAGGGACAACGCCAACGGGAGGGCTGCTTGCGATGCCGGAGAAAAATCTGTGGGGAAAAGAATATTCTTGATGCGAATGCGTGCGACCTGCGGGACGGCAGCCATGGCTACCTCCTCGCGGCGCGAACTTCAGCCGCTAACAATCGTCCACACCTGCTGATATACGCCCCTGCCCCGTCCCGGACAGTGATTTCGATCACCACGCGCGGTGCGCCCGGAATCACTTGTTCAGAAACACCGCCGCCTGGGTCAAATTCTTGTCCCGAAGCAGCTGGGTTGTGCGGGTTCACTCTTTCGGACTTCTCCGCCACATGGGCACGCATGGGTTCCAGCTATGCACATCCTTCTGAAAGTCACGCCCGGACTGCGTGGCGCCCACCGTGCTCAGTTCATCCACTGGAGACTTCAGCAGTTCGGTAATATATCGCTCGACTTGCTCGCGAATCCGCGCCTCCTTGAGCGCTCCCAGCAGTTCGGCATTTTCAATGTGGGTGAATCCGCCGCATAGCGGACATTTCACGATATCGTCATTAATCATTTCCACCCTCGAATACAGAAAAATCAGGTTCGGTGCGGCGGCCGCACCGTTCTGACCCTTCTTGATTAAAAGAGTGCTGGCTTGTCGGGGCAGTGACAAAGGTCGCTTCAGATTGTGATTGTGATCACAAATGTTGGGGACGACCGCCTCGGCTGTCCGGCTGTCCGGGATTTTCGGGCCGCAGCTCGAGTAGCCCCTCCTGGGAGCAAGCCGCGATTTCTAACCAGAATGAACTTGCGGGCCGGGCTCACGATAAAGGACAGAGGTCCCTCCGTCGCAAAGTCTACAGCGGGATGAACAAGAGCCTTGAGAAAGTGTGGTCGACGATTTGGAGGTCCTCGATGTAAAATCCGTTACCATGAATCGCGTACTCCAGTGGGTCGTTCTGCCGAGCGGGCTCTGATCTTCCCTCCACCTGTTTTCCCTACGCGAGTATTATTGCTTTTCCTGAAAGTGAAGCCTTCAGGCAACGGCTAGGAGCTTATAGCGAATGGCTGGTTCCAATTCTTATGACGTAATCGTGATCGGCGGCGGGCATAACGGACTGGTGAACGCCGCCTATCTGGCGCGCGCCGGGAGAAAAGTGCTGGTGCTCGAGCGGCGCCATGTGCTGGGTGGGGCCGCCTGCACGGAAGAGATCGTGCCCGGCTTTAAGTTCTCGGTGTGCTCGTACGTGGTTTCGTTGCTGCGGCCGGAAATTATCCGGGATCTGGACCTTCCGCGCCATGGCCTGGAGATTCTTCCCCTCGATGGCACATTCACGCCGATGCCGAATGGCGACTACCTGTGGCGTGTGAATGACCATGGCAAGACCCATCGCGAGATTGCCCGCCATTCGCGGGTAGACGCCGAAGCCTACGACGAATTCGGTAAAGCGATGCAGGCCATGTGCCGCTTCGTGAAACCGATCCTGAGCATGGTGCCGCCCGACCCGAGAACGCTGAATCCGCGCGAGCTCATGAAGCTGCTCTTCATCGGACGCCGCTTCCAGGGCATGTCGAGCTACGACAAGTACAACCAGGTCCAGCTCATGACCATGTCGGCCATTGATTTTCTGGATCAATGGTTCGAAACCGACGTGCTGAAAGCCACGATGTCGGCTTCCGGAATCATCGGAACTTTTCTCGGTGTGCGCTCCCCCGGAACTGCCTATGTATTGCTGCATCACTACATGGGCGAGATCGACGGCGCGTTTCGTGCCTGGGGATTTGCGCGCGGCGGCACCGGCGCGATTTCGAATGCCATAGCCGACGCGGCGCGCGAAGCGGGCGTGGAAATCCGGACCCAGTCGGGGATTGCCCAGATCATCGTCAAGGATGGCCGCGCCAAGGGCGTGGTACTGGCGAATGGTGATGAGATCTATGCGAACGTAATTTCGTCGAGCGTCGATCCCCGTCTGACTTTCACGCGCTTCATTGAAGCGCAGCATCTGCCCGGAGATTTTCTTGAGGACGTCAACCGCTACAAGTTCCGCGGATCCTCGGGCAAAGTCAACATGGCGCTCGATGCCCTGCCGGATTTCAAGTGCATGCCCGGGCCGGGAGCACATCTGCGTGGGGCGATCTCGATTTCTCCAGCCGTCGATTACATGGAGAAAGCTTACGACGACGCGAAGTACGGGAACTTCTCGCGCCGTCCCTACATCGACATGGTCATTCCGTCGCTGACCGATCCTTCCGTGGCGCCACCGGGCAAGCACGTAATGTCGTGCTTCGTGCAATATGCGCCGTACAAACTGCGGCCCGGATTGAATTGGGACGATCAGAAAGAAGCCTTCGGCGACACGGTCGTCGACACAATCAACGAATATGCGCCCAATCTGAAAGACATCATCATCGAGAAGCAGGTGGTTACTCCCTTGGATCTCGAACGCGAGTGGGGACTGAGCGAGGGCAACATCTTCCAAGGCGAGCTTTCGCTGGAACAACTTTTCTTCTTGCGTCCGGTACCGGGATGGGCCCAGTACCGCACGCCGATCAAGAATCTGTACATGTGCGGCTCGGCCACGCATCCCGGAGGTGGCATTATGGGCGCGAACGGGCGACTGGCCGCGCTGGAGATCCTGAAAGACGTGAAGGGAGCAGCTTAACTTGAAAAGTTACTGCCATCCTGAGCGGAGCATGCACTGCGCGAAGCGCAGCTCATACCGAGTCGGAGAACCTTGTGTTTGCGTCCCGCGCCACCGCTGCGTCAAGGCACTCTCCCTGAGCTCTCATTCCTCATGACCAACAACAGTAAACGCGACGTCGTCATCATCGGCGGAGGCCACAACGGGCTGGTCACCGCGTTCTATCTGGCCAAGGCGGGATTCAAGCCTCTGGTGCTGGAGCGCAATGCTCAGGTGGGCGGCGCCGCCGTCAGCGACGAATTTCATCCCGGGTTCCGCTGCTCGACTCTGGCCCACACTGCCGGCCCCATCCGGCCCGATATTGTGCGCGAGATGCAGTTGGAGCAGCATGGTTTGCGCCTGATCAACCCCGCAGCCTGCGTCACCGCGCTCACCCCGGACGGCCGCGCGCTCACGCTGTATCAGGACACTCAAAAATCCGCGCAGGAGATAGCTGCGTTCTCCGCCAAAGACGCCGCGAAATACCCGGAATTTGAGCAATCGCTTGGAAAAATCAGCAAAGTGATTGCCGAGGCGCTGGCGACTACCCCGCCCGATATCGATCACCCCAGCAGCGGCGACCTGTGGAGCATGCTGAAAACTGGCCGGGCTATCCGCAGCCTCGGCAAAAAAGATATGTTCCGCCTGCTGCGCTGGGGGCCGATGGCGGTGGCCGACCTGGCAGCGGAATATTTCGAAACGGAGTTGCTGCGTGCGGTGGTAGCAGGGCGCGGCGTCTTCGGAACGTTCCTGGGACCATGGTCCGCCGGGACGGCGATGGTGCTGCTGATCCGCGCAGCCTCCGATGCGCATCCGGCAGGCTCGGCCTGCTTCGCCGGTGGCGGAATTGGCTCGCTGACGCAAGCCATGGCGTCTGCCGCGAAAGCAGCCGGAGTGGAGATTCGCACCGGCGCCGAGGTCATCGAGATTCGCGTGCACGAAGGCGCCGCCACGGGCGTGCTGCTTGCCACAGGAGAAGAAATTCCGGCCCGTGCTGTGATTTCGAATGCCGATCCCAAGCGCACGCTGCTCAAGCTCACTGATCCGGTTCACCTCTCCCCGGACTTCGTACAGCGCCTGCAGAACTATCGCGCCAATGGCACCATAGCGAAAGTGAACCTGGCGCTCTCCGGGCTGCCCAAATTCGCTGCATTGAAGAATGGCGACACAACCGCGCTGAAAGGACGCATTCACATTGGGCATGAAATCGATTATCTGGAGCGGGCTTTCGACGAATCGAAGTATGGACATTTTTCGCGCGAGCCGTATCTGGAACTGACGATTCCTTCATTGAGCGACTCCACATTGGCACCCGAAGGCAAGCACGTCATGTCCATCTACATGCAGTACGCTCCTTACAAGCTGAAGGGCGACTGGGAGGAGCAGCGGAAAGCTCTGGGGCAGATCGTGGTGCAGACGCTGGCACAGTATGCGCCGAATTTACCGGAGTTGATCCTGACTCACCAGATCATCACGCCCCGCGATCTGGAAGAAAAATACGGCATGACCGGCGGCCAGATATTCCACGGCGAACTGGCGCTGGACCAGTTCTTCACCATGCGCCCGCTTCTAGATTGGGCGAGATATCGCACTCCCATTCACAACTTATTCTTATGCGGCAGCGGCACCCATCCCGGTGCGGGGCTGACGGGAGGATCAGGAGCGAATGCGGCGCGGGAGATTGCGAAATCGTTGAAACATTCGCATGATTGACCCGGCTTTATAAACATAGATAGGAAACAGCAGCCAGGGCGTGATGTGCTTAGGCCGCGATATCGGCAAAGCCGAACTCGACGAGTTGAGAAAAACCAAAGTTTTCTTTGATAGTCCCCCAACCTTGAGCCAGGATCGAATCGACAGATATATTGTCGCTCGAGCATGAAAAATTCCGCTATCCTCCTGATCTCCTGCCCGGACCGCAAAGGCGAAGTTGCGACTATTGCCGACTTTGTCTATCGCCATAACGGAAACATTCTGCACGCCGATGAGCACGCCGACGAGGAATCCGGCCTGTTCCTCATGCGCGTCGAGTTCGACCCCCGGGATTTCAACTTTGATCTGGCCGATTTCGACAAATATTTCTCTCCCGTGGCAGCGACATTCGCCATGAAGTGGCGCCTCGCGCAATCTTCGTATCGCCCGCGCATGGCAATTTTCGTCTCCAAGTACGATCATTGCCTGGTCGACCTGCTCTATCGGCATCGCAGCGGCGAATTGGCTTGCGAAGTGCCATTGATCGTATCGAATCATCCCGACACTCGGCCCATCGCCGAGTTCTACAGGATTCCATTCGAGCTAGTCACTGTCGCCAAAGATCATAAGGCGGAGGCGGAACGAAAAATCTATTCCTTGCTGGATCAGTACCAGCCGGATTTCATCGTGCTGGCCCGGTACATGCAGATCCTTACGAATGAATTCGTGAGCCGTTATCCGCAGCGCATCATCAACATCCATCATTCTTTCCTGCCGGCATTCATCGGGGCGCGCCCTTACCATCAGGCCTTCGAACGCGGAGTGAAGCTGATCGGGGCGACCAGCCATTACGTCACCGAGCAACTCGACGATGGCCCGATCATTGAGCAGGACGTTGTGCGCGTGTCCCATCAGGACACTGTGGAAGATTTGATCCGCAAAGGTCGCGACCTGGAAAAAATCGTTCTTTCGCGGGCCGTGCGCGCCCACGTGGAGAATCGGGTGCTGGTGTATGGAAATAAGACCGTGGTCTTTTAAATGCGTGAAATCCTGGACGCCTTCCTCCGGGATTTCACCGAGAAAACAGACTCAAAGTCCCCGGCGCTCCGCTTCGCTGCGGTCGGAATGACAACTTTCGCGTAGCTCGGAGGGTCATGTACCTCTGCGCGTAGCATCTCACTTTCCCTTCAAATCGCTCCCGGTTGTGAACTTGCACCGAAAGTAACCTTTCGTTTTTCCTTGAACATTAGTAAAGAATTAGAGGAGTAATTCCGTTTTTGGGGGCATCTTTGGCCGAAGATCTTCGGTTTGAGCTAGCCATTCTGGCTACGGTTCAGGGCTTTTATCAGAAGCTCATGGGCGACGCATTGGGCGGCCCTCTGCCCGTCCCCAGCGGTCTCGACGAAGACGCGTTACGGCATTCCGATAAAGAACTTCCCAACACGCTGACACGGATGCATCGCTGGCTTCACATGCTGGATATGGCGATTACTCCGGCGATGCTGCGCCAGGCGCTCACGCCCGAGACCGATTCGGAAGTCGCCGAGGCCCTGCTGCGATACTTCGTGCGGCGACGCGAGACCACCGACGTCAATCGCGACAAGACGGACCTGATTTCCACGTTCCTCTATCGGCATCCGCGGGTGCCGGGACAATGGGAGCAGAGTGGGTATGGCCTCGATGGTGCACTGCCCCTTTCGCCTTTCGAAATCGCACTCATCGAGATTCTGGCCGATACCGACGTGCCTTCCCTTCCCGAAGAGCACGTGCAGTTATTGCGCCGATTCGATCCGTTGCGCGAAGAGGTCGGCCGCTTCCGCGACTTCAACGCTCTGATGGATTCTGGCATTGTCGGCCGTGTCCGGGAACTGAAGCAGTGGCTGGATTCCTCCTTCTACCATCCGGGCGTACTGGCAACCGTCGCCGCATACAACGCGACCTTTGGAAAAAAATTCGACGAGTTGTTTGCCAAGGCCTTGGGCGAGATCAAGCACTTCGGACAGGCGCTGGAAGAGATGGGCGGAACGATTCTCACAACCGTGGACGGCGTAGAAGTCACGGTCGAGCACGTCGCCGCTATCGAACAGAATCAGATGCTTCAGGCTGATTACGGCAGCGCCCAGGAAAAATTCCGCCGGGTTTCGAAGCTGAAGAAAGAACTGGATCGCCGTCCGCCCATCCGGCGTCCGTTGCTCACGCCGGCAACACGGACTGCCGGTGCCGCAGGAAACGGAAGCGGCGCGGCCGCGGCGAAGCCAGCGCGGGCACATGCGAAGACTCCGCCGACTGCTCCCGTGTTTCAGCCGCCCGTGGTTACAGCTCAGCAGATCTCTGCCGAAGAGGGCAAACTGCGCCGGGTGGAGGAATCGATTCGCGTCTTCGTGCGCGTCGCCGATCCCAAATACCGGCAAGTAGTTCCAATGCGATTCTTCAACCTTACTTTGACTGCGCCCGAGGCCGATGCCTACAGCGCCTCGTATCTCGATGAGAAGACTCTTCGCGCCGACGTGGCCCGGATGCTGATCCGGCTGGTGTCAATTTCCGCGCGGATCAGCACAGAACTGGAAGAACTGAAGCGCAGCCAGAAAATGTCTTCCTTGTGGAAGCTGCATGCGGATGCCCTGGTCGTACTGCTGGAAATGGCGAGTACGGGCGCGGAAGAGGCGCACGGCGTCGCTAAGCAAGCGGAGCAGGGCGGCGCAGGCGTAGCCGCTAAGTCGATTCACGACTCCGTTCAGCGGCTCCGCGGCCGTTCCGATCTGGCCGCTAAGGCGCTGGCGAACGTGAGCTAGAGAATCGCGCTTTTCGCATGGCGCTGAGAACGTCGCCACACCCCTGACTCGACCTTCGGCCGTGATCGACTTCGCGGCACAACCATTTCAAGTACAACTTGAATAAGGAATTCCTCTTCTGCTATGGACCCTCCGTTCATCGCCTGACAGAAAACTACGCGTGTGTGGGCCTGTAGTGGACCTGGGCGGAAAGGGAAAGCAGGCAAGCAACGACGGGCTCGTTCCCCGCCCATGAACTGAACGGACTCTGAATAGTGGAAAGGGGCTGGCATCCTGAACTGAAAAAGACGGGCAAAAGCGCCCGTCTTTCTCGCCGCTCGGAGATCAGCACTCGCAGCTAGTTGATGTCGAATTGCTCCTGATGCACTGAAGGATCGCTCTTCACGATGATGGTACGTTTGGTCAGCTCTTCCATTTCGTTCAGCAATCGCGCATTGCCAGCCTTCAACTCTTTCGCGACTTCCGGATTCACCCGCAACATGACGTCTTCATGCTCCAGATGCTTCGCAATCTTGCGCATCTCGACGTAGATCTCGTTGCAGACGGTCGTCACCGATTTCACATACCCGGTAGCCTGGCAATACGGGCAAGGCGTGCCAATCGTCCGCTCCAGCGACTGCTTCACGCGTTTGCGGGTGATTGCCACCAGGCCGAAATCATTAAACTGCAGCGTCTTCGAAGGCGCACGATCCTTCCGAAGCTCCTCTTCCAGGGCCTGCATCACGCGCTGGCGATTCCGGCGCTCATCCATATCGATAAAGTCGATGATGATGATGCCACCCAGATCGCGCAGCCGAATCTGGCGCACGATCTCTTTGATCGCGTCCACATTCGTTTTGACGATCGTGTCTTCCAGGCGCTGTGTCTTGCCGACATATTTGCCGGTGTTGATGTCGATCGCCACCAGCGCTTCCGTCTGATTGATCACGATGTAGCCACCGCTCTTCAGCCAGACTTTCGACTTGAGCGCCTTGTTCATCTCTTCGGTTAGGCCAAATTGATCGAACAACGGCGTTTCTTTGGTGTAGAGCTTCACCCGTTTTACCAGAGCCGGTTGGAAGCGGTTGAAGAAGCGCAGCACACGCTCGTATTCCTGCTCGCTATCCACCCAGATCACGTTGAAGTCCGAGGTGACCTGGTCGCGCAGCACGCGCTCGACCACATTCAGATCGTGGTAGATCAATGCCGGCGGCTTGGCATTTTCTGCACGGGTTCGAATGTCGTTCCACAGACCTTTCAGGAACCGGATGTCCGCCCGGAGTTCTTCTTCACTGGCGTTTTGCGCGGCGGTGCGGACGATGAAGCCACCATGACCGTTTTCCCGCTCGCTCATGATGATTCGCTTTAGGCGTTGGCGTTCTTCCTCAGAAGCAATCTTGCGGGAAACGCCGGTGTGGTTCACCGTCGGCATGTAAACCAGAAATCGTCCTGGCAGCGCGATGTGGCTGGTGATGCGCGCGCCTTTTTTGCCGATCGGCTCCTTCGCAATCTGAACGAGAATTTCCTGCCCTTCCTTCAGCAGGTCACTGATGAGCGGCACAGGAACCGCTTCGCGACGACGGAACCGGCGGCTGCCGCCACCTCCGCCACGGCGTCCGCGCTGGCTGCGGCGTTCCCAGGCTGGGCGGGGAGCGCGTTGGGTGTAACCAGCGGTGGAGGGAGCACGAACTTCCGCGCGTGCATCCACGGTGCCGTTTCCGCGGGCTTCGGCCTCCAGCAGCGCTTCGGCTTCTGCCTGGGCCTCTTCGAGTTCGAGTTCTTCGCTGTCCTCTTCGGTTTCGGCAGTCGCTCCCTCGGTTTGCTGCACCGCAGGCTCGCCGCCCTCGACCATCGACGACGCGTGGATCTCCGATACGACATCCCGTGCATCGCTGTTCAACTCTCCACTGGCGGCTTGCGTCTCTTCTTCAAATTCCTCGTAGTCTTCCTCTGACGAAGCTTCGTAACGGACCGCCTCAGCCTCGTCTTCTTCGATGGTTTCTTCTTCCATCGTGCCGGGGGAAGCGAAGGCGGGCGCGTGCTCCTCTAGATTCCCTGCAGAATGATCCGACTCGACCTCGCGCAGCGGTTCGGGCGACTTCGGCTCCTCGGGCTGGTAACTGGAAACGGGAACAGTTTCCGCCGAGGTGGTGAAAGTATCCTCTGCTTCTGCCTCCGCTGGACGCCGGAATTCCTGATTCCAATCTGCTGAAACTGCAGCTTCGGCTTCTTCGTGCGGAGCGACGAAGTGCTCGTGCTCTTCATGAAGCGGTTCGGCCGCAGTTTCGGTGGAAGCGAAGATGGGCTCGTCCTCCGGGAAAGCCGCGGCCACGGGCGCGACAGGCTCCTCCCCGGGTGCCCCCACGGTTTCTGCTGCAGCTCGTACAGTCTCGGCCGGTTGCGGTTGCGAGCGGCGCTGATACTTGGAAATCGATTCTCCCGGCAGCAGAATCGGCTCATACCCGCGAGGGGGTCCGGCAGGCTGCGTGCGCCCGGTCTCCGTGGAACTTTCCGACCTTCCATAGCGCGGCTCGGGTCGTTCCCCTCCGCGCTCCGGTCCGCGATCGCGGCGTCCGCCCCGGCGACGGCGACGGCTACGCCAATTGCCACGGTCGCGATTCTGCGCCTCACCGCCATTCGACGATTCTGCGCCGGCTATCGGCGTTGGGGCTTGGAACTCCCCTCTCGGTTCTCCGGCTTCCTCAGTTTGCTCTGAACCCTCCGCGGGCTCTTGCACCTGAACTGGTCCCGATTCCGATTGCACGGCTTGCGGCCGCAAATCCTGCACGTCTGCGCCGGCTGGAATCGATCCGGTAACGTCGTCATCGTGCTCTTCCAGATCCATGAAATCGGAAACGTAAAGGAAGGCATCGCGTTCCAGGCCAATATCGACGAATGCCGATTGCATGCCGGGGAGCACGCGGGTTACACGGCCCTTGTAGATGGAGCCGGCCAGGGTGTATTCGTTTTCGCGCTCCAGGTAGACTTCGGCGAGCAGATCGTCTTCGACCAGCCCCACCTTGGTTTCGTGAGGCGTGGAAGAGACATATAGTTCTTTATTCATTCAAACACTCCGGTCCCCGTTTCTGAAACGGGGTTGCCGGCCATGCGTCAGGAAATTACGGGAGGAGTGAGCTTCGCGATGCTGCCCCAGACGGGGAACGGCGTAAGCCTGAAAGGCGCTTCAGCGCTCCAGGTACAGTCCGCTGCATAAGCTTGGGAATCTTTTGCACTATCGCTGGCATTCTGCCGGGGTTGTGACCGCACTCTCAGACCATTTTGATCGGGGGGCCGTTCCCTGCCCGGCTTTGCTTCGAAGCTCTTATCCTGCCCGGTCTTTTACTGATTGGACCGGCGAATTGCCCTCTTCACGCGAGGACGGTCGAAATTTTGGGCTGCGCACAGGCGCAGCATCGAATTACTGATTCCCTTTGCCCTGTCCTGTTCCTATTGCTGCCAAGCCGTCCTACACGGCTAGTTTACGAAGCGGCGCATTCGAACATTCATCACCATTCCCAGCGCCAGGAACATGAACAACACGGAAGATCCACCGTAACTCATGAGCGGCAAAGGTATTCCGGTGACCGGCATAAAGCCAACCACCATGCCGACATTGACCAGGATATGGAAGCTAAGCACGGCCACCACACCCATCACCACGAACGTGCCAGCGCGGTCGGGCGCTGTTTGCGCGTTCTGCGTCAAACGCATCAGCACAATGAAGTATAACAGCAGAACCCCGAGAGCGCCTACGAACCCATGTTCTTCCGCAAAAGCTGCGAAAATGAAGTCGGTCTGCGGGACGGGGAGGAAATTCCCGTGTGTTTGCGAGCCTTTCCCGCCCCAAAGCCCCCCGGAACCGACGGCGATCTTGGATTGCTCAACTTGGTACCCCGAGCCCTGGGGATCGAGTTCGGGATCGATAAAGCTGGTCAAACGCTGCTTCTGATACGACTTGAGAACGTGAACCCGGGGCACAAAAAAGACTGCCCCAATACCCACGACTGCCAGTAAACCCACCGCCAGGCCCTGCCTCCAATGCATCCCGCCGAGGAAGACCCCCATAACGGCAACAGGAATATAGGTCAAGGCCGTCCCTAAATCGGGCTGGGCGAGAACCATCAGCATAGGGATGCCGACTATGGCCCCCGCCTTGATGAAGTCCGACCAGGAGAGTTCGCGCTGGCGCATTTCGGAGAAATACTTGGCGACAGCCAAAATCAGGATTAGCTTGACCCATTCCGAGGGCTGGAAGTGGTTGCCACCGGGCATTTTGATCCAGCGGCGGGCGCCCAGATATTTCTGCCCGAAGATTAGGACCGCCATCAGGGCCCCGATCGAGGCAAAGTAGAACCAGTGGATTTGTTCGAGAAGCGCCTGGTAGTTCACCAGGCTGATGACAAACATTGCCCCCACGCCCGCAATCACCCAGTACACCTGCTTGATGTGAGCGCCAGCAAACTTGGTGTGTTCGGTGGCGCTGTGGATCTCCATCACGCCAAGTGAGCAGATGAGCAGGACAAATCCCAGCAGTACCCAGTCAAAATCCCGGTATGAAACGTAGCGTGACATCCGTCGATCAGTCGCCGGAGGCGAGCTGAGGTTCGATGAGCCGCCCATTCGGCGCGGCTACCAGGCCTTGCTCGATGTCGGACAGCTTCACCCGCTGAATGTCCCAAGCCAGACCCAGCTTCTGCAAACACCAGATACCATACCAGTTCGTATCGATCTCATACCATGTGAAACCATGGGAGGCCGAAGTCGGATGGGCATGGTGATTGTTGTGCCAGCCCTCGCCAAACGTCAGCAGCGCCACCCACCAGCTGTTGGTAGAAAGATCGCGGGTCGCGAAGCGGCGCGTGCCCCAGGAGTGCGTGGCGGAATTCACTAGCCAGGTGGCGTGGAGTCCGACCACTGTGCGCAGGAACGTCCCCCAGAGCAGCCACGGGAGGCCGCCGATGGCGAACAACGCAATCCCCACAATAATTTGCGGAACATAGTGGTATTTCGTAATCCAGACGTGGAATTTGTCTTTGGCGAGATCGGGAACGTAGCGGGCCAGCGTCGTCGTGTTATGGTGCATGGACTTGCCCATGAGAATCCAGCCCATGTGCGCCCACCACTTGCCATCAATGGGAGAGTGCGGGTCGCCTTCCTGATCGGAATGCTGATGATGAATGCGATGCGTCGCCACCCAGAAAATCGGTCCGCCCTCTAGCGCGAGAGTCGCGCAGATTGTCAGGAAATATTCCACCCATTTGGGGGTCTTATACCCGCGATGCGTGAGCAGGCGGTGATAGCTCATCCCGATGCCCAGGCTCCCAGAAATCCACCAAAGAACAATCGCCAGGAAGAAGGCCTTCCAGGTGAAAAAGAACAATGCGGCGATCGCTCCCACGTGGAATATGGCCATAAAAATGGCCGTGATCCAGTTGATTTCATCTTTGGCAGCTTGCGGCTTCTCAAGGTTTTCCAGTTGCATGTATTTCCGAGGTCCCCAGTTCGTCTTTGGATTGAAAACCAAATTTAAGCTATCAGGGGACGGATCGGCAGCACTGTAATACTTGTGTAATAGCGGGTTTTGCGCATTACGAGGGTAATGACCGGGAACGCTTACCCATTGAGTCAACGAGACATTAACGCGGGAGTAACAATACCTCAACGGCGAATTCGACCCTGCGCTCTAAGCGGCGCTTCCCTTTACCTGCACGCCCGCCCATTTTTCGAGCAAGGTCAAAGTGGCGGCATAATCGAGATCCTTGTGCCCGTCCTCGGTGGCCATTTCATAAACTTCTTCCACCGTTTCCAGGCCAGGCAGTTTCACACGCGCTTCTTTCGCCGCTTCCAGCGCCAGCCGGATGTCCTTGTGCATCAAGCGCAGCGGAAAATTCGGGGTGAAATCACGGTTCAGGATGAAGGAGGCCTTGTAATCGACCACGCCCGAACGCACCATCGTTGCCTCAATTAACGAGAGCAACTGTTGCGGATCTACGCCGAGTTTCGCCGCCAACGTGAGCCCTTCGGCGAATCCCTCGAAGGTTAGAGCAATCTGCAGGTTCATAGCCAGCTTGGTAGCCTGCCCTTTGCTGGTTTCGCCCATACGGAAAATTTTCTTACCCATGGCAGCGAACAGCGGCTTCAGGCGCTCGATCACTGCCTCATCGCCGCCCACGATGAAGACCAGGGTTCCATCTCGCGCCCCGATTTTCGATCCTGTCATAGGCGCATCGACCCACGCCACGCCCTTCGCACCCACCCGCTCGGCGAACTTCAGCGTCGCCGCGGGCGCAATCGTGCTGGAGTCGGCGATGATCATGCCTTCGCTCAAGGAAGCCTCGACCCCATCTTTGCCGAAGATGACTTCCTCGACCGCATGCGTATCGGAAACACAGAGCCAGACGACCTCCGCTCCCTGTGCTGCGGCAGCCGGGGTTTGCGCCACTGCCGCTCCTTCTACCAGCTTGCCCGGCGTTCGATTCCACACCGTTACTTCATGGCCCGCCTTGGCCAGATTGGCCGCCATTGCCTGACCCATAATCCCCAATCCCAGAAACGCAACTCGCATGAAGACGTTCTCCTTACTCTTTCTGTACTCACCAGAAGGAACTTTTTCGGATTAAATACGACCCGCACGATCCGGTCAAGCCAACAAACTGCATAGCTGTGGAATTCCCCGTTTCTTTGGCTGCATTACTTCCGTGTCAGGGAACTCCCCTAGAAGAGCTCAGGGAAGAACGGTTCACAACTCTTGGCGACGCGGCGTACTCCAACCTTTATGTCCTCGCCCGCATGGCGCGGCGTTGAGGAGAAGGCTCCGGCTCGGTCGACTCTTCCCTCCCCGAGAAAGTCGCGCCCTAAGAAAGTCGTGCTATTCCTCGTCGCCGGTGTCCTTATCATCTGTGGCGCGGTGGCGCTTTATTTCCTGATTTGGCCGTTTTCACAGAAATCAATCGTCGAAGATCTCGGCGAAGCCAGTGACAGCAGCATCACCGTGGGCCACTTTCGCGGCACATTCCTGCCACATCCCGGGTGCATTCTCGACGATGTCCGTTTCCAGCGTGGAACGCGGGATTTCACCTTTATCACAATCAAAAAGCTGACCATCCAGGGAACTTACCTGGGCATGCTGCGGCGCCACGTGCGGCGAATCGTTGCGGAGGGCGCTCACGTATTTTTCCCTGCCCTCGGCAAAGGCACCGCTTTCCACACGCAAAATTCGAAAACAGTCGTGGATGAACTGATTGCAGACGGCGCAGTAGTCGAATTCGAATCAGCAAATGCGCAGGCCAAACCGCTACGCTTCGACATCCACAAGGGATTGCTGAACCACGTCCAGTCCAGCGACCCCATTCTGTACCACCTGAAGTTTCACAATCCGCTCCCGCCAGGAGAGCTTACCGTTAGTGGTAGCGTCGGGCCATGGCCCAGAAATAAGGCGGAGGAGATTCCCCTCTCGGGCGAATACGTCTTGGATCGCGCCGACCTCGGCTATTACAAAACGATCGGCGGATTTGTGGATTCGACGGGAAAATTCCGCGGCACGCTCAAGCACATCGACATTTCGGGCACCACCGAAACCAACGACTTCGAGGTCAAGTCGGGGCATCATCCCACGCGACTCAGCACCCGCTTTGATGCCTATGTTGACGCGATGCACGGCGACACATTTCTGAGGCGAGTCGATGCGCATCTGGCGCAAACGGTTCTTTTTGTCGCCGGAAGCATCGCGCGCGCACAGGGCGTCAAAGGCAAGCTGACCCAGCTTCAATTCACATCTCAACAAGGACGCATCGAAGACATTCTGGGATTGTTTGTCAAAGCGCCACGCTCCCCAATGTCTGGACCCATTTCACTGCGGGCACATGTAGAAATCCCTTCCGGCAGCCAGACCTTCCTCGAGCGAGTCAATCTCGATGGCCAGTTCGGGATCAATGAAGGAAACTTCACCAATCCGGATACGCAAACTGACGTGAACAAACTTAGTGCCGGTGCGCGCGGCGCGTCAAAAGAAAATCCTGAAACCGTGCTCACAGACCTCAAGGGCCTGGTTTCGCTGCGACAAGGGACCGCGCATTTTTCTGATTTATCGTTCCGCGTTCCCGGGGCTCATGCCCGCATGCACGGCACGTATAACATCGTGAATTACCGCATTGATCTCCACGGAAAGATGTGGGTTGATAAGAACATTTCCGATACCACCACTGGGATGAAGTCCCTGTTCCTGAAGGTCATGGATCCGTTCTTCAAAAAGAAAAAGAAGGGAGAGGTCGTGCCGGTACACATCGAAGGCACCTATGATCGCCCGCAGTTCGGGTTGGACCTGGGCCAGCAGGACAAAAGCAAAGGCAAAATTGAACGCCAGCTTCACTAGGCACCGAGCGATGGGCAACGAGTAACGGGCAGTGAATGGAAGCACTTGTACTCAGGTCGGCACTCCCTCATTGCTCATGGCGCATAGCTTCGTCGTAAACATTCAAGTCGATACGGGCATCGAAACGTACCGGTACTATGGAACTAACCATACGCGTTCGTCGAGTTCCAAGAATCCTGTACTATCCCGCTTTTTGTTTTTCGTTGCTTTTTCAGATCGCTTGCGGAGGATCTTCCATTCATCAGAACCCAGTTCCTGCCAGCGAGCCTACGTTCAATCACATCCTCCTCGTAGTTGAGGAGAACCACAGTTACTCAGAGGTGATTGGGAACGCATCGATGCCCTACTTCAACAGCCTAGCTTCGCAGTACGGCTTGGCTACGCAGTACTATGCGAATGGTCATCCTTCGATTCCGAACTACCTCGCCTTGACTACCGGCGAGATGGAAACCTTCAACGACAATTTTTCTGGAACAATCGGCGATGACAACATCGTGCGCGAACTCGTAAAGGCGGGCAAATCCTGGAAGGCCTATGAGGAATCCATCCCCTCGCAGGGATACTTAGGTGGCGACTCAGGCTTATATGTCCGACGCCACAACCCGTTCTCTTTCCTCTCAGACGTACAGAATGACAGCTCGCAAGCAGCCAATATCGTGGACTTCCCCCAGTTCCAGTCGGATCTCGCTAACAATCAACTGCCTCAGTATTCGTTCATTGCGCCCAACATCAATGATGACGCTCACAATGGCACGCTTGCGCAAGCCGATGCCTGGCTGCAAACCAATATTGCGCCCCTACTCTCTAACTCGAGCTTTCAAAGCAGCGGATTGCTGATTATCACGTTTGATGAAAGCGACACGTCCGACACCAACCACGGGGGCGGACAAGTGGCCACGCTGATCATCAGCTCGCAAGCCAAAAAGGGATTTCGATCGCAAACCTTTTACCAGCACCCGAGCACACTGCGCCTGATCCTCGCCTGCTCCGGAGTGAACGCCTTCCCGGGAATGGCCGGCGCAGCGCCCGATATGACCGACTTTTTCAACGGGCACTGACCGAAAAGTTTGCAGGTTTTCTACCGCGCCGGGCGCTTTGCTGGAACCAGCTGATCCAGCCAATACTTCTTTTCTTTGGCAAATGCTTCTCGATCTCCAGCAGTTGGCTTGCGGTCATAGCCCACTCCGCCCCGGACCGAGAGCAGCTTCCGCAGGCGCGAGGTGGGGGATGTCAGATAGAACGTGCTCTCGTTCTTCGCATGGTCCTCAACGAAAATGACGATATCGTCACGCTGTACCTGAGAAACGTCAAAGCCCCGAATCAGTTCTCCCATGGTGACCAACTGCTTCACCGGAATTGCCGTTTCATTGGGAGAGATTCCCAGCAAGTTTGAGATGTGCGGCGGCAGAGTCGCGTCGTGCCCTTGCTCCACGACCTTCTTTACAGCCGTCAACAGGCGCAAATCTTTTTTGGGCGTCGTTACTGGCGCGCTCTGAGAACTCAGCGATCCGGCAAGTGTGACGGCTATCGCGAGAACTGCTCCAGTGATCCGAAAGCGCTGCAACCGTAAGCAACTGCTAACCACTGAGCTTTTCATGCGCAGCATGATAGCAGTCAACCATCTCATAGCGCAGTTTCGGTTTGTACCCAGAACGGTGCAGCCCCGCTTCCCCAAGGGACTCGCGGTTCGCGCTCAAATCGTCAAGGGTGGAGCTCTTTAAGCAATTCCGTACAGCAAGATCGAAAGTTCCTTACCCTCATGAACCTATGGTTTGCTGGCCTGCCCTCATTCTATAAGCAGGATCAATGGCCTGAGGTCGGATTGCGGTATCGATGAGGCCGGACCGGCACTTCGCGTTTCGACTCACCATCCCAACCACGTCTGAGGCATCGCATCCAGCGGCGGATGGTCTATGAGGATTACGGAGTTCGAGGGCATTCTTGAACGCACCTACAATAACGTACAGCGGAAACACACACTGCAGTTGGCGGCCGGGCTGTCGTATTACTTCGTGATGTCGCTCTTCCCGCTGCTGATCGTCTTCGCCGCCAGCGTTTCCTACCTGCCTGTACCCAACCTATTCGATGCCGCCCTGGCCTTTGCAGGCCGCTTTATGCCGCACGACAGCGTGGGGCTAGTCAAAGCAGTGCTCCGGCAGGTCATCACACCGGAGCGTGGGAAGTTCCTGTCGTTTGGCATTCTGGGCGCCATCTGGGCCGCTTCTGGCGGATTCTCCAGCCTCATGGCAGCTTTGAACGTGTCCTACGACGTACCCGAGAATCGCCCCTTCTGGAAAACGCGTCCGCTCGCCATCGGACTGACATTCTTGATTGGAATTCTCCTCGTCATCGCCTTGGCGCTCATGCTCGTGGGCCCCCACTTCGGAGCCTGGCTCGCAGCAAAGGTCGCTCTGGGCAGGGTATTCGTCATCGCATGGCCGTATCTGCGTTGGTCCATCGCACTTGCATTCACTGTGCTCGCCATGGAGTTGATCTACTTCCTCGCGCCCAACGTGCATCAACGTTTCAAACATACTCTTCCTGGCGCCGCCATCGCCGTTCTTGGCTGGATTGTACTGTCATGGGCGTTGGGCATCTACTTCCAGCACTTTGCCAAGCTCAATAAAACCTATGGAACGCTGGCTGCCGCCATCGCGCTCATGGTTTGGCTCTACTGGACAGCCTTCGTCATTCTCCTGGGTGGCGAGATCAATGCAGAGCTCCTCGAACGCGACGGCAGGCGACCAAGCCTCAAACAAGCTCCCTCAAGCAAGCAGGACAAGTCTGGACCGCGCTTGGAAGGTGCAGCGTGATAACGAGACGGATCTTCTATATCCCTTATGTCCCTTGTACGCGGTTTATACGATTTTGTTCGAGCGAGGGCTCGGGAGGGCGCGTTCAGATTTGGATTTGGTGGAGCTAGTCGGGATCGAACCGACGACCTCATCGTTGCGAACGATGCCACACTCCGTATCTCCGCGATGATTCCACTGTACTTACGGGCGAAACATCAACCTTTAACCGCGATTTATTGGAACGTAATTGGAACGTAAGCCGGTTGTTCGCCTCAAAAAATCTCCGGCTTCCCAAAATCGTGCGCTCAAGCGCACGCGGTCGTTGGGGCGTTGTCTCTCGGCTAGTACAGCGAGCAGTGTGCGAGGTAGGGCGGCAAGATGTAGCGCCGTGACCGATTCCCAAACGGGTTAAAGATGCACTGAGCACGTTGGCGCAGATCGATAGGCCCGGCATCTCTTTCGGGAGATGCTACTCCAGGTGCGCCAGAAGCTAGACCGTCGCACGCGCTTCGCGCGTGACCCGGAAACCACACGGAGACCTTCACCGTGGCGGTGACAGGCAATCGACGAAACCTAGGGGTTAGGGTTTCGTCTGTTCCCCGTATTCCAGCCGTTGTCCTTCCCGAACGGTAACTGAAAAGCAGCGACTCAAAAAGAGATCATCGCGCGTTAGCGTGTTCCATTGATACAGCAGGCAGAACCCGAATGAATTATTCGTCTAGACCCCAAACTCCATCAGACTTTTTCCACAGCCTAGCTATGCTTCCACAATCTGCTTTTGCGCTAGTATTCGTGCCGCGTGGATCCCAGCGCCCATCAAACCTTTAGCGCGTTCGCTATCCCTATTGCGTTGATACTGGTCAGCGCTTTTACAAAAAAGGTCATTCGAGGTAAAAGTCCATTCCGAGCAGAGGATTTTTATCTTGGGGTCGATCTCACGCTAGCCGCATTTTCCGCCGCCGCCGTGAATGTATTGGAAATGGGTGCTGCCGGCAGAGACAATCTCGCATGGTTCTTTGCTTTCACCTTTATTATCTTTATCTTGCAACTTGCATTTCACCAAGAGTGGGGTGGTCTCTCGTCAACTAGCTGGAAGCAAATCCTCGTGCTAGGATTTGCGTCTAATATAGTTGGGGTCGTACTTTTAGGAATTTTCATCTACTGGAAGGTAGAGGGCAAACTGTGAGAGCTGGCACATTCAAGACCGACGTTTTAATCATCGTGGCCATTGGGTTTTCCTTTGCCTTGCTGATTTACGGAGTGAAAACCGACGCTCCGATTGCATCTGGCTTGTCTGTGCTGCTGGCTGCTATCGCGACCATCGTAAAAATGACAGTTGCTCGCAAGGATCGGCGCGATCGGGTAAATCCTTCACCCTCCGATGCACCGCGGCGTCGGTCGGATGATCGTGAACACGATCACGTTGCGATCAGTAGATAAAAGTTCCTGCACAATTCCCGCGCACTTAGACCTTCAAACCCAAGCGAACAAAGTACCAACTCTCGATCGCGACACTCAATTGATTCGCCACTTCTGAATCTCCGGGGTGGCGAGCAGTTCCGTAAAGGGCCAGTTCTTCCAGCCAGTCGGCCAAGGCAAGGGGTTCTGGTTTTCCAGAGTGATGGAAGGCGCCGACAAGCGAAGCCCCGCGGACCCGGACGCTAAGTATCGCGGTCAGATTCTGACACTCTCGGCAATCCACATTTCGACTCGCTGGAAAACGGATCGGCCGGCGGGCTTCACTCCCATCTTTTCGAGCGCATAGCGAATCTCGGGAATCTTGCGCAGATGAAGGCAGAGACACTCCGGCCCGCAGGTATGCTTTCGGGCGACGATAGCGGCAACTAGCTCGCTGGTATCAGCGTATTGCATTCCAGTTTTTCAATTCGCAGCTTGGGCGCTGTCTCTTGAATGGTGACGGCGCGGCTGAACATTGTGCGTAAGTTCCGCGGAGCGTAGGTGGGCAACTGACCGGCCAGAATTAATGTCGCGCTGTCTACGAGTTTGAATTTCGTGACCGGCCGGAATAACTGATCGAATAAATCAGTCGGGCAGATTTGCTGGATCCTTATCACTTCCGCATCTTTGATCTCTATCGTTGTCCCCTGGGTGACAGTGAACTGATAGAGGTCGCTATACAAACGGCGCGATTTCTCCGCGTGGGTGGGGACGGAACCAAATTCCTGAACCTGTTCCAACAGTTTGGCGCGGAGCTGCTCTTCCTCGAGCCGGATCTCTTCCAACCTGGCGGCCGTCTTGTCGAGCTCCTGGCGCGTGATCCGCTTCACGGCGCCATTTTCCCACGGAATTGGGCGATCGTCACGCTAATATAGATGGATGTCTATGTATTACCTCCGTAACTTTGCGATGCAAAGCACAGCCTGATTTCATGGGGGAGAGTGAATCTTGCGCCTTTCCAGCACGAATTGAACGGATCGGGAACCGATTGCAGCCCGGATTGCCCCGCGTGCTTCTGGGTGATGCAGAACGATACCGGAGAGGAGAAGTTTTCCCTCGCTTTGGCGCTGACTGCGGCGAAAATGGTCCTGATGGAATTGGACGAGCTACTCCTGGCAAAGCGCGAGTTGATCGGCCCGGCGTTGCTCGAACTCGTCTGGATTGCCCACCAACTGCGCCAGGCCGAATCTATTTCCATCGGCCGGGCGGCCGTAGCTCTCGGCAAGGATAAGCGGACCGTTTCGCGTAACTTCCGCCGGCTGGAAAATGTCGGACTGCTAAAGCGTCAAGCGCGCGCCGGGCGGCCCCATCTCTACTGGTTACCTTCCTGTCAGTAGCGACATTTTCGCCATCTGTTTGGCATTGCCGACCTGTGCCAACCTGTACCCATGTTGGACATAATCACCGACTGCACGCAGGAAGCGCCGAGCCCGGAACGTAAGGTTAAAACCGTGTTCCTGCTCGATCAGGATAAGCGCGCTGCACTCGAAAAACTTTCGGCCGACACAGGCGCGCCGGTTGCGGAACTGCTCCGGCGCGCCACAGCGTATTTTCTTGAGCCCAGGAAAGGGAGAGTGTAGATGTGCCAAGCGCGAAGCTGATTGCCCAGGCGCAGTGTCAGAAGATTTTTAAAGACGATCGGACAGAACCCGGTACGCGCGCCGAGGCATTGAATATTTACCTGCGGCTCAACGGACTTCTGCCGGCATTAGGACGGCCGCGGAAGAATTTGCAGGAAAACTACGGCGACGGCGATGGCGACGGTATCCAGACCACGCAGCCGGAGACAGAGCAGGCGCAAGAGGTGCTCGCTGCTGGCCCAACCACACGAGCGCGAATAGTGGATCCGAATCCGTTTCCGGCGCCTGATCCGAATTATTGCGGTCCTGGCCCCACCACAGGAGCGCAACTGTGGGATGAATCCAAGACTACCGCAGATGATTTTGCAAGATCTGCGGATAGAGAGATCGAGCGACTATCGCCCCAGCCTACAGAGGAAGAAATCGCGAAATCCGCGCGGAAAGAATTTTTGCAAATGAGGGCCGAAGCGATTCGGACGGGGACATATAAGACGTGGTGAATCTCGGAAAGCCAGCGGCGCAAGTGTCGACCAAAACCCAGTGGCGGGAGTGGCGCGAGCGCGAATTTACGCGACTGCTATTCACGCACGAGGAAGCCAAGGAGCAGAAGCAACAGGAAGCCAACCCGCGAATCGATGAGATGACGGGATTGCCAAGTTCGTACTAAGGAGAGGAAGTCATGGCTGCACCCTATGTTCCGGTGATCGTCCTCTCGGGGCTGCAGCCGTTCGCCCCGCCTCCATCAGCCGATGCGACGAATCCGAATTTGGCATACGCCAATCCGACCGCGGGGCCAACAGCTTACAACGCATGGGCCGCGGCGAACGGGCGATTTTCATAAGGAGAAAGTATGGCCATGGCGAGTAAACGGACTGGAAAGATTACGAGCGTGAGCGCAGCGGTTGGCCAGGCAGTGATGGCCGGCGATATTGTCCAGGGCGAGGGCGGGTTCTGGGTCGCAATGGTAGCTCTACCCGGGGGTGTGACTCTCGGCACTTATCACGGAATGGCAACAGGCGGGCCGGACGGGCTGCGCCCGGGCTCAAGTAATGACCGGTGGCATTGGGCGACGTCATGATCTCCAACACGCTTCGGATAAGAAAACTGAAAACCGCCAACCAACAAGGGGACGCGCCGGCGTCACGGCTGCAATCGCTGCATGCGGAAGCAAAACGAAATCTGGAAAGTACTAAAAAGCTGGAAGCGTCGCGCCAAGCGAAGCGGCTGAAAGGAAATTGAATGCCGGACGACGATAACGCCGTTGAGCTTGTCGGAGAATCTACGGAATCATGGTTGATGCTTGCATCATGGATGGTCGCGTTCGATGCGCAGCTCACGCCAGGTGACCGGCAATTTCTCAAGTCAGCAGGGGTGAAGGTATCGGAATGATGGAGCAAAATGCGGCACTTTCTCATTTTTTGGGATGTCTGGTCGAAGAGTATCGGCGTGAATTTGCGGAACTACCTCCAGAAAAGCTGGAAGAAGTAATTGAGCCGGTCGCGCAGTGGCTGCTTGAAATAAGCGAGCCGAAATCTTTGACGCAATAGGAACCTTCGGCAAGGAGAGAACCGACAATGGCAACGATGGACCCGAGCCAGTTATCACCACAGGCACACGAGCACTACGAAGCGAATCTATTCGCGGAAACACACCCGGATTTTTATCCTTGCCGTCACAATGCCGATGTGATGATGGGCTATCTTCAAAATCACAAACTGCCCAAGACAGTCGCAAGCTTTGAGCGGGCATACAAGGCGTTGACTGCTCAAGGCAAGATCTTAAGCAAGCCCGCCGCACGCTCTGAAATGTCTCAGCAGGAGTATCAGGAGCAGCTGGAACGCCAGGGCGTGACCATCTATGACCCGACCTATGGACGTCCTTTGGGAAAGGCGTTTCCCGACGAAGTAAGGCCGGGCGATCTAACCGAACCGCCCTCTAACGTCGGCAGGCAAACGGGGGCATGGAATCATTCGCTCGCAATGCAGGAAGTTTTCCCCAACGCGGCCGGATACCGACCGACGCGACGAGAGTACGCCTCATGGTCTGCGGAAAAACTACGCGCGTGGAATGAAGCCAATGAATTTAAAATGCCGGATTTCCGCGATTGAAAGGTTGATTCTCCATGGTGGACACACAAACCAGCTTTCTAGACAATGCCGGATCCGCGAGCGCGGGCGCGCCGCCGCCAGCGCCGCCAGATACTAGTTCGCTGCCTGTTCGAAGCGGCCAGCCGGTGACCATTTCTCCCCAGGTGCAACCGCCGCCGCACCAGACACACACTTCGTTTTTATCTACTCTCCTGCACGCCGTGGGCGATGTGTTCCAAGGAACGCCGACGCAAAGTGTCGACCCGCAGACCGGGCAGGTAAGGACGAATCAACTGACAACCGGGCAGAAGATCGGCAATGTTGTCGGCGCAGCGCTCCGCGGCGCAGCAGTAGGCGCAGCCGCAACCGGGCCCGGGGCGGTCGGCAAAGCCGCTCTACTTGGGATTCAGGAGGAGCAGGGACGGCGCCAGCTACAGAACCAAGAATTGAACGACACCGCAGACCGCGCCATTCATGCGTTAAACACAGCCCGGGCTGGCTGGGAGTTTCAGCGGCAAAAAGACATCCTGCACGAAAACGCCGTCGACAAATTCAACGCGATAGATTCCTTTGTGGGCTCCGATGAGCGCAACCAAGACTTAGGCACATTCCCGACCTTCGCGGACTTTCTCCAGGCGCATCCTGAAATGCAAGCGGGTGGCACAAATCCATCGCAACTAGCGGCGCGCGGCTTGATTGTGAACACGATTGCGACCGACGACAAAGGCCAATCGCAAGGCGTCCACGTTTGGCAAGTGAGCCCGGATTGGCTCAAAGGCACGACGGATGGACCCTTCGAATTTCGGCAGTATCAGGGAAACGGCGAGTACAAGCCCGCACAGATTACAGAGGGAACAAAGCGCGGCGACATTTTGGCTTTGCTGCAAAACAACGGCTATGGATCGCTCGCGACTGCTGCGAAAGCCGCAGGGCCGAAGAGCCACGCCGATGCTGTGGCGATGGTGGCAAACGGGAATGATGCCGACAGAATTGCAGGACAGCGATATCTTGATACGGAAAACAAGCTCGCCAAAAATGACGCGCTCTCGAAGTTTGAAAACGTTCCATCTACCCTGGCGCGCGAGAATGCAGCCGCGGCGATTCCACAGCTACAGAACATGCTCGCAACCGAAACCGATCCAGACCGAAAGCTTCGCATTAATCGGCTCATTGCCACAGCGCGGGCAGCGCATCAGGGTTACGTTGCCGATCTCAGGAGCGATGCTGCAGCCAAGCAAGCCGCGGCACAGGGTGACCCGGTAGCGGCAGGGAAAATGCTTGCCGATGGGTCGTTGACGTTGGCAGACTTGAAAACTCGCGGGATGACTCCGGGGTTTGTGCTGCAGGCAAGCCAGGCGGCGCAGAAAATTAATCCGCAGTACAAACCGAGCGACGAAGTAATTGCGGAGCAGGTTGCAAAGAGTCCACAGGCAAATCAGTTCTTCGGCTCTGCCAATTCTCTGATTCAGAAAGGCGGGACACTGGATCAGCTAATCTCGATCGGAGCCACGATTCCGCAGAACGAAATTCCAATTCTGAATACTTTCGAAGATTGGCAAAAAGTGAAGTCGGGCAAGGGTCCGCTAGCTGGTTACGCGGCTACGATCCTCGGCGTTGCCGACGATTACGGCAAGGTCATGGGTGGAGGGACGGCCAGCGATAGCGCCCGGGATAGCGCTCTCGCCTTGATTGGAAGCGCCGCAAGTCCCGACCAGCGCGCCACGGCCGCCGAATCAATCCGCAATTCCGTCATTTCGCAGGCA